>Ga0075421_100007532_pt1 | contig 13341 bp, 11 predicted proteins | sample SoiMetdeltSBSDD5_FD_75292 | JGI IMG/M metagenome (GOLD analysis project Ga0075421, IMG submission 75292) | Bulk soil microbial communities from a Populus tree surrounding site in Tennessee, USA - Soil MetaG P. deltoides SBSDD5 | ecosystem: Environmental > Terrestrial > Soil > Tree plantation... | reverse complement strand
CCTCCGCCTCGCCGCCGCGCTGCATATAGTCGAAGGCCCAGCGCATGATCACCGCGAGTTCGTCGACGAACGCCGGCTCGAAGGCGGCAAGTCCATCCTGTGCGATCCCGATCAACGGCGTTGCGATCGATTGATGGGCCCCGCCCTCCGGCGCCAGGGTGATGCCGGACGGTGTCGCAACAAGGAGGAATCGTGCGCCCTGATAGCAGGCATAGTTGAGCGCATCGAGGCCGCGCTGGATGAAGGGATCGTAGAGCGTGCCGATCGGCAGCAGTCGGCGGCCAAACAGCGAATGCGACAGGCCGAGCGCCGACAGCATGATGAAGAGATTCATCTCGGCGATGCCGAGTTCGAAATGCTGACCTTTCGGACCGAACTCCCATCTCTGCGTCGAGGCAATCCGCTCGTCGCGGAAGGTGTCGGCCATGACCTCGCGCGCGAACAGGCCCCGCCGATTGACCCAGGGTCCGAGATTCGTCGAGACGGTCACATCGGGCGATGTCGTGACGATTGCATCCGCGAAGCTGCCGCCAGCGCGGGCAATTCCATCGAGAATTTTGCCGAAGCCGGCCTGGGTCGAGCTCTCCAATGGGATGTCTGCCGCGAGGCGTGCGGGCACTTCGATCCGAGCGGCAGCGCGCCGGCGCCTTCCGGCGACATTGAACGGAACCTGGTCGAGAAAGGACCGCAGTTGGTCCGGTGTCAAGGCCAGCCCTTCGAAGGGCTCCCATTCGCGGCCATCGGCGATTTCCATCTCCTGCCGCAAGGCCATCATCTGCGCCGTCGTCATCAGGCCGGCATGGTTGTCCTTATGACCAGCCAGGGGCAGCCGGAAACCCTTGACCGTATAGGCGATGAAGCAAACCGGTCGATGATCGCGAGCGGCAACCTCAAAAGCGGTCAACAGCGATGGGAGATCATGGCCACCGAGATTGGTCATTAGGCGCGCCAACTCGACATCCGAATACTGGTCGATGAGGGCGCTCACTGCCGCCTGATCACCGAGGTCGTTCAAAAGACGCCGGCGCCAGGCCGCTCCGCCTTGAAAGGTTAGCACCGCATAGAGCTGGTTTGGGCAGTTGTCGATCCAGTTGCGCAAGCGTTCGCCGCCCGGCTCCCTGAAGGCGGCAGTCTGCAGCGACCCATGTTTCAGGATCACCACCTCCCAGCCAAAATTGCGAAACAGCGTCTCGAAGCGAGCCCATAGGTCCTCGCGGATGATCGCGTCGAGGCTCTGGCGATTGTAGTCGACAATCCACCAAGTGTTTCGCAGTCCGTGCTTCCACCCTTCGAGGAGAGCCTCGAAAATATTGCCCTCGTCCATCTCGGCATCGCCGATGAGCGCCACCATGCGCCCATCCGGCTCATTCCCGAGTTGGCCTTTCTCGCGCAGATAATCCTGAACCAAGGAAGCAAATAGCGTCTGGGCAACGCCGAGGCCGACCGATCCGGTTGAGAAATCGACGTCGTCAACGTCCTTGGTCCGGGACGGATAACTCTGGACGCCCCCGAAGCCCCGGAAGTTTTCGAGCTGGTCCCGGGTCTGGTTACCGAGCAGGTACTGAATGGCGTGAAAGACAGGGCTGGCATGTGGCTTGATTGCGACACGGTCCTGCGGTCGAAGGATGTTGAAATAGAGCGCCGTCATGATCGTCGCCAGCGATGCCGACGAGGCCTGGTGGCCACCAACCTTCAAACCGTCGTCGTTGGGCCGCAGATGGTTGGCGTTATGGATCATCCACGATGCCAACCAAAGCACCTTGCGCTCGAGTTCCGACAAGAATTTCAGGCGATCAGCCTTGGACATTTTCGCCTTCTTATTGGCGCGAACCCGCACATTACCCGCCTTAGGTACATTGCGAAAGCGGCCCTGAAGAGGTGCCTTGGCCTGCGAGCTGCAATGCTCCGAGGGCACTGCCAAGGCGCTGACCAGGACAGTCAAAGGGTCAACCCAGGCTCGCAATGTCGCGCGCTACCTCGGTCATATCGCCGTTGAGCTGGTGGTTGCGTCCCGGCAAGCGTCGAACAACCGCATCGGGAAGAGCTTTCGCATACATGTCGAGATGAGAAACGGGAACGACCTCATCTTCGTCGCCGTGATAAAGAAACAGAGGAACATCGCGCGGGTAGTGATCGGCCGCGTCGTCCGGCAGCGCCACTTCATCCCAGCGCCAAAACTCGTGATCATGCCAAAAAGGGCCGGCTATGAGAAACACGCCGGCGATCGATGGCCTTGGAACTCGATCGGCCAACATTCTGATCAGGATCGAAGCCCCAATCGAATGTCCCACGAGGATGGCGCCCTCTCCCATTTCCTGCACGCCTCGCAGGATGCTGCGTTTCCAGCTCTGGTAATCAGGATCGGCCTCGTTTGGCATGGCCGGGTAACGAACCTGGTAATTTGGGCCGAGATTGCTGCGAAGGCTTTCCGCGAGCCTCGCATCATCCTTGTATGCGCCCTCGGCGCCGCCCTGAACGAACAGAACCTGCTTTGCCATTGTAGTAGAAGCGACCTTAACACCGCAGGCACACTCATACATCGATGAGCTGGTTGACGATAGCCTTGGCGACCGCCTGCGTTGTCGTTGCACACTCCAATTTCTCACGAGCTGCATTTAGATGAAATCTGACGGTGCGCTCGCTGATTCCCAAGATGACGCTTGCCTCCCAGGCAGTTTTCCCCGCGGCTGTCCACTTCAAACAATCAAGCTCTCTCGCCGACATGAGGATATCACTATTGGAGTTGTGCCCATTTATTCGCAGCACATGACCGTGAAAATAGTTTGCGAGCACACGGATCTCGCTGAGTAGCGACTCCCTTCTGTCCTCCCACTCCGGCTGATTCATTTCCGCCGTGATGGCAAATATCGCAATCTCTCCGAAGCGTGGTCGCAACCGAAACGTCAGGGCCCGCTGCCCTTCATTTATTATCCCTAAATCGTCCGGGTAATCGTTCGAATTCCAGACTTTCGGGTCCGGGTCAGCCAGGCCGAGTTGGGTGATCAGATCGATGCAGAGGGGACCATTGCTGATGCAGTGCCTGACGCCAATATCCGAATACGCGCACTGAGCAAAGTGCATTGGACGTGATGCAAGCGGAATGTTCAGGCCCAGATACTCCAAGCTCGCAATGCGGTATAGGTCCTTGGCGACCTTGAAGAAGGAAACCCCCTCCGCGCGCCGCGTCTGAACTGAGGGGAAAGTCAGCAATTTGGAAAGCAGGGGATCAAACATTGTCATAGTCACCTGATGGATCCGCTGCAGGTCGGCCAAAGGTCCCGTGCGAGGAGCATGAAGCCGTGACGTCAGCGTTCGCGGAACGCGCGTGAAAAGCTGTCGAGTATCGGCCTCATCATGTAATTGAAAAAGGTGCGCTGACCGGTCTTGATGTAGAGATCGGCCGGCATTCCGGGAGTTGGACGGAAATTCTCAACCTTGCTGTGCGCGTCCGCCTCGTCAATGCGCACGCGCATTATGAAGCTATCGCGCCTCGTCTCCGAGTCGATTTCACGTTGTGCGCTCTGATCGGGAACAGTATCGGCCGACACGTAGACGACTTTGCCGTCAATCATTGGCGTCAGGCGCTGGTTGAGGGCTATCAGCCTGACGAGTGCGTTCTGCCCCACTTTGACATGTGTGATTTCCGTCGGGTTGACTCGCGCTTCAATGACGAGTTCATCATTGACCGGAAGCAGCTCCAGAATCAGGTCGCCCGGTCCAACAACGCCTCCGGCAGTGTGACGGTGGAGCTTGACCACAATCCCGCGTACCGGCGCCCGCACCTCGGTGCGTTCAGCGACATCTCGCGTAGCGCGGATCTGCTCGTTCACATCGTCGAGGTCCGATTCTGCCTCACGCAGCTCTTCAACAGCTTTCTGGATTGCAGCAGCACGGAGCTGCACCATCTGTTGATCTGCTCGAGCGATTCGATCCTTTGCATCGCCAATGCGCCCAAGGAGCTCGCCAAGATCGCCGGAGACGCTCGCTTCAGCTCGTTGAAGATTTAGAACATCCGTTTTCTTTATAATTTGGCGTTCCAGAAGGTAGCTCTTGTCCTTGATTTCCTCATCGAACAGCGCGAGCCGCCTTGTGTTTGAATCGACCTGCGCTTGATAACCGCGGATGGTCTCCCGGAGACCGGAGATTTCCCTCCTCAGAACCTCCTCCTGTGCCAATAGGGTGGTTCGCCTTGCGGTCAGCTGAGCCTCTTGACCCTGAAGTACAAACTTTACGTCTGGATCGCTTGCCTGCTGAGCGAGTGCTTCTGGTAGTTGCAGCTTGTCAAGCGAATTGATTTCAGCCGTTAAGCGCGCAGCCATGGCGATGAGTCTGTATCGGCGGAGAACCAGGCTTCGGAGCTTGGCCTTGACCGCGGTGTCATCGAGCCGAAGCAAGGGCTGGCCCTCTTCGACGAGATCACCTTCGTTGGCCAGCATTTTTCGGATGATCCCACCTTCGAGGTGCTGTACTTGTTTATTCTGCCCTGTGGCAACGAACGAGCCAGAGGCCACGACGGCACCGTCGAGGGGCGCCACGGCAGCCCATGCGCCGAACCCGAATCCCCATACGAGCAGCACGCAAACTCCAAGCGCGATAGGCCAGCGAGAGCTGCGCGGTACGTCTCGGTGCCACTGATCGATGTTCGGACACCCATCAAGCATTATGTCAGCTCCTTGACGCTTTCCGTGTACACTTCAGGCTCCGATATACGTGGCGTCAGCTCTTTCACGCTTTCCGCGGGCTTTTCAGGATCCGATATACGTGGTGTCAGGGGTTGGCTGATTTCCTCGGTAGTCGGTGCACGACCGTTTGTGCGGACCAGCCGAACGAGAACCTCGTTCGGCGGACCAAAGGCTTCCACCCTTCCGGCGCGGAGGATAAGTAGCTTATCCATGCTCTTCAGTACCGCCGGTCGCTGCGTCACGATGACGACGGTGACCCGCTTTTCCTTCGCTCTCTGGATCGTGTCGGTCAGGGCCTGCTCGCCAGTTGCGTCGAGGTTTGAATTCGGCTCATCGAGCACGACCAGCGAGGGTTCGCCGAAAAATGCGCGAGCGAGTGCGATGCGCTGCTTCTGACCTCCCGATAACGGCGCTCCGCTCGGTTCCAGGACCGTCTCGTAGCCACTGGGCAAATGAGTTATCATTTCATGCACGTCAGTGAGCAGGGCAGCTTCGTGAATCCTTTCGTCCGGCAGGTCGTTGCGCATACGGCAAACATTCTCTTTGATCGTGCCGGGGAAGAGTTCGACTTCTTGCGGCAAGTAACCGGTGTACTCACCAAATTGCCTACGGTCCCAGTTGCGGAGTTCCGTCCCGTCCAATCTCACTTTTCCTGCTGTTGGATAGAGGCATCCGACAAGGATGCGAGCCAATGTGGATTTGCCTGAGCCGGTTGGGCCGACGATGGCAAGCGACTCTCCCGGTTGCAATTCGAAGCTCACCCCGTTGAGCACGGGCTCTTTGGATCCGGGCGGAAGATATAATAGCCGGTCGACCGTCAGCCGACCTTCGGGTTTCGGCAGGAGCAAATGCGGCCGCTCTTGTTTCAAACTTTCAACGCTAGCGCAGACCCGCGCATAGGCCGCCCGCGTTTGCACAAGGCTGCGCCACCCCTCGATCATGCCTTCCAGCGGTTGCAGCGCCCGCCCCGCAATGATCGACGCCGCAATCATCATCCCACCCGTCAAACTACCCTGCAGTGCCAAATATGCCCCAAACCCAAGGATGACGACCTGGGTGACCAGGCGAGCGCATTTCGATACGCCGCTGATCCAGAAGTTCCGGTCTAGCGCCCCGCTCTGGTGGACCAATGAACGCGCATGCTCCTGACCCCAATGCAGAATGCCTTCGTTCAGCATTCCCATGGCATTGATGACTTGCGAATTGCGCGCCAGCGCCTCGGCGTGAGCGTCCGCTTTCGACGCATGCAAGCTTGCCTGTTTCAACGCGACAGACGTCGCCTTCTGATTCAGGATTGCAACAGCAATAAGCACAACGCCAGCCGCGAGAGCAATGAAGCCGAGATCGGGATGAATGAGAAACACAGCCGCGAAATAGATCGGCGCTAGTGGCGCGTCGAACAGCAGCAACATCACCGGACTGGAAATGAAGCTCTTTGCTTGATGCAGACTGCGAAGCGTTTGTATGCTGGCACTATCGCTCGTCTTGGAAGTCGTGATTATACTGGCTAGAATCGGCCCACCGAGCATGGTTTCGAAGCTCGTCGCCAGGCGCCCGAGCACTTGCCGGCGCAATATATCGAGCATGGAAAGCACGCCGATGAAGCTGAGCGCCAGCACCGTCAGCATGAGCAACGTGTCCAAGCTGCGACTTGTCAAAACCCGATCCGACAGCTGGAACAGGTAGATCGGCAACGTCAGCATCAGCAAGTTTACGAAAATCGAAAACACAGCGACTGCGACTAAGGTGCGGCGTGCGACGGTGCGCCATTCACTGATCGCGTCGCGATCGCTGCCAGCCGATTTCGTGGCTTGATGCACGGGTCTTCTCCGGCCACTCAGATTGAGAGGTCCCGCAATCCTAGCTCTTCGATGATGCTGGGCAGGCCGACGGACGAGGCATTGACATCTTGTACGACGGGCGATAACGCGGACTCGTGACTATCGGTCGGGGCGTCGTTCGGTGCATTGACGGTACTGTCGTGGGTGTCGCCACCAAGCGTGTCGGCAATCGCGGTTGCGCTGGAGTTGACGTCCGATTGCACTGCGAGACCGTAGTCGGTGTACCGGCCGCCGGCAAAGAGGTCATCAACTTGAAGAACGTTGGCACTGGTCAGGTCAGGAAAGGAGATCGTACCCCCTGAAGAGACGTTTTGGTCATGCGCCAGCGGGGCGATCTCGGGCACATCTGAAACAATATTGAGCGCGGGCGCGACGAGGCTCGAGGCGGCATGGACCACTTGAGATACGGTGCCGTCGGCCGGAAGATGCCCAATGTCCCCGAGTAAGCCGAGATCTGTAGCAGTCGAAGCGAGTGTGCCCACGCTCGACACCACGCTTCCTACAGCTTGAGGGACTAGGAGATCCGTTGCGCTGAAAGCCGCGTTCAAGCTGCTGCCGAGCAAGTCCCCCACCACGGCCGTCAATTCGCCGGCATTTCCCACGAGGCCGGTTATCTGGCCAAGCGTGTCATCGACCGTGTCAATCAGCAGCCCGCCAACGGTTTCGACGAGGTGTAGACCGGTGTCCAACGTGGTGTCGAGTAAGTCAGAGACGGTTTCGCCGAGCGAAATGGGAGGCAATATTCCGGTGGGAGGGCTGTCCAAAATGGGAGGAAATGTTTCGGAGGGGGGACTGTCCGAGAATGATGGAGGGCCGCCGGAAATGGGAGGCAATACTTCGGATGGGCTATCCGGGATGGGAGGCGATACTTCGCCAGGAGGCGAGTCTGAGCCAGGGGGAGAGTCTGAGATTGCAGGTGATCCCCCTGAATCGGCTTGCGACGCGCCGTTCGAACCACTCCCTGATCTTCCCGAGCCCGATGACGATGGGCCCGTGAACCCGCCATTGCTCAGGTCTGCGCCGGTTTCCTCACCATGCTGGAGACCAGGGAGTTCCAAGCGGGCTTCCGCTGAATGAGTATCTGTCTGCGGCGCGGCCGCTCCGCTCAATCCATCATCGGCAGCCGTTGTCCCCGACCTTAGATCGCCCGGCACGCCACCATAAACCGCATCGGTCGCCTCAGAATGCGCTTTGGAAGCCGTCGCGCTGCCGTCATCTTGCGCGGCCTTTGCGCCCGTTCCGAAGAACTGAGCACCCGCCGCCACCTCGGCAAGAAAAAACGACCAAGTGAGAAAGTTCCAACGGCCTCTTTGCCTGTCGGCTCCCCTGGCCTGGCTTCCGAGCCTTTCAATAGCACCGATATCGCTCGGTCTTTCCGCAAGTGACGCAGGCCTGATCTCGCGCGACATGGACGGGCCCTCCACATTAACGACAAGGCGAAGGCGACTTGCCTGCCGGAGTTGCGACTGCAGCACCGAGCAATGCGTATTCAATATTATTATCGTAATAATGCTTTTCCAACATTTAGGTTCCACTTTATATAATCATGAAAACTTGCATAAAATTTGCTAAATAGTAGCACTGCAAATATAGTGATTCAGGTTGGCAAATCATCGTTGAAATCCAAGGCTGGCACGTCGAATAGATCAGTCGAGGTGGTGAGCTGATCGAGGGTGTGGTCGATGTCGGACAGGGCGACCGCCGGCATAGTGGTCAAAGCACCGAGGAGATCATCTCCCAGTAGATCGGCCGTTCCGGCGCTCCCTGTGCCGATCACGTTCCCGTCTCCGAAAGGAACGCTATCGGCTTCCGTGCTCAAGGTAGTAACCTCTGCAGCCTGATTTCCATCGTCAGCAGCAACAGCCAAAGCATCGCCAGCGGCAAAACCGCCGCCGGGGTCACTGCTGCCCTCATCACCGTGACCAGCATCGTTGAGTGCAGGCTCGTCCTGCTGAGGACTATTTTCTTTCTGGTTCGTGTCCGGTTCGATGCCCATCATTGCGCTCCTAGCTGCGTTTGAGGGCCAATTTGTATCATCACGTGCTTAACAACTGATGCCTGTATTAGGTCATCCATGGCAATTGTCTTTCTCCAACAATTGTTCCTCGTGTTCACCTGTCGGAAGCGACAGTAGTCCGGGAGCTTCCGTCGACCGACATTTGCGTCTCGTAGACTGCTAGAGAAAAGGAGTCACTGAGATGTCAAGAAACTACCATTCAAAGTCTAATAATCGGGGCGACAAGGATTACCATCGGGGCGATAAGGCAGATAACGATTGCCAAAAGCCCAGTCCTCCGCCGAGCAATGATTGCAAGCCGGATCCCCAGCCAAATCCCCAGCCAAATCCTCCGCCGGTCTGTGATCCTTCCGACCAACCCGGCAGTGACCATCACGCCGCATTGGTGTCGGCTGACATTGACGCCGACATAAATATTGCAGGCCTGCTCAACGTTGAAGCTGAAGTAGATGCGAGCCTGCTCGGCGGCGGTGGCCTATTGAACTTGGACGCCGATATCGACGTGGGATTGGGTCTCTGGCACGCGTAACATTGACAGCCACCAGTCGCGATTGATTGTGTGGTGCGAGCTAACCATTTTGAAACCCCGGCGCAGACCTTGTCGCCGGGGCTTTTTTGGTAACTCGCTGCTCAGGCCGTGCCATGGCTAGTTACGGCACACGTAGAAAACGCTGCCAGAGGGATCATCGCGCGCAAATAAAAGAAGCCCCGCAGGTTGTCCTACGAGGCTCTTTTTCGGCGAGTTGAAAGTCAGCCTTTTCAGGTGACGTCTGCCCTTTCAGGGCGACCCTTCATCCGCCGGAAACCGATGGAGTTATCAAAGCACATCCAGCCCGACCGTTCCACTCAAATTTCGAGAGTCGGTCAGAAAAACGCGCCGGTTCGATTTCAGGCCCGTTGAAGCCGAGAGTGGCAGACTTGGACGAGAGCATATGCCGCCTATGCAGCTGACCGGCTTAGGAAAGATGTCGGACAAAGTGTCTCAGGTTCCGAGCTTTGCCTGGCCGCTGGCCGCCACCATCTACATGCGACGTCCGTCTCAGAGCAATTCCCCCGCGCTCCCCAAGATGATCCCGCACGCATTAAAGCTGTCGCTGTTGTGTTTCGCGCTACTGATCGCCACGCCCATTGCCCTGTCGGCCCTATGGTTCTGGTTAGGGAGTGCAGCCCCGCGCGATTGGTGGTCGGCAGACCGCTCCAGTATCGGGCTGCTACCATCAGCCGACCAGAGCCCTGAAGCCAGTATAAGGATCTTCTCTGCGAGAACTGTCCGGTGGCGCAGCATTTTTGCGACCCACTCATGGATCGTCATCAAGGATGCCGGCGCCAAATCCTATGAGCGCTTCGACTATACCGCCTGGGGTGATCCGATACGGGTCAACGGGTTCGTGGCGGATGGCCGCTGGTTTGGCAGACCGCCCGAGCTGGTTGCGGACTTGAAAGGCTCCGAGGCGGAGCGTGTCATACCCAAGATCCGAAGAGCAATCGCCAGCTACAGATATCGCCATCGCGGTGACTATCGCGCATGGCCAGGTCCGAACTCTAACACCTTCGTGGCCTCAATCATGAGGGTTGCACCGGAGCTGCGGGCCAAGCTCCCCAATACGGCAATCGGTAAGGACTTCCTTGATGAGGGTCGATGGCTTTCGCTTACTCCGTCAAAAACAGGAGTGCAGTTCAGCCTTGCTGGATATGGCGGAATCACGGTGGGCTGGATTGAAGGCATCGAGGTGAATCTACTCGGGGCAGCTATCGGCATCGAGGTCCGCAGGCCAGCCATCAACCTTCCAGGTCTGGGCCGCTTCGGCATCTGAGGCATTCGATCTGGTCACTTGACCTCCCCCGAGCTACGCTGGACCTTCCGCATCTGCGATGAGACAGGCTTGGGCTTACACCATGTCCCAGCAGTTGACCCTTCGGAAGCTGACAGCACGACCTGTCGTCCTGAAGCTGGAACGGCCGATCGTGGCGCGCATTGCCACCATCACCGAATGGCCGGTCATTTTAATCGATCTTCACACCGACGAAGGAGTCGTCGGGAGGAGCTATCTCGAACCTTACCTGACCAGAGCAATGCAGTATCTTGTCCCGGCGCTCAGCGATCTGGGGGAATCCTTGCGGGGCCGACGCATCGCTCCGGTCGAGCTGTTCGAAGCTGGCCGGAAAGCACTGCACTTCGTGGGCTATCAGGGCTTGTCGATGATCGCGGTTGCCGGGATCGACATGGCAGCTTGGGATGCGCTTTCGAAGGCTGCCGGTCTCCCGCTCTGCGTCTTCTTGGGCGGCTCTGTTGGTTCCGTACCGGCTTACAACAGCAATGGCCTTTGGTTGCAGGAACCTGAATCCGTGGCGGCTGAGGCCGTGGAGCTCCTCGAAGGAGGCTTCAAGGCGCTCAAGCTGAGGCTAGGTCGAGCCAATCACAAGGAGGATCTCGCAACCATAGAAGCAGTGCGAACGGCGATCGGAGACGATGTCCAGCTGATGGTAGATTATAACCAGGGTTTAACCCTCGCCGACGCTTTGGAGCGATGTCATTCTCTCGATAGTTTGGGCCTCTGTTGGATTGAGGAGCCAATGGTCTACGACAACTTCGAAGGCCATGCCCGATTGGCTGCGGAGTTACGGACACCCTTGCAGATCGGAGAAAATTTCTACGGTCCGCGCGACCTCTATACGGCTTTGTGCATGCAGGCCTGCGACTTTGTCATGCCCGACTTCATGCGAATTGGCGGGGTAACGGGCTGGCTCAGAGCTGCACCGATCGCTGCCGCCGCCGGCATCCCTGTCTCGACTCACCTCTATCCCGAGGTTGCAGCGCACGTTATGCGTGTCACCGAGACGGCCCATTGGCTCGAGTGGCAGGATTGGGTGAATCCGCTCATCAAGGAGCCTTTCGAAGTCCAGAATGGGCATCTACACATTCCAGATCGCCCTGGTACCGGCATCGAGTGGGATGAGCACTCGATCGGTAAGTACATGGTTAGCTAGAGCACATGACCTCGCGCCGCTTCCCGAAGCACTGGAGCACCGAGCGCATCCCGGCGGTAACCTCGTCAAGCATGGCAACGGCGTGCCGCTCGCTCATGTCGATGGCCACGATGTCGAGCTTCAGCGCCTCGGTGCAGAACTGACAACCGATGAGTTTGAGCCGCAGCGCACTCCAAAGGTTCAAGCTGCTAGCCCTTTTGGTGGTCGCAGCGGCGGCTGCTGGCGGTCTTTACAGCGTCATTCGAACGCCTGCCGACTCCAACTGGATCGCCCAGTTGGCGAGCGGCGTAACCATCGGCGGAATGATCTCATCCTGCATCATTGGTTTCGAGCTGTTCGGTGCGGGCGCTCTGTTCGATAGCGGCGGTCGCCGGCTGCCTCTGGTCCCTGCAGTGTTGCTGCGAACGCTTGTGTATGGCGTCGCCATCATGGCTGCCCTGTTGATCGTTCCCTGGCTGTATTTCGGTCGTAACCCTAGCCTGTTCCGGCCAGGCATTGCGGGAGACATAGTCTTCTCGATTGCAGCAAGCTTTGTGTTCGTCTCGTTGATGTCGGTCGCGCAGCTGATTGGTCCCAACATCCTCGGCAGCCTATTGGCTGGAAGGTACTATCAACCTCGCGAGGAGCAACGCATCGTTCTGTTCCTCGATCTGGCCGACTCGACGAGCATCGCGGAGCACATCGGTAACATTCGTTTCCACGCTATGCTCTCCGAAACCTTCACGCGCCTGTCGCAAGTGGTGACCGACTATGGCGGGGAGGTGTACCGTTACGTTGGCGACTCAATGATTGCGACTTGGCCGCTCGGTGCGCCTGAGGAAAACGCCGACGCAATCCGTTGCATCTTCGCTTGTCGAGACGCATTGGATGGGGCAGCTTCACATCTCCGGGAGAGGCATGGGCACATCCCTGCATTTCGTGCAGGCGTGCACGCCGGCCCGCTAGTGGCTGGAGAAATCGGTGGATTCAAGCGAGAGATAGCCCTTCTCGGCGACACGATGAATACCGCGGCGCGGATCGAGCAGGCATGCCGGACCACCGGGCATGACGTGCTGGTGTCGAAGCCGCTGCTCGAGCGTACCGAGAAGCCAGCTGACATCGTGGCGACCAGCATCGGGCGGCACCTGCTGCGCGGCAAGTCGGAGTGGATCGAACTTTTCGCGCTTGAGCCCGGCACGCCTGATGGCTCGGAGAGCCACGTTCCAGGTGCGAAGAAGCTTGTCTCTTCCGGCAGCGCTTGCAAATGAACATGGGCTCGTAACCATGAATGGGCGGCGGGCACATTCGCTCCGCCGCCCCAACGCGCTCCCGTCAGGCCGCAAGCTCCTTGGAGAAGGGCAGAACGCGAATGCGCTTCTTCGTGGCGGCGTAGACCGCATTGGCAAGCGCAGGGCCGACCGGCGGCACCCCTGGCTCACCGATGCCCGTCGGCGCCGCCTCGGAGGGTACGGTATAGACCTCGACCGACGGCATCTGGTTGATACGCAGTGGCTTATAGCTATCGTAGTTCTCCTGGTCCACTTTGCCGGCAGTGAGCGTCAACTCTTCCTGCAGAATGGCGCCGAGACCGAATCCGATACCTCCCTCGACCTGCGCCCTGACCTGATCGGGATTGATCACGGTGCCGCAGTCGACCGCCGCCACCACCTTCTCGACCTTCATCTCACCACCTTCGGGCATCGAGATTTCGACGACCTGGGCGACGATGGTCTTGAATGACTCGGCGAGCGCGATACCGCGATGGCGCCCTTCCGGCGGCGGCGAACCCCACCCAGCCTTTTCGGCAGCAAGCTTGAGGACGGCAGCGTGGCGA
>Ga0075421_100007529_pt1 | contig 13342 bp, 8 predicted proteins | sample SoiMetdeltSBSDD5_FD_75292 | JGI IMG/M metagenome (GOLD analysis project Ga0075421, IMG submission 75292) | Bulk soil microbial communities from a Populus tree surrounding site in Tennessee, USA - Soil MetaG P. deltoides SBSDD5 | ecosystem: Environmental > Terrestrial > Soil > Tree plantation... | reverse complement strand
TGGCTGGTCTTGGTCGACAAGCCGTTCTACACCGGGCTCCGCTTCCTGCTCACACCGACCCTCTACATTGCACAGACACCCCTTGACACACCGCAACCCGGCTTAACTTCACGGTCTTGCCCTAAAGGGGACGGCCGAGGTGGTAGCCCTGGCCCGAGTCGCAGCCCAGGTCGAGCAGGCGCCGCGCCTGCTCGGCGTTCTCGATGCCCTCGGCGGTGATGTGCAGGCCGAGCGTGCGGCCCAGCGACACCATCACGCCCAGCAGCGTGTCGACGTTGCCGCCGTGCAGGAACCGGCTGGCGAGCTTGAGGCTGTGCACGGGCAGATCGCACAGGTAGGCCAGGTTGGAGTAGCCGGTGCCGAAGTCGTCGATGGCGATGCGCACCCCGAGGCGGGCCAGCCCTTGCAGTGTTTCAATGCTTTGGGGGGTACCCGCAACCGCGCTCTCCGTGATCTCAAGCTGCAGCCGTGCCGGGTCAAGACCGGTGCGGTCGAGGATGGCGGAGACGTTGGCCACGAGCCCGCCCGCGCCGATCTGCCGCCCCGAGATGTTGACGCTCACAAATGTCGGCTCCGGCCAGTCGAGCGCGCGGCGGCATGCCCGCTCCAGCAGGTGCTGCCCGAGCGGGACGCCGCTCGGTGTTGATGGCCTCGGGTGCCCAATCAGGCTCATCCATGTCTCGGCTCCTTCTCATGGGCGGCCCCGCAACCCGTCCATTATTGACCTTTGACCAGGAAAACAAAACTATTCTCACGTTCACTCGCGAGGTAAAATCCGGTGGCGGTGCACCGGGTGGGCGGGGCTACGATTCGCTGCATGCGCTGGTCACAGCTTCACGTTCCCACCCTACGCGAGGACCCCGCGGGGGCCGACGCGGTCAGTCACCGGTTGCTGCTGCGCGCCGGGTTCATCCGGCAGCTGATGGCGGGGCACTACGCGCTGCTGCCGATGGCAATCCGGGTCCGGGCGAAGATCATCGAGATCATCCGGGAGGAGATGGACGCCGCCGGGGCGCAGGAGTTCCTGATGCCGACGATGCAGCCGGCCGAGCTGTGGGACAAGAGCGGGCGCTGGTCGGCCATCGGTGAGGAGATGTTCCGGCTGCGCGACCGGCGCGGCGCCGACCTGGCCCTGGGCATGACGCACGAGGAAGTCTTCACCGAGATGGCGCAGGAGCTGCGCTCCTATCGGGAGCTTCCGCAGACTTGGTACCAGTTCCAGACCAAGTTCCGCGACGAGCCGCGCCCCAAGAGCGGCCTCATCCGGGTGCGCGAGTTCACCATGAAGGACGCCTACAGCTTCGACCTCGACGAGGCCGGGCTCGACGCCTCGTTCCAGCGCCAAAAGCAAGCGTACGTAAGGATTTTCGAGCGGCTGGGCATCCCCGCGATCCCGGTGGAGGCCTCCAGCGGCATCATGGGCGGCGGCGAGTCGGTTGAGTTCATGTGCCCCACGAGCGCGGGTGAGGACCTGGTCCTGCACTGCGGCTGCGGTTACGCGGCCAACGTGGAGAAGGCGACCTCACGGCTGGCCTCGATCACGGACACCGACGGTGCGTTGGAGGAGTTCGCGACGCCCGGCGCGCGCACCATCGAGGATCTCGCGCGCGACTACGGCCTCCCCGGCGAGCGGCAGATCAAGACACTGGTCTATGTGGTGGAAAGCCAGCTCACGCTGGTGCTGCTGCGCGGCGATCACGCGCTGGTGGAGCAGAAGCTGATCGACACGTTGAAGGCGGGCGATATCCGGCCCGCGCAGCCCGAGGAGATCCTAGAGGCGCTCGGCGCGCTGCCCGGCAGCCTCGGCGCGGTCGGCGTAACCGATCTGCCCGTCGTCGCCGACGACGCGTTGCGCGGCCGCTTCGGCATGGCGACCGGGGCCAACCGCGATGACGTCCACCTTCGCCACGTGAACGTGGAGCGCGACATCCGGGTCGGCGTGTGGACCGACCTGCGCGAGGTCACCGAGGGCGAACCCTGCCCCCGCTGCGGGTCGCCGCTGGGCGTGGAGCGCACCGTCGAAATCGGACACATCTTCAAGCTCGGCCGCAAGTACACCGAGGCGCTCGGGGTCAATGTGCTCGGTGCGGGCGGCGAGCGGATCACCCCGATCATGGGCTGCTACGGCATCGGTGTCGAGCGCGCCATGGCCGCCATCGTCGAGACGCACCACGATGACGCCGGCATCGTCTGGCCCCTGGCGGTGGCGCCGTTTACCGTCGCCATCGCGCAGCTGGGCGACGGGCCCGAGGTGAAAAAGGCCGCCGAGGAGATTTACTCGGCTCTGATGGGTACCCCCATAAAGGTCATATTGGACGACAGGAATGAGCGCCCCGGAGTCAAGTTCTCCGACATCGAGCTGGCGGGCATTCCCTTCCGCGTCACCGTCAGCGCCCGCGGTCTGGCGCAAAACACCGCCGAGCTGACCTCGCGCCGCGATGGCACCACCGAACAGGTGCCGATCTCGGATGTCGCCTCTCGCCTTGGTGCATTATTGATCGCATGACTGGACCGGTGGCGCTCGTCGGCTCGGGGGAGTACACGACGGCGATGCTCGAGGTGGACCGGCGGCTGCTTGACGGCAGGCCGCCGCGCTACGTGCAGATCCCGACCGCGGCCGCGCCGGAGGGCGACATCAGCCTGGACAAGTGGATCGGCATGGGCCGCGCGCACGCCGAAAGCCTTGGGGTACAACCGGTTCCGCTGGTGGTCCGCAATCGCGACGACGCCTGCGATCCCGACCTGGTCAAGCAGCTCGACGGCGCCGGCCTCATCTACTTCTCCGGCGGCGATCCCACCTTCCTGGCTGACACCTTTCGCGACACTCCCATGTGGACGGCGATCCTCGAGCACTGGCGGGCGGGTGTGGCGCTGGGCGGCTGCAGCGCCGGCGCCATGGCCTTCGGCGGGTGGGTGCCCAGCGTGAGGCGCCCCTTGGCATCCGGCCGCCCCGGCCTGGGCCTGCTGCCGAAACTGCGCGTGTTGCCGCACTTCGACCGGTACTTCGGGCGCATGCCGGACATGGTGCTGCGCGGCCTCGTGCGCCCGCTGGACGGAATCACCACCGTCGGCATTGACGAGGACACGGCGCTGGTCGGCGGCCCGGACGACTTCACCGTGATGGGCAAGTCGTCCGCATGGATCTTCAATCCCCACCGCACGCGCGTGGACAAATTGGTCCTCGGCTGATCGTTGAAGCCACCCCATCACGCCCGTGACTCCGATGCCGGGCCTGTGGATAGTGCCAAATGTGGTGCTGCTGTATGGTCATCCAAATTTCTGCGTGAGTGAATGTCACACCCGCCGTCCCGACGACAGTTTCCTTGGTGTACGCGCGGCGTACGCGTTGGTCGTCCGTAATGGGGTCATCCGTGCGAGGGATGAGTGATGTGAGGTGGAGGAAGACACCTGGCATTCGCAGGTGTTCCAGCAACAGTGGCAGGTCGTGCGCAAGCTGGTCGCCCGGCGGCTGCCCTATGGGCTCGCCGATCTCGCCGACGACATCACCCAGGAGGTCTTCATGATCGCATGGGTGCGTCGTGACCGTATCGACCACGACAACCCATTCCCCTGGCTTTACCACACCGCGATCAACCTCCTGCGCAACCGCGCCCGCAGGATGCGCACGGCCCAGCGCTACACGGTCAGCGCCGAGGCGGCCTGGGACACCGTCGCCCACGGCCCATTCGGCCGGCGCGACGTCGAGGTCTTCGTCGACCTGAACCACGCCCTGGCCGCCCTGTCCCGCACCGAGCGGGAGCTTTACCTGCTGGCCTACCTCGACGGCAAGAACAGTGGCGAGATCGCGCAGCTGCTGCGGCTCAAGCCGGCGGCGGTCCGCAAACGCTTGGAGCGCATGCGAAACCGGCTGCGCGTCCGGCTTGGCCAGGACTACCTGGACAGCCTCTGCCCGACGTTCACGGAGACCCGATGACCGACCGGCCCGACCCTTACTTTGACCAGCATCCGCCGGACCTCGACCCGCAGCTGCTGGAGTTCGCGCGGCGGTTCGACCCCGCCCGCCACCTGCCCGACCCCCCGCAGGTCACCGCCGAGCAGCTTCGGCGGCGGGCGGACCGGCGCAAGGAACTCGACCGGCAGTGGCGCGCCCAGCCGGTACCCCATCCGCTGCGCCGCTTGTGGCTGCCCGCGATCTGCGTGGCCGCCATCATCGTGCTGAGCATGACGGGCATCGCCGCGCTGCGCCCCCACCTCACCCCGACCGTCACCGGATCCCACCAGCCCACGCCCGCGGTCCCCTCGCAGGCGCGCCCGGCCAGCCCGGCTCGCCCCGCCCCGCTAGAGCTGCCCGCGGCCGGGGGCGGCGTGCGCGCGGCCAAGCAGGCGCTCAACGACCTCGCCGAAAAGGCGGAGCGCCAGCCGGCGCAGACACCGGCAGTGTTCACCTATGTGCGGCGGCAGGCGTGGTCGGCCGGGCTCACGGTGCCCCCCGCGGTCATCGCCACCGATATCCAGACCTGGTTGCGAGCCGACCTTTCCGCGTACGAGCAGAGCACCACCCTGCCCCCGCAGCCCGCGGGCGGCCGCACAACCCAATGGACGCAACAACTTCCGGTCGAGATCCGGGCGACCCTGCAGACCTACGGCGCGGGCGGCTACCCGCACCCGATCCCGTCGCCGTCACCGCAGGCCGGGATCCTCGCCGCGCAGATCGGCAACTCCTACGGCTACCACGTCGCCACGGGCGTGGCCGACCTGTTCCGGCTCGGCCTCAGCCCGGCGCAGCGCGGCGCCGCGCTCCAGGTGCTGGCAGGCACCAACAACCTTGCCTACCACGGCACGGTCACAGACCGGGCCTCCCGCACGGGCATCGCCATCACCAGCACCGATCCTGGCACCGGTGTGCGGGAGGTCCTCATATTCCACCCCGACACGGGCGAGCTGCTGGGCCACGAGAGGATGGCCACCGGCGCCGGCGGAGAGATCTTGGTCGACGCCTACACCCTCTACCTCGACACCCATACCACCAATACTCGCCCATGATGGATACCAGGGGAGGGTGCCCAGACTAAGCTTCCGCACATGTCCGCCGGGGGTCCCCCCGTCCCGTTGGTAGTCCGCAAGCTGCAGCTGCGGGCGCTGGAGTCCGCGCTGTCCCGGGTCGAGCAGGGTGAGACCGCGGCGGTCTTCATCATCGGGGAGAGCGGCGTCGGCAAGACCCACCTGCTGCGCGAGGCCGAGGCGCGCATGCGGGCGCGGGGCGCCGTCGTCCTGAGCGGACTCAGCCTGGACATCCGCGACGCCCCGCTCTATCCGCTGACCTCGGCGCTGCGCCGGTTCCTGGCCGAGTCCGGCGACCGGCTCGACCCCGCGGCCGCGAGGGCGGCCCGGGACCTGATGGATCTGCTGGCGGCCGGCGCGACGGACGCCGGGCCGGCCGGCGCGTGGCTGGAGCGGCTCTGCGCCGGGCTCGGCGAACTCACCGCGGGCGAGCCGCTGGTACTGGTACTCGATAATCTGCATTGGATAGACGGCAACACCCGAGATCTGCTTAAGCACCTCCTGGCGGTGCCGGTCGGCCTGCGCCTGCTGGTGATCGGGGCGGCGCGGGTCGAGGAGGTGCAGGGTAACCAGCCGCTGCGGCTGCTGCTGTCGGAGTGGCGCCGCCAGGGGTCGGTGGAGGTCATCGACCTGCCGCCGTTCGACCGCGGCGAGACCGAGCGGCTCGCCGCGGAGCTGGTCGGCCGGCAGCTTACGGCGCGCGAGGTCGAGCTGATGTGGGCGCGCAGCAGCGGCAACGCGTTTGTCGTCTATGGACTGTCGCAGAGCCTCAAGCGCGGCAAGGTGGATCTGGCCGACACGCTGCGCGAGTTCCTGCTGGCGCGCGCCGGCTCCCTGCCGCCCGACTCCGCGATGGCGGTCGCGGCGATCTCCGCCGGGCTGGAGCCGGTCGGGCATAACCTGCTGCGCCGCGTGCTCGGGTTCACCGACGCGCGGCTGATCACCGCTTTGCACGCGGCGAGGGACCAGCGGATCATCGAGGAGGATGAGGAGGGGTACCGGTTCCACGTCGGCCTGTTCCGGGAGGCACTGGCCGAACGGCTGCTGGCCCCCGAGCGCGTGCGCCTGCACAACCGCTACGCACAGGCGATCCTGCAGGAGGCTGACGGCGACACCGCGCGCCGCCAGGCCCGCCTCGCGCACCACCTGCGGCACGCGGGCCGGCTCAACGAGGCGCTACTGGCCGCCATCGAGGCGGCGAAGGATGCCGACCGGTGGCGCCGCTACTCCGAGGCGTTCATGCACTGGAAGACCGCCGTGGAGGTGGCGCGGCAGCTGGCCCCGGAAGGTTCCGACAGCGTTGACCGGGTGGAGGTGCTGCGCAGCGCGGCCGAGGCGGCGCACCGCAGCGGCGAGCACGAGTGCGCCATGGTCTACCTGAAGGAGCTGGGCGAGGGCTTCGACGGCGCGCCACCGTGCTGGTTTCACATCAGCCGGGCCAGGTATCTGGCGGCGGTCGGGCGGCTGACCGGCGCCGAAGCCGAGTACGCCGCGGCGCTTGTCGCGCCCGACGCCACCGATTTGGACAGGGCGACCGCCGCCGCGCACTCGGCGGATCTGCTTGTGCGCCTTGGCTGTTACAGTGCGGCGGGCCGGCGGGCGCAGGAGGCGCTGGACCTGTCGCTGGTGATGGGCGACTCCTCGTCGGCCGTTCTGGCAAGGGCCGCGCTGGGTTTCAGCCAGGCCCTCGACGACCCGGACGCCGGGCTGGCCACCGTGGAGAAGGCTTTGCGCGCGGCGGAGCTGTCGCACCGCCCGGACGACATCGTCACCGCCTACGTCCATCTGGCCGAGCTGCTGACTGGCCCGCTCAACGAGCTGGAGACCGGGGTGCAGGTGGCGCGAGAGGGGGCGGCCCGCGCGGACGAGCTGGGTATGGGCCGCACCTACGGCACCGCCCTGCTGGCGACCGCGGCCAACGGCCTGTTCCGGGTGGGGCGGTGGCCCGAGGCGGAGAAGGTGATCGCCGAGGGGTTCACCCGGCACCCCAGCGGGCGGGAGGCGGCGGAGCTGCTGCTGGCCCGGTGCCGGCTGGACATCGGCTACGGGGATCTGAAGGCGGGAGAGCGGGACCTTGACGCCGCCGCCACGCTTGTCGCCGACGCCGGTGGCGCGCGCTATGTGGTGCCGCTGCTGACCCTGCGGGCGGGATTGGCGATGTGGGGCGGAAACCCAACGGCGGCAAGGGAAGCGGTGCGCGAGGCGGTGGAGCGCTTCCGCGACGGCAGCGACGACCTTGTGGTGATGGCGACGGTGGTCTGGCACGGGCTGCGTGCCGAGGCCGAAGCCGTTGCTGCCCAACGCATGCGAGCCGACGAGTCGGCGATGCAGGCGCTGCGCCAGGTCATGGACCAGATCACCGACGGCAGCGCCGCGGCGGCGGAACCGGTGCGCGCCACGGTCAGCGGGTACCTGGCGCTGTGCGAGGGGGAGATCAGCCGTATCGAGTCCCGGCCCGACCCGGACGCGTGGGCGCGGGCGGCGCGGGCGTGGCAGGACCGCCACCACCCGTACCCGACTGCCTACGCGTGGTTGCGCTTCGCGGATGCGCTCTACGCCCGCAACGCCCGCAGCGCCCGAGCCAAGGAGGCGTTGAAGGACGCCTTCGACCGTGCCCTGCCGCTGGGCGCCAAACCGCTGCTCAAAGAGATACTTGACCTCGCGACGTACGCTCGGGTATCGCTTCAAGACGCCGAAGTGTCCGATGTGGTCCGAGCGGATCCGCCTCTGATGCAGGCCCGGACCGCGGGGGTGCTCGACCGGCTGACGAGCCGGGAGAGGGAGGTGCTCGCCCTCGTCGCCAAAGGACTGACCAACGAGGCCATCGCCGGTCGTCTGGGGATCGCTCCGAAGACCGTCGGCGTACACGTCACCAACATCCTCAAGAAGTTGCAGGTCCACAGCAGGGTGCAGGCGACCGCGATCTACGTGCGGCAGCAAGGCTAGCAGGTGAGTGGAGCCGTTTTAGCAGCCGCCTAAACACGGAGGGAAACAGGATGTCCGAAGCGCCTTGGGGCAATCTGCAACACGACATGCTGACCGCGCTCGCCGCAGAGCCGGACGACATCGAAGGCGTTGTGGATCAGCTGAACCAGGTGCAGGATGTGTTGAAGCGGATCCCGCCGCTCTACGACGAGAACCCCATCGCCGACTTCAACACGCTTTACACGACCATCACGGTCAACATCTCGCAGCGCCACAAGACCGGCGAGTTCACGCGGCCTGCGTTCCTCAACCGCCTCGATGTGGAGTTCTCCCGCCGCTACGTCAAGGCGTTGCGGCTGTGGAGCGTCGCCAGCGCGCAGACCCCGCAATCGTGGGCGGTGCTGTTCCGCCGCGTGGCCGACACCGACCTGCGCTCGCTGCCCTGCGCGGCGGCGGGGGTCAACGCGCACATCAACTACGACCTGCCGTTCGCGCTCACCGCCACGTGGCGCCGGCTGGGGCATTGTGCCAGTGGCGGGCCGGAGCACCGGGACTACCTGGTGATCAACGATGTGTTCGAGGAGTGCATTCCGGCGCTGCGCTGGCGGTACCTCGACATGTGGCAGCGGCATATCGACCGGATCAATCTGGGCATCGACGACTGGTACCAGAACGTGCTGGTCGTGGTGACCCGCAACGTGGCGTGGGAGCGGGCGCAACGGCTGTGGGAGCACCGAGACGACCCGGCCGCCGTGGAGCAGATGCGCCGCGAGTTCGACACCCAGGCGGCCCAGATCGGCCGGACGCTGCTCTCCCCGTTCTGCCGCTTCATCCAGTGACGGTGGCACGAACGCGCCGGGCTCGAGTCTCACCCCTTCCAAAGCGCGGCCACGCCAACCCGGAGCCGCCCGCCTTCACCATCAACGGGGTTCCCTGCAGTGTGCCGTAAACGCTTCGTATGCCTGGCGCTACCGCGAAAAGGTAAGTCGTGCGATAGGGTGCAGCCTTCAATTGACGCAGGGGATGGACTGTTGATGGGACGGGTGCTCGTCGCCGTACGGGCAATGATCGACAAACGGAAAGTGCAAGACGGCCACGGCTTCCGGCCAGACATCCAAGGGCTGCGAGCCGTGGCCGTGGGTGTAGTGGTGCTTTTCCACCTTTGGCCGGAATGGGTGGGTGGAGGTTATGTCGGGGTCGACGTCTTCTTCGTTATCTCCGGCTTCCTCATCACGAGCCACCTGTGGCGTGAGGCGCGGGAGCGCGGCACGATCGCGCTGGGCCGGTTCTACGCGAGGCGGGCGCTCCGGCTGCTTCCCGCCGCGGTTCTCGTGCTCGCCTGCACCGCTGTCGCGTCTATGCTGATCCTTCCGGAAGCGCGGTGGGAAGACACCTTCCGGCAGACGGTGGCGAGCGCGGCATATGTCGAGAACTGGCTGCTGGCGCACAACTCCGTGGACTATCTGCTGCAGTATGCCCCGGACAGCCCGGTGCAGCACTACTGGTCGCTATCGGTGGAGGAGCAGTTCTACGCGATCTGGCCTATTCTGATCATCGCGACCATCTGGGTGGTCGCCCGATTCCGTAGACACGACTCGCCGCCGCTGCGTTACCGCGCGGTGATGATCGCTTTGAGCACTCTGCTGCTGGCCTCCCTCGCCTACTCGATCTACGAGACGGCGGTCCTGCCGAAGCAGGCGTATTTCATCACGCCCACAAGGGTTTGGGAGTTCGCCACCGGCGCCCTGTGCGGGCTGCTCGTGCTTGACGCTCAGCGGTGGTTCCGGGCCCGCATGATGCTGGGCTGGTTGGGGATGGCCGCGATCCTCGCCGCGTCGCTCTTCTACAGCAAAGCCACGGCCTTCCCCGGTTATGCCGCGCTGCTGCCGGTGCTCGGCACGGCCGCGGTGATCCTCGGGGCGCAAGCCGCGTCGCCGTGGTCGGCCTCATGGTGGCTGTCGTTGCGCCCGGCGACCGAGATCGGTGACATCTCCTACGCCGTCTATCTTTGGCACTGGCCGCTGCTCACGCTCGTGCCCATTGCGCTGGATGCCCCGCTGGACAAGCGGGTCAAGCTCCCCATCTTGGCCGCCACCCTGGCGCTTGCCTGGCTAAGCACGCACCTCTACGAGAACCCGTTGCGACGCAATGGGTTTCTGCGGGTGCGGCGGTGGCCGTCGCTCGGTTTCGCGCTTGGCGGGGTCGCCGCGATGGTGGCGATGGCGGTCATCTCGTCCAGCATCTTCACCGCCCGGGTCGCCGCCGCTGAGGCGGACTGGGTCTCGCGCACCGTGGCCCCGGGCAATCCCTGCTACGGCGCCGCCACGTTCGACCGCGGCGCCAACTGCCCATCCGTCGCCGGTGAAGGCCCCCTGATGCCCGTCGCGCTGGCCATCAAGGACCAGGGCAACAGGGAGTACGCCAAGTGCGACAGCTGGCTGTCCAGCAATGAGGTGTTCCGGTGCGACTTCGGTCCGGACGACGCCGCCGTGAAGGTGGCCTTCGTCGGTGACTCGCACGCGTTGCACTGGCTCGGCGCCATCCAGTTCCTGGCGCGGCAGGGCCGGTGGCACGCCACTACGTATTTCAAGATGTCATGCCCGTTCGCCGACGCCATCCGGGTCATCCCCAGCGAACCAAAGGAGTGGCAGCAGGCCTGCGTCGACTGGCAGCAAGAGGTGGAGCGGCGGCTGGTGGCCGACACTTCCCTCCAGTACGTCGTTGTCACCGCCTACAGCCACGCCTACAACCTCGTCCCGCCGGGCGGCGGAGCGCCGGACGCCACATGGGCCGACCGGGCGTGGCGCTCGATGTGGCAGAAGCTCATTGACTCGGGTAAAAAGGTCGTTGTGGTCCGGGACACCCCGTCGACGCTGAGCATGTCGATCCCCGAATGCGTGCAGCGTGAGATCGACGACCTCCTCAGGTGCGCGGTCCCGCGGGACAAGGCGCTGCCGTACGACCAGATCTCGCAGAGCGCCCTCAACGCCCGGGACCCCAACATCATGATGATCGACCTGACCGACGGCTTCTGCGACCGCGAATACTGCTACGCCGTCGTGGGCGACCTCATCGTCTACCGGGACACCAACCATCTCACGTGGCAGTATGCCGAGTCGCTGGCGCCACGGTTCTGGTCGGAGTTCGCCAAGGCGATCAGCGGCCCACCTCCGGCCGCCGCCGGCTGACCAGTGCCTCGTCGAGGGCTGCCACTCAGCCCGATGGCCCGCATCCTGTAGGGAATGCGGGCCATCGATCCGTTACGTCACAGCCGTGACCAGGTGTCCCCGGCCTGCTCGGCCCGCTCGGGAGCGCGGTGCACCCCGGTGGGTTGAGGCTGGGGCTGGGGCAGCTGTACCGCCCCGAGCTTGCGCGCCCGCTTCTCGGCTCTGCGCTCCTTGCGCCCCTCGACCATGGTGTACAGGGTCGGCACCAGGACGAGGGTGAGCAGGGTGGAGGTGAGCAGGCCACCGATCACCACCACGGCCAGCGGCTGGGCGATGAAGCCACCCTGCCCGGTGATGCCCAAAGCCATGGGCAGCAAGGCGAAGATGGTCGCCACCGCGGTCATAAGGATCGGGCGCAGGCGCCGCCGGCCGCCCTCGATGACCGCCTCGCGCACCGAGGCACCCTTCTGGCGGTACTGGTTTATCAAGTCCAGCAACACGATGGCGTTGGTGACCACGATGCCGACGAGCATCAGCATGCCGATCAGCGCGGGCACGCCGAGCGCGGTGTCGGTGACGAGCAGGGCGATGATCGCACCGGTGGCGGCGAAGGGCACCGAGACCAGCAGGATCAGCGGCTGCACCAGGCTGCGGAACGTCCCCGCCATGATCATGAAGACGATCGCGATGGCGGCGAGCAGGGCCAGGCCCAGATTGCCGAAGGCGTCGGCCTGGTCGGCGCTCGCGCCGGCCACGGTGTAGGTCGCGCCCTGAGGCAGGTCAAGCGATGCGAGCTTGGTGTTGAGGTCCTGCGTGGTCTTGCCCAGGTTGCTGCCGGTGGCGGTGCCGCTGACGGTGACGCTGCGCTCGCCGTCGATCCTGGTGACCTGGGTGGGGCCGTCCACGACGGCGACGGTCGCGACCTGGTCGAGGGTGACCGGCCCGGCGATGGGCAGCTTCTTGAGCTGGTCCACGCTGGCCGGGGCGGCGCCGCCGAAGGTCACCAGCACCTGCTGCCGGTGACCGTCCAATGTGTACTGTCCCAGCGGCGCCCCGCGGAACACGGCCGCGACCGACTGCGCCACCTGGGCCTCGGTCAGGCCGATCGCCGTCGCCTTCTGCCGGTCGACGGTCACCTGTACGCGCGGCGCACTGGTGGACAGGTCGCTGGTGACGTCCTTGACCTCGGGCACCTCGGAGACCGCCTGGCGCACCTGCTCGGTGGCGGTCTTGAGCGTCGCCTCGTCGTCGGCCTGCACGATCACCTGCAATGAGCTGGCGCTGAAGCCGCCGCCGCCGTTGCCGGCGTCGACCTTGATCTCGCCCGCGCCGCTCAGCTTGGCCAGCTCGTCGCGCAGCTTCGCTTGCATGTCAAGGGCTTTGGCGTCTTCGTCAAGCGTGATGCTGTGGGTCGCGACGTTGCCGCCGCCCCCGCCGAAGCCGAACGCGCCGCCCGCGCCCAGGGTCGTCTGGTAGACGTCGATGCCGTCGGTCTCGCCGAGCACCTTCTCCACCTTCTTGGCGGCCTGGTCGGTGGTGGCCAGGCTGGTGCCGACCGGCATCGTCTGAGTCACCGTCAGCGTGGTCTCGCCGGACTGGTCGAAGAAGTTGGTCTTCAGCAGGCTCGCGCTGCCGATCGTCAGCACGAAGATGATGAGCGCAAGCATGACAGTCAGCCAGCGGAAGCGGGTCGCGAACCGCAGGATCGGCACGTATGTGCGCTGCAACGGGCTGCGCCGCTCCTTGGCCTCGGCGCTGGCGCGCACCGTCTCCTCGTCGGCGCCATTGGCGGGCTTGAGGAACCAGTAGGCCAGCACCGGGATGATGGTCAGCGACACAAGTAGCGAGGCCATCAGCGCCACCGTGATGGTGATGGCGAAGCTGGAGAACAGCTGCCCGACGAGGCCGCCGACGAGCGCGATGGGGGAGAACACCGCGACCGTGGTGAGGGTCGAGGCGGTGACCGCGCCCGCCACCTCCTTGACCGCGCTCAGGATCGCGCGATGCTTGTCCTCCCCGTAGCCCAGGTGCCGTTTTATGTTCTCCAGCACCACGATCGAGTCGTCGACGACCCGGCCGATGGCGATGGTGAGCGCGCCTAGGGTCAGGACGTTGAGGGAGTAGTCGAAGACCTTCAAGGCGATGAGCGCGATGATGACCGACAGAGGGATCGACACGGCGGTGACGATGGTCGAGCGGATCGACAGCAGGAAGACGAGGATGACGAT
>Ga0075421_100007528_pt1 | contig 13342 bp, 7 predicted proteins | sample SoiMetdeltSBSDD5_FD_75292 | JGI IMG/M metagenome (GOLD analysis project Ga0075421, IMG submission 75292) | Bulk soil microbial communities from a Populus tree surrounding site in Tennessee, USA - Soil MetaG P. deltoides SBSDD5 | ecosystem: Environmental > Terrestrial > Soil > Tree plantation... | reverse complement strand
TGCCTCAGCATTCCTGGCTCGCAGCTCTCTTTGCCGCCGCCGCCGCCGTCTTCATATCCATCTCGACCCTGCACGCATTCCCCAACATCACCAACGTCGTGGAAACAAACGGCGACGGCGAAGCAACCGATACGATCATCGCCGCGTGGACCGGCGTCACGTTCACCAACGGGGTCGCCAACGAGCCGATTGCAGGCAAGGCAGCAAACGACCCGTACACGGTCGGGTTCTTCGGTGAAGAAGCACCCATGTTTGTCGATCGCAACCATCAATGGAACGGCGCCACCACCACTCTACCCCTCCCCAAATATCTTGCGGGTGGTGAATACATCATGTCCGGCAATGACAACCGGGACAACAATAGCCCTAACCCGCTTTACCAGCTCGACATCTCAATCGCGGAGGCGTCCTACGTTTACATGCTGGTTGACGACCGCATGGGCGACAATGCCAATGGCAATCCGCCGAATTTTCCCGACTGGTTGGGCGACCTGACTGGAGATGGCTCTCCGGACATGGAATGGCTCCTTCAACAAGGCTGGCTGCCTGTCAAGAGTGGCCTGAATCGGTTCAACAATCCGGATTGGCCTGACCATATTGGAGCGGACGAAGGCGGCGACGGCGTCGGCCCCGGGGTTGCGATCAACCAATACTCATCAGTTTATGTAAAGCGCATTCCGGCCGGAACTTTTTCGATTTTCCAGGCCGATAACCCGGGTCGCAACATGTACGGCGTCGTTATCAAGCCCGTGCCGAGAAACCCTTTCGTCACGAAAGCCATTGGCAACTTGTTCGGAGTCACTTTCGACATTACCGACGGTTCCCAAACTGCTCTTAATACCAATTCGATTACTCTCACGTTGGATGGCACTGGCGCAACGCCCTTGACCATCACCAAAGTAAATGATGTGACGACGATCAAATACACGGCGCCGACGGTGCTCCCGTCGGGCGCGACGATCACAGCGAACCTCACCTTTTCGGACAACGGCACGCCCGTGCTGACCACGAATGAGGTCTTGACCTTCACGGTGGAAACGTATGGCACCCTGACCCCCGCCCACGCCGTCCCGTTGAGCTCCGTGAACACGGCCAGTCCGGGATTCACTGTTCGTGTCGTGCAAGGCTTGGATTCGGCTCACTGGCCTGGAAACGATTTCCCAAACAATACCCAGCGCGCCGAAGATCAGCTCGCCAACCGTCTCCGCGATCCTGTCACCGGACAACGGCTGACCACCAATTACGCCACGGCGGGACCCGGGCCCGGCGGCACCTACACAACCAACCTGATTAATTGGAACCAGGAGATGAACGTTGGCGGAACGACCGTTGAAATCGGGAACTTCCAAAGCACCAATACTCCACCCTTCCCGGACCAGCCGGTCCCGGGAATCGCCAACACGGATCCCGAAACCGGCTTGTCAAACCTCGACAACATTGCTGCGGAGATCATCGCCTACCTCGAATTGATTCCCGGACTTCACCGCTGGGGTGTCAACAGTGACGATGGCTTCCGCGTCACGGCCGGGGTCGACCCACGCGATCCGGGCACCCAGGTATTGGGTGTGTTCAATGGTGGACGAGGTTCAGCCGACTCCCTGTTTTATGTTCAGGTCCAGGCGGCAGGCGTTTATCCAGTCCGGCTGATTTGGTATGAAGGCGGCGGTGGCGCCAATCTCGAATTCTTCTCCGTAAACCAGACGACAGGACAGAAGATCCTGATCAATGATCTAAGCAACCCAAACGGCATCAAAGCCTATTCCGCGCTGACGACTACCGCTCGCCCGTACGTTTCCGTTTCGCCGGTGGGAAATGGAGCGAACGTTTACGCGGGAACCGAGATTGTGGCGCAAATCTTCGACCAGACCACTTCGGTCGCGTCTGGTTCGGTCAGCCTGTCGTTCAACGGTGCACCGGTAACCGCATCGATTTCTAAAACCGGCGCCGTGACATGGGTCGTCTACGATCCGCCGGGCCTGTTGCCATCCAGTTCAACCAATACGGCCACGCTTGTTTATTCCGATACCGGCAGCCCGGCCATCACGGTCACGAACACCTGGTGGTTCGTGGCGCAGAACTATTCGGCGTTCCCAACAATTCCCCCATCCTATGCGCTGCCGCTCAGCAACGTGGACACCAATAGTTCGGGGTTTACGGCCGATGTTTATCAAATGGGCGATGACAACCTGATTGTTGTGGCAAGAACCGGCTTTCCCAACAACAACCAGGTGGAGGCCGGAGAACGGCAGATCGCGCGCGGCTATACCAACGCGACCACGTCTCAACCGTACCAGAACCTGGCTTCGCCTGGAACTGAACCGGACGGAAGACACGTGATTGACACCCTTAACTGGAACGAACTGGCGCCGGCAAACCAGGGCGTATTCACCGCCGCCGTCGGCTTCGATGACGTCGAGATTCCGGGTCTGCCTGCAGCCGATCAAAACTGGGTCGCGGCGGAGGCGATTACGTATCTTGACCTCAAGGCTGGCGTCTATCGGTTCGGCGTGAACTGCGATGACGGCTTCAAACTCTCGACTTCGCCGACTCCTCGAAGTCCTTCCGGCCTCCAGTTGGGACTGCGCAGTCCGGGCGGAGGTGTAGCGGACGCCTTTGCCGATTTCGTGGTCCAACAGGATGGCATTTACCCCATTCGCCTGCTTTGGTGGGAAGGCACCGGTGGCGCGAATGTTGAATTCTACGTTGTGGAGCAGAATCAAGGGGCCCGTCGCCTCATCAACGATCGCAACAGTTACTTCGCGATCAAAGCATATCGAGTAGCCACAGCCGCTCCGCCAGCGCCGCAAATCACCAGTGCGACGATCTCGGGCGGCAACATTACGGTCCAATGGATCAACGGCGGCACGCTGGAGTCCTCGACTGTGGTGTCCGGCGGCACATGGACAAGCACGGGGGACAGCGACGGTTCATTCTCCGAAACCGTCGCGACCGGCAACAAGTTCTACCGCGTCCGGCGATAGTGATGCGGAACTGGAATCGTACGTGAGGCCGGTGGTTCCCGGCCTCATTCCCTTCCGGGCCGATCGATCAATGCACTTGCCCGCAAGGGATCGGCCCGCTCCAATGCCCCCGCAACCGCATGAATGCGTCCAATCCTGCGCCTTTGCGGCGATTCCTTGACTCGATTCGTACGCCGGACCTGCCCGATCTTGGGCCGGAACCTCGCACCGGCCGGATGTCGCTCGAAGTAGCCAACCGCACGGTCACAAGGTTCGCTGTCGAAGCGAAGCTCACTCCACCCACTGAAGCGGTCCTCCGCAGCGCCGCGCTTCTTTGGCACGACCATCTCGACGCCTCGCACGAAATATCGCAGAACATTCACAGTCCTGATGGCAGTTTCCTTCACGGCATCATGCATCGTCGCGAGCCGGACTATGGAAACGCGAAATACTGGTTCCAACGAGTCGGTCACCATGCTTGTTTCCCGGAATGCGCCCGGCAGGTGGCTTCGCTCCTCGAAGCCAGCGCCGGGAAGGAGATGGCCGGCCGCCTCTTGCCGGAGGGTGTTTGGGATCCGTTTGCGTTCATTGACCTTTGCGAAGAGGCGGCCGAATTGGCGCCAGAAGACTCAACCCGCCGGACACTCCAAACGATTCAGCGAGTCGAGTTCGACGCCTTGCTAGGCCACATTTTTTTGCGAGCTTGAATCCTCTCTCCGTGCCGCCGGCCCAACGACTACGCGCTGTTTGTTTCCGTTTCCGTTGTTTTGCGTCCGCCGGGCTTCGGATCGGGCGGAGGCGCGGCCGTCATTCGGACCCGCTCATTTTTATGGTTGCAAATCTCCCAAGGTTTGATTTTCTTTTAATCAACCCGGAACAAAGCGCCCAGCCCCGGTCGTTCGTCTGTTTCGAGAGTTCGAGGGCGTGTGTCCGTCCTGATATCAGGAACCGGCCGGTGGCGAGGGCGATTAAGATCGCGAAGGACAACTATATGCGAATCGTATCGTTTACTCCCCTCATGGCCGCATGCCTGCTCACAGGCATCGGAACGTACGTGGCCACCGCCGCGCCAGCCGCTCCTCAAGGCATCATCACCGCACGCGAGTATCTCAACATCAGCGGCACCGCGCTCGTGGATCTAACCAATAACGCCAAGTTCCCGAACAACCCGGATTTGATAAACTACTCGACTGTCTTCGAGTGGCCGGCCAACGAGGACGGTTCCCAGCCGCTGGCAGACGTGAGGAACAATTATGGCGTCCAGATCATCGGCTACTTCTACCCAACAGCGCCGGGACTCCACACCTTCTACCTTGCGGCCGACGACAACGCCGTTCTTTACCTGAGCACCGACAGCAACCCGGCCAACAAAAAAGTGATTGCCCGGGAAACGGCCTGGTCGCCGGTGAGGGGGTGGGATTCGACCGCGGGAGGGAGCGATCTCACTGCAAAGAATTCGAGCACCTACGTGGCATCCGAGTGGCCGGGTGGTGGAACCGCAATTAATCTGGCGGTAGGACAGGCCTACTACATCGAAGCGCTGGTGAAGGAGGGTGGTGGCGGTGATAACCTGGCGGTCAGCATCGATGGTACTTCACCGATTCCCGGCACGCAGTTGTCGTCGATCGATAAGACTCTCGGGCCGGTCAGCGTCACGACTCATCCGCAAAGTCAGACCGTGCTGGAGGGCACGCCTGTGACGTTCAGCGTGGTGGCAGACGGAACGCCGTTGTGGCCCAGCTATGCTTATCAATGGAAGAAAGGCGGCGTGGATATTCTCGACGCCACCAACCGCACTTACTCGATTCAGTTCGTTTCGGCAGCCGACAACGGCGCACAGTTCACGGTGACCGTTACGGGTGCGGCAGGATCGCCGGTGACGAGTAATCCCGCCACACTAACGGTGAATACCGATACGACGCCTCCCACGATTGTCTCCGCCGCGGGCGGCAGCACTTCCACCTCACCCCTGAGTGGAGTGTCGGTTGTCTTCTCCGAGCGAATGGACGCGACGAGTGCGGGGACGGCGGGCAACTACAGCATCAGCGGCGGCGTGACGATTTCAGGCGTGATCGTCCTGGACGATACAAGAGTTGTCCTCAGAACCTCCGCACAAACCCCAAGCACGACCTACACGCTGACGGTGAACAACCTGAAGGACCTGGCCGCAACTCCAAACACGATCGCTCCGAACAGCACGATTCAGTTCAACAGCGTGCAGTTTGTCCAGAATACGGTGCAGTGGCAGCTTTGGAACGGTGGCATCACCATTGGCACGCTGACGAACAACCTCGAAGACGGGGACTTCGGCCGGGTTCCGGATCGATCGTTTGCAACGACCCTTTTCGAGTCCGGTCGAAACTTGGGCGATAATTACGGTGCGCGCGGCTACGGGTGGTTCAAGGCCCCGGCCAGCGGCGATTACGTGTTCTACATCACGGTTGACGACAACGCGCAACTCTTCCTGAGCACGGATGATAATCCGGCGAACAAGAAAGCCATCGCTGCGGAGGCGACGTGGAGTGATAACCGAACTTGGACGGCTGCCATTGGTACTGAGCAGGCGTCGGATACCTTTGCGGAGACGCAATGGCCAACTGGCAACCAGATCACGCTGGTCCAGAATCAGTACTACTACCTTGAAGCGCAATGGCAGGAGGGCGGCGGCGGCGATGGCGCCGAGGTGACCTATAAGCTGGCTTCCGAAGCTGACCCGGCCACTGGCGCGGCGTCGCGTCTCACCGGATCCGCGATCGGCATTTTTCTCGATGTGAGTACCGTCATCATCAACATCACGCAGCAGCCGCAGAGCACGACCGTCCTGGAAAACGCCACGGCAACGTTTACGGTCGCAGCCAGCGGCACTTCAACCCCGAGCTATCAATGGCAGAAAGCGGCTCCGGCGGGAGCCTTTTCGGATATTGCGGGGGCCACCAGCAACACCTATACAACCCCGCCATTAACCATGGCCGACAATGGTGCACGATATCGCGCCGTCGTTACGATTCTGGGTGCCACAAGGAACAGCGCCGAGGCTGTCGTCACCATACAGACGGATGCTTTGCCGCCCACGCTCGTTTCAGCCCGACGGAGTTTTACCGACAATACGAAAGTGACGGTCGCCTTCTCCGAGTTAATGCAGGCCGCTTCCGCAAACGTCGCCGCGAATTACACGATTAATAATGGCATCACCGTCAGCGCGGCGGCGCTTCAGGCCGATGGGAAGTCCGTTGTCCTGACCACCGCGGCGATTAACAGGGGGACCAGCAATACACTGACCGTGAACGCGGTCCGCGACCTGGCGGGCAATCAGATCGCCGCGAGCGCCCAAATCGTGATCGGCTTCGAGCGCGGCGCTCTGCTCGTGCTTAGCGGCACGGACCCCGCGACCTTGAATGCCAGCGATGGAATCCTCAAGAGCCGCCTCGAGTCGCGAGGTTATTTCGTGGAGGCCGTCAGTTCGGTCACGGACGACGTCTCCATGGCGACCGGCAAAGACATCGTCATCATCTCGTCGACGGTTCCATCCGGCAACGTTGTTGAGACCTACAAAGACGTGGCCGTCCCGGTAATCGAATGGGAACAGGCGATTCAGGATGACATGGCGATGACGACGGTTGGCGGTACCACAGACCGCGGAACGACTACCGGCCTGACGACCATTGAGATAGTGAATGCAAGCCATCCAATGGCCGCGGGGCTGCCGGCGGGCGTCTTGACTATTGTCTCGGCCGGATCGGAATTGGCCTGGGGTCAGCCGGCAGCAACCGCCCAGGTGGTAGCCAGACTGGTCGGGACCCAGAATGCTTGTATCTACGGCTATGACAAGGGAGCCTTGCTGACGGACGGCACACCAGCAGCGGAAAGGCGCGTCCTGTTCTTTATGACCGATAATGTCGCGGCGGTCATGAACGCCGATGCATTCAAGCTCTTCGATGCAGCGATCGACTGGGCCCAGAACCTCGCCGTAGCACCGCCGGCCCCTCGAATCACGGTTGTCCGCGTCGATCCTGGAAACGTCATTCACATCGAGTGGACTGGTGGCGGTACATTGGAGGTCTCGGACACGGTAACAGGGCCATGGACGGATACCACCCTGACCAGCCCGGTCAACGCTCCGATCGACAGGGCGCTAAGATTCGGCCGCGTCAAACGGTAAGGCAGTCGCGGTGATTCATGGAGACCGGACCTCGGTCCGGTCTCCTTTTTCCATTTCAGATAGATTAAGAAACCGCCCGGGCCACCGGCAAGTCCCCATCGTGGTTCCCCACACAGGTTGCCACTCGGCTTCACTTTTTTTCCAAAGCGCTAACCAGTCCGTCGATCGTGTGCTCTTTGGCCTCGACCGTCGGCTTCAGCCCCAGCGCCGCCAGCGCTCTGCTGGTTTCCGGACCGATGGAGGCCGTCCTCATGCGCGAAAATCGTCGAAGCAAACGCGGCAGATCAAACCGTGCGTGGAAATTTTCCACCGTCGAACTGCTCGTGAACGTGATCCAGTCCGCTCCGCCCTCGACGAGCTTTTCCGCAGCGCCATTCAGATCCTCGGTCTCTGGCAGCGTGCGATAACACGGGACGTCATCGACGATGGCCCCTTTCTCCTCGAGTAGTTTCGGCAACTCCACGTTGGCAACCTCCGCGCGCAGCAGAAGAATCCGCAGGTTCTCAATGCTCTCAAACTTCACAAGCGCATCGGCGATCTTCGTTGCGAGGTATTCTTCAGGCATCACAGCGACCTGCAGGTGCAGATCGTTCACTTTTGCCGCTGTTGCGGGCCCCACAGCGGCAATGCGCACGGCGCCCAGATCGCGCAAATCCGGGAACGCCTTGAAGAAATGCTCGAAGAACGACGTGACGCCGTTCGGGCTGGTGAAGACCAGCCAGTCGTAGGCGCTCAATCCGGCCATGGCTTCGACCAGTGGCTCGCGTTTCGTTGGCGGCACGATCCTGATGGTTGGGATTTCCAACACCTCCGCGCCGCGCTCGAGCAATTGTCGTGAGAGCTGGCTGGCCTGTTCGCGCGTACGCGTCACGACGATGCGCTGGCCGAACAGCGGACGTTTCTCAAACCAGTTGAGCTTCCCGCGCAGCTTCACGACGTCCCCAATCACGGCCACGGCCGGCGCCGAAAACTTCTTTTTTTCCACAACGTCCGCAATCGAGCCCAGCGTTCCCTCGATCGACTCCTGTTGGCCGGTCGTTCCCCAGCGCACCATTCCCACCGGTGTCCGGGCCGCCATGCCATTGGCGATCAAGGTCTCGGCGATGTTACGAATCCGCTGCAATCCCATCAGGATCACTTTGGTCCCCGGGATCCGGGCGACTTGTGCCCAGTCGATGCTGCTTTCGTCCTTGGTCGGGTCTTCATGGCCGGTAATGACCGTAAAGCTGGAGCAATGCTCGCGGTGCGTGAGCGGAATTCCGGCATAGTTCGGTGCCGCGGCGATCGAAGAAACCCCGGGCACGACTTCGAATGGAATGCCGGCTTCGGCCAATTCCTCGGCTTCCTCACCACCGCGACCGAAGATGTAGGGGTCGCCGCCTTTGAGACGCACGATCGTTTTCCCTTGTCGGGCCTTGGAAACGAGCAGTTGATTCAACTCGTCCTGCGGGATCGCGTGGTCTTTGGAACGTTTACCGCCGTAAATGATCTCGGCGGAGTTCGGCGCGAGGCGTAACAGATCCTGATTCACCAGGGCGTCATAGACCACGACGTCGGCGCGCGCCAGCAACTCGGCCCCGCGCAGCGTCAGCAACCCGGCATCTCCCGGCCCCGCGCCGACCAGATAAACAATCCCTTTCTTCTTCATCACCATGTCACGACCTCAGTTTCTCCGCCAACCGCTCTCCCAGGGTCACAGGTTCCCTCAGGCCGCCGCGGACTTCGTCGCGAGCAACTGTCCCGTTTTTGAATTCGACGCCGCGCAGCCAGATCTGCTCCCGGACAACTTCGGCGTAGCCGGCCACGGGACTTTGACAGCCGCCGCCCATCGTTTTAAGAAACGCGCGTTCGGCCGCCACGCATTGGTGTGTGTTGAAATGATTGAGTCGCTCGCAAATGACCGCGATCCGTTCGTCGTCCGCGCGAACTTCCATTCCCAATGCCCCCTGCCCCACGCACGGCAGCATCACCTCTACTTCGAGCAGAGTCGCAAGCAATCCGTCCGGCACCGCGTCTCCTTCGAGCCGTCCCTCCTGAGTGATCCGGAAGTTCAATCGCTCCAGCCCCGCCGCGGCCAGCACGAGTCCGTCCAGTTCCGGCCTTTCCGCGAGCTTCTGCAGTCGGGTGACCACATTGCCGCGAATCTCGACGACCTTCAAATCGGGCCGATGCGCGAACAATTGCGCCTGACGCCGCGGGCTGCTGGTCGCGATGACCGCGCCGGAGGGAAATCCCCTGATCGAAGTCTTCGGCTCCAATCCACGGCGTGCTGATTGGCCTGGCGACCATTCAGCCAAGGTTTCCCTGGCGTCTTCGGTGCGGAGATATTCCGCGTCGCGGTAGATCAAAACGTCGCGCACATCCGCGCGCTTGCTCACGGCCCCGAGCTTCAATCCGGCCGGCAATTCCGTCGGCAGATCCTTCAGACTGTGTACCGCCAGATCGGCTTGATTCTTCACCAGCGCGATTTCAAGTTCTTTGGTGAAGAGTCCCTTGGGCAAAGACTCCGCCGGCTTCGCCAATGAGGCGCCCTGCAACCTGTCGCCGGTCGTTTTGATGATCCGGGTCTCAAACTTGAGCCGGGGAAAAGCCTTGCGACACTGGTCGAAGATGAGGTTGGCCTGCGCCAGGGCCAGCGCGCTCCCGCGAGTTGCAATAATAATCGGGCGTTCGCTCATCGAACTTCCTTCACGAATCGTGGATCGCCCTCGCGTTCACTCGTGTCCGAAGGCGGGCCGGGAACCAGTCGGGACGTTCAACGGACGATGCGGCTCCAGCAGCACCCGGGCCTTCTCCCGAACGATGGCTTCGCAGCGTGCGACGTCTTCTTTGCGTTGCTTGAGATAGTCGTCCGCAATCGCCTGCAGATCGTCAATGTTGTAGAGGTAAACGTTCTCCAGAAAGTTGACTTCCGGTTCGATATCCCGCGGCACGGCGATGTCGATCAGCAGCAGCGACCGGTTTTTGCGAAGCCGCATCAACGGTTCCAGCTTCACACGGTCCAGGACGTGGTGCGGTGCGGCCGTGCTGCTGATTACGATGTCGATTCTCTCAAACTCCCCGGCCCACTCTTCAAAACGAACTGCGCGACCCCCCAGTTCGTTGGCCAACGCCTCCGCGCGGTCAAAGGAACGGTTGGAGACGATGATGCTGTGGGCGCCGCGGCTGAGCAATGCGCGGGCGGTCTTCTCGCTCGTATCTCCGGCGCCAATCACCATCACGTGCCGGCCCTGCAGGGATTCGAAAATCTTTTCCGCCAGTTCCACGGCGACCGAGCCGACCGAGGTGCTGCCGCGTTGAATGTTTGTCTCCGTCCGGATTTGCTTTGCGATATTGAACGCCCGCTGGAACGCCTTGTTCAACCGGCTGCCGGTGTGTTTGTGCTGCAACGCCAGCTCGTAGGCCTTTTTGAGCTGGCCGAGAATCTCGGTTTCACCCAGCACCATCGAGTCGAGGCCGCACGCCACCTTGAACAGGTGTTCCACGCTCTGCGGTTCGCCCAGCGCGTAAACCTCGTCGTTCAACGCTTGCGCGTAGCCGCGCGAGTCCACCAGGAACTGCCGCAGCGCCTGGAACGAGGCCGGGTCCGCGCCCGGAGTCACTGCATAGATTTCGACGCGATTGCACGTGGAGAGGATGACCGCTTCCTCCGAGACGCCGGTCTGCCGCAACTGATGCAACGCGTCGGGAATGGCCGCCTCGGCAAAAGCAAACCGTTCCCGCATTTCCACGGGTGACGTGTGATGGCTCAGGCCGATGACGACGATGGGCATGCTTAGGAAACGCGGAACGCGGAACGCGGAACACGGAACAAGATTGGAGCGGGCCAACGATCTCCACTGCTGGCGCCGGGTGCTCGAATTGACTTCATCAGCATAATCTCAGCGGTGGATCGGCGACATGAGATTGACACCCCAGAAGGTCAGCAACACAAAGACAAAACAGCCTACTGCTCCCCACGCGAAGCGCCGTCCACCCTGCGCGAACCATCGGTGCGTCACCAGCAGAGCCAGATAAAGCATCCAAACCAGGATCGACCAATGCACTTTGGGATCGCCAAAGTAGCTGGCGCCTTCGGGCAATTTGATCCAGAGCGCGCCGACGGCCAGGCCGGCGGTCAGCAGGACGAAACCCAGGATCAGCAAGCGATTGATCACCAACTCCAGCCTCTGAATCGGCGGGAGCACAGAAAAGATGGCTCGCATTTTGTGGAACTTGAGATCGTGTTCCTGAGTCAGATACATGAGGCTGGCCACTGAACTCAGCCCGAACGCGCCGTAGGAAAGCAGAATCAGTGCGGCGTGCAAACTCACCCAGCCGTTCTTGAACTCCGGCTTCGCGCCGTAAGCGTTGTCCAACCCCGGCATCATCGCAAACACCCCCACCGAGAACAGCAACGGTGCCGCGAACGCACCCAGAAAGCGAAGCTTCGGCCACGCGCCCACGACAAGGAAACTGGCCAAAATCGTCCAGGTGACGAACGTCGTCGCCTCGTAAAGATTGTTCACCGGACAACGCTCGAAGGAAAAGCCGCGTTTGACCATGGCAGTGGTGTGGAGGACTGCCCCCAACAGGAGCAAAACGTAGTTGACCCAATCGTCGCGGCGGAATCCCTTGCGCCAGAGGAAAACAGAATAAATGACGCTCAGTCCGTAGATAATTACGGCGATAAGAAAGAGGGTTCGCCCGGGCAACTCAGTCACAAGGCTAGGTTAATACGGGAGAGCGAGGCTGCAAGCCACAAAGCGAAACCGCTGGTTTGTGCCGGTTTGGCAACGCGCGGGCAATCGGGGAATCCGAAAAACGGTCATCGGGCACCACAAAATCATGAAATTACAGATGCCTGATCCGATTTCAAGATTCACTCGCCCAACGAAGGCAGGCAGAAACGACAAAACCGTTTCTCCCGGAATCAATCATCTTGGAAGGGCTGTCAGCCGAATTCTGTCTGGCCCGCGACTGCGGGAGAGAGAACCATTGCGGCCCAAGCAAAATTATCCGTAGAGCGCCGAGAGACGACCCGCCTTCGAGCCGCACACTTGTTCTCACCTTTGGTCAAAGTTCCAGTGAACTCAAAGATTTTTGAAAGAACGCCGCGGACAGAAACGTATCCTCGTCAAGATCCAGTAGTCTTCTGTGATCCAGGCGGTGATTTCCCGCTGCCGAGAGTAAGAAAGCGTATGAGAACCAACCGATCCGTCAAAGCCGTCACAATGGCAGGCAGGATGTTGCTGTTTGCGATCATTCAAGCGTATTGCGGGGCAACTGTCATGGAGGCAAGTCAATCAGTCGCCAGCCCTCGCGGCGGAGCGGCGGCATTTCATGCCTACGCGCAAAGCAACGGTTTCTGCACTGCCGTAGGTTCCAGTGGAAGGATCGTTTCTTCGTCTGACGAATCCACTTGGAGCGACATCAGTGAAGCGAACAACGCGTTGCCGACGTTCTTTCGGGGTGTCACTTATGGCAGCAACACCTTTGTCGTCGTGGGCGGCAGTTATGTTGGTGTGCCCGGCGTCATCGTCACTTTGAAAAGCGGCAACGCCTGGACCTTCGTGGATTCAGGGACGCGAAACAACCTCTACGCCGTGGCGTACGGAAATGGACGATTCGTAGCGGTGGGCGATCACGACACAATCCTGACCTCCAAAGACGGCACCCATTGGCGGAAGCGGAACACGGAAACCACGGACATTCTTTTCGCTTCCGTAGCATTCGGCAACGGCACTTTTGTCGCGATCGGGGATTCAGGAACGATTCTCACTTCGACCGACGGCGTGAAGTGGAAGGCCCGCCCCTCGGGGACCTCCATGTACCTGAGCAAAGTTTACTACGACGCCGGCGCATTTGTCGCCATGGGAGCCGACGGACTCGTTCTGCTTTCAACAACCGATGGAATCGCGTGGGTATCGCGGCGCTCTCTGGCCGCTTCCGTCGTTGATATACTGCATTAGATGAATGGAGTCGTGCGTCCTGCAGTTTCCAACGCTTCGGCTAACCGACGCGTCCCGGAGAAACGGCGGAAGCCCCTTTTTCGGATTGATGATTTTGGAAGGGCTGTAAGCCGAATTCTGTCTGTCCCGCGACTGCGGGAGAGAGAACCATTTGTCTGAGCGGCCAATACCCGGAACCGGTCCCGCTTGCGCGGGACGTGGAGCGGGCCGCTCCGCGGTCCCCTATTTGGCCTTGCACCCGATGGGGTTTTCCGTGCCTCCGCGCTTGCGCT
>Ga0075421_100007527_pt1 | contig 13344 bp, 10 predicted proteins | sample SoiMetdeltSBSDD5_FD_75292 | JGI IMG/M metagenome (GOLD analysis project Ga0075421, IMG submission 75292) | Bulk soil microbial communities from a Populus tree surrounding site in Tennessee, USA - Soil MetaG P. deltoides SBSDD5 | ecosystem: Environmental > Terrestrial > Soil > Tree plantation... | reverse complement strand
TCAGATTGCGTGGCGCGCCGAGTAGACGCCGTGTGACTTCGAGATTTTCTCGTCCGGTCAGGTGGGGATAGAGCGATGGGGATTCGACCAGCGCGCCGACTCGCTGCATCAACGAAGCGCGATTGCTGGCAACCTTTGCGCCAAACAAGCGCACCTCGCCGGCGTTGGGCCGGATCAGGCCGAGCAACATTCTGATCGCGGTGGTCTTGCCGGCGCCGTTTGGCCCAAGAAACCCGTAAACTCCCGCCGCCGGCACGGATAGATTCAAATCGTTGACGGCGACGCGCGCGCCAAAACGGCGCGTCAATCCCCGGGTTTCAATCAGACACTCGCCCATCTTCGTCTCCCGAAGATAGACGAGCGTGACAGCGCTTGATTAACAGATGGCGGGCCAGAGGCCGAACCGGGGGCGTAGCCCCAAGTTTCTGCTGAAGCGTCCGGCGAGGCAAAGCCCCGCCGCACATCCGGCGGCGGAGCCGTAGAAAGAGGTATTAACGTGACGCCGGCTCGGTACTTGGGCCAAACGGCGCGGGCAAGACGACTGCGATCAGGATGTTGCTTCCGTTCACGCTTTTTTAGAAGTTCAGCTTCAGTCCGAATTGGAACTGCCGCGAGTCGAAAGCCGCAGTTGGGCGGCTGAAGTAGCGGCCGTTTGAGGCCCGGAGATTGAAGTTGCGAACGTCGTCGATAAACGGCGACGCAGCCGCTTCGTTGAAGCGATTGAACAGGTTGAATCCTTCGGCAATCAGTTCCAATCGCAGGTGCTCGCCGATTGGGACCAGCTTCGCCAGGCGCATGTCGAGCGATACGTAACGATGCGTGATGCCGTAGTTACGCGGCAGGCTTCCGGTCGAGAACTGGCCGTTGGTGATCAGCCCTACGCAGCCGATCGTGCCGGGCACGCACAGCGTTCCGTTGTCGAGCGCCGCGGGACGGTCCGTCTGGTTCGACTGGTCGTTGTTCGTGTCCTGGTTGCTCAGGATGTTGAACGGACGCCCTGACGAGATCTCGAAGATCGGAGCGACCGTGAAGTTCGACAGGAAACGATGGAAGCCCGAACCCTGGTTCCAACTGCTCGGCGATCCAATCACTGCGCTGAAGACAAACCGGTGACGCTGATCGAAAAGCGAATCCGCACGCTCAGCGCCGAAGTTTCGATTGTCCTGCGGCAGCAGCAACGTTTGTAGGTCAGACGAGTCGTCGATCGAGTGCGACCACGTGTACGACGCGAGGAACTGGAAGTTGTTCGAGAAGCGCTTCTTCAGCTCCGCGTTCAACGCGTTGTACTCGGAATTGCCGTCGGACGTTTGCGCGTTGATCGAGCCGAACGGCGAAACAGTTCCGGGTGTTCGAAGAGTACCGGCAAGGGCGCTGTTCAGCACCGCCGGAGTTACGAGACCACCGGAAAGAGCCTGAGCGAGAAAATAGTTTGGCGCGCTGGGCCGGAAGAAGTTCGCGATTCCGGCGTTGATCACGCGGCTGCCCAGGTTTGAGAACGGCGCTGCAATCATTCCGGGAATGATGATCGCAAACGTCTGGCCCGCTGTTGGAAAAGCCGTGGCGCCGGCTGGCGTCGCCATCGTGAAACACTGAAGCGGCACGCCGCCGGGACAGGGAGCGCCGGATGTCGGAATGCTAAACGCCACTGCTTCCGTAGTGCTGACGGGGTTGCGGCCGGCCCAGCGGACGAAGTTTTGAATCTGCAACTCCGTGCGCGGCGCGTTGATGTCGAGCGGGTGCGGCAGGTGCCGCGCGCCGACGTAAATGTAGCTGCCGGACACCGTCATGTCCTGCGTGAGTTGGCGCTCGACGGTGAAGTTGCCCTGGGTCGCGTACGCGTACTCAAAGTCCTTCTGCACGTGGAGCGTGAACGGAAGCACCGGGCCAAATCCCGGGAACGTCTGATCGTTGAATCGTTGCCGGCCGAATTGATATTGCGCTCCCGCAGCGACGCCCGGTGTTTGGAATGTTGGTGGAAGACCATTCGCCGCGATGAAGCCCTGGCACAACGGAGAGAGACTGGCTTGCGAACACACAGTGCCCTGGAAAACTTGAACGGCATTGAGCAGGACGGGTCGTCCTTGTGCGTCAAGTATCGCGGGACTGCCCGGCGTCAGGATGCCTTGTTGCTGTTGGACGGCGTCGGCGATATCGGAGTTGAAAGCGATTGCGAGCAGCGGATGGTCGTAAAACAGACCGAACGCAGCGCGGACCGCCGTCTTCCCATCGCTCCACGGATCCCAGGCGACGGCCAAGCGCGGCGCCCAGTTGTTCTTGTCACGCGGAAATCCCTGCTGCACGCCCATCGCGTCTTGCGCGGCGGCAACCTGTTGAGCGGTAAGCGAGATGCCCGACAGCGGATCGTTCAGCGGAAGCGTCGGGATCTGCTCGGTCAGCTCGATGTCGTAACGGACGCCGTAATTGAGCGTCAGGTTAGGTCGAACCTTCCATGAATCCTGCGCGAAGAAAGCGATCGGTTTGTTGCTGATGCTGCTGATCGGATTGCCGAATCCCTGAATGAAGTTGGCCGGGAAACCGAGACCATACTGCTGCACCGGCGTGAAATCCGGCGCCGGAGGCAAACCGGGTGAGCAGAGCTGGGCCACCAACGTACACGCGCCGAGGCCGCCGAAGTTGAAAAGACCGGCGAAGTTCAGTTCGAAAATCGCTTCCGGAATGCGAACGAAAGCGATGTCGCCGCCGAATTTGAAATTGTGGTTACCGGCGACGAGGTTCAGGTTGTCAGTGAATTCGTAACGCGTTTCCGTGCGCAGCACCGGCGAGAACAGCTCGCGGCCGATGAACGCCGTGCCGGAGATGTTGAACGCAACTGCGTCGCCGTTCTGCGATTTGAACGTCGCGCGGCGTTCGCCGAAGTTGAAGCGTGCTTCATTGACGACGCTATTCGACAGCGTGGACGTAAGTGTCGCTACCGCCGAGAAGTCGCGCAGCTTTTGAATGCCTGTGCGCGAGAAGTCGTTCTGGCCGAGCGACTGGTTCTGCGACTCCACCTGGATGCCCGTGATCTCGCTCGGATTGTAGCCAAAGCGCAAGGCAAGCTGATGCTCGCGCGTGATCAGGTGGTCCAGCCGGAACGAGTTGAACGTCGTGTCGTCGGTAATCGGAAACACGGTTTGCAGACTGTTCAACGGACGGAAGGCGATGGGTTGGCCCAGGCTGTTCGTGGTCGTCAGTGGGATCGGCGCGCCACTCAGGAAAAAGCGACTGCCAACCACCGTGCCCGGAGTGAAAGGCGTACCCGTCGCGATCAGCGGGTTGAAGCCGGTCAACGCAGTGCTGCCGCCTCCGGACGCGAGATACGCGTAACCGATGCCGAGTTGCTGCGCGGAGCCGCCGAGAGCAAGCAGGCTATTAATGTAACCCGCCTGCTGCGGCGTGAGATTACGTAGTGTTTGCGACGGAAAACCGGGAGCAAGCGGCGGCAGCGTGACTGAAGCCGTCAGATTTTGCGCGACGTTGCTGGTAAAAAAACCCGACTCGTTGCGCCGGCGTTGCTCGAACGCGAAGAAGAAGAACGTGCGGCCGCGATCGAACGGGCCGCCGATCGTGAACCCGTACTGCGCTCGCGTGAACGGCGGATCCTCGATCGGGGCGAAAGCGTTGCGCGCCTGAAAACTGCGGTGACGCAGGAACCCGAACACGTTTCCGTTAAGATCGTTGGTACCTGACTTCGTGACGACGTTGACGACGCCGCCCGCTGACCGGCCAAACTCCGGCGCGAAGGAATTCGTCACGACCTGAAACTCCTGCACCGCTTCCTGACTGACGGTCGAGCGCGAGGCGTTGACGGAGTTATCGGTGTTGTCAGCGCCGTCTACCTGAACGAGATTGGAACGTCCGCGCTGTCCGCCGAAGTTCAAACCGGTGGTTGGCGCTGGTCCAATCGGCCGCCCGTTGTCACGGCCTACGGTCGAAGTCGTCAGCGCGAACGATAGATAGTTGCGCTCGTTGATCGGCAGATTGTTGATCCGCTGCTGGTCGATGGTCGTCGATACGGCGGTCTTGGAAGTCTCCACGATTTCTGACGTCGCGTCGGAAATGGTGACTGTCTCAGTGATCTCTCCGAGCTCGAGCGTCACGTCGAGTTGAGCTGTCTGGCCCACGGTGACGTTGATGTTCGGCAAGAATGACTTTTTAAAATTCGGCGCTTCAACCGTGACCTCGTAGTCGCCTGGCGGCAGGTTGATTAGCCGGTACAAGCCTTCGTCGTTGGTCGTCGCGTTGCGCGAAACGTTCGTGGCTGGGTTGCGGGCGGTCACCGTTGCGTTTGCGACAACGGCGCCGGTCGCGTCTTTGACGGTGCCTTGCAGATCCGCAGCGTTAGACTGCGCCTGTCCGAAGGCCACGCTCGCTGCTGCGAGTGAAACCAACAGCAGGGTAGTGAGTTGAAAGAATCGGACAAGCCCTGACTTTAAGGATACAAACATCGTCGTATTCTCCTTAACTAGTTTTCGCGGCCCTTGGTACTCGCGCAGTCACTTAAGACTCAATGTTACGTTTCATTCGTAGACGAGATGCTTCGGAGGTGCAGCAGAGAGACAAACTGCTCAGTCTTTTTACTCCAAAAGAGTCTTTTGTGGCAAGAAGTTATGTGACTTCGCATTGGAGCGCGTGGCCCGCGCAAGACGGCCGCGAAGCCGCTCGCTGGCGCCGCAGATCGCGATGCCAATCTCCGCGAGGTGTGGACTGAACGCAGCCCGTCGCAACAATCCGCAAATTCGTAAACGGGAATCAAACATTCGGCGATAGCTGGCGGTGTAATCGTTCGCTAAATCGCTGAAAACGTCCCGGTTGTGACGAAGAATTGCTTGTGCAACGAGCTCGCCGCTTTCAAACGCCATCAACATTCCGCTACCCGTGAACGGATCGATGAACGCGGCCGAGTCGCCGATCGCCAACAATCCCGGCGCCGGACTCGGGCGTTGCCGGCCGAAGCGCTCCCACGATGCGCTCAGCCACTCTGAACACGTCTCCGCCGTTTCCAACGTCTCGGCAGCGCGCCGGTTCCTCATTACCACCTCGCGCAAAACGATGTTTGGATCTGAGTGACAACGCTTTACATGCTCGGCGGCGACGATGAAACACAGGTTGCTCGTGCCGGCTTCGATCGTGCTGAGCCCGCCGTAGCCGCCGGGATAAAAGTAGATCTCACACGCGCCGGGCGCGACTTTCGTTTTCCGGAAGTGTGCTTTGAACGCGACGAGGCTCGGACGCTTGCTACTCGTCTTGATGAGCTTGCGTGAAAGAATGCGGGCGCGTCCCGTCGCGTCGATCGTTATCGGCGCGCGGTAGTCGTCATGGCCGGTATCTGTCTTGATGCGTACGCCGGTGATAGTCTCTCCGTCGCGTATCGGCTCAGTTATGCTCGCGTCTTCAAAAACTGTGACGCCACGCTCTTGAGCACGGCGCAGCAGCACCTCGTCCATCACCGCGCGGCTCAATCCAAACGCGGCGCGTCCGCCAAACCACTTACTCGGCACTGCGACGTGATGACCCTTCGTCGAGTAGAAGACCGTCTCCTCGAGCAACGCCGGTGCGGCAGCGATCATCGCGTTCGCGACACCAAGCTTTTCGAAGTGCGCCTGGCATTCGGGAGAGACAAACTCGCCGCACAGCTTCGCTCGCGGGAACTTCTTCTGTTCGATCAACAGAACATTCGCGCCGCCGCGCGCCAGATGAATCGCAGCGCTCGCGCCCGCTGGTCCACCGCCGGCGACGATCACGTCGAACTTGTTATTATGCGGCTTGAGCATTCAAAACCAACCGATAAGGAAAGTGGCGGCTGACTCCCACACCGCGCAGTCCCGCGCGCTTCGCCAAAGCAAGCAACTCTTCAGCTTTGAAACTTCGTAGTATCGAGAGCGCGCCATCGTGACGAGTCAAGCGGTTCTTCAAAACCAACTTTCCCAACGTCGTGTAGAGAAAGTAAGCAACCGGGTGGCGATGAAGATCGATCACGATTATCCGCCGGCGTGCTACGCGGTTCATCTCACGAAGTATTTTTATTATTTGGTCTTCCGCGAAATGGTGCGTAAACAGCGAACAGATCACGTAATCAAAATCCGTGTCACCAAATGGCAACGCCAGCGCGTCGCCGCGCACTGAAGTGATCTCCGGAAAGCCGCGCGACTCTTCGACGATCGACAACGCGGATCGTTCGTTTAGTTCGAGACCGACTGCTTGCACGGTGCGTCCTGTTTCTCGCGCCCACGTCGCCGTCACGCGCAAGAGCTCTCCTGAGCCGGCGCCGACGTCGAGCACCGAGAAACGTCGCAGATCCTCGTGCTCGATCTCGCGGAAGAGCGTGCTCTTCAGCGTGTGTGCATCGCCCATCCACCGATTGACGAGTTGCAGCTCTCCGATACAGTCGTCGTACTCGGCAGCCGTGTAGTTCCCCGTATCGATGTACTCGAGCTCGTAGCTGCGACGCTTGAATCGGTCGAACATCAATTCATCTTTTGAATCACTAGCGCACTGTTCTTCGATCCGAAACCGATGCAATTGCACAGTGCGACTTTCACGTTTGCTTCGCGCGCTTCGTTGGGAACGTAATCGAGGTCGCAGTCAGGGTCAGGGTCGTCGAGATTGATCGTCGGTGGGATTCTGTTTGTGTGCATCGCGCACAACGCCGCGCCCAGGCCCGCGGCTCCGCTCGCGCCCTGCGGATGGCCGATCTGCGACTTCGTCGCCGACATCGGTATCCGTTTCGCATGTCCATCGAAAGCGAGCTTCAGCGCGCTGGTCTCGATGCGATCGTTCAGCAGCGTCGACGTGCCGTGGAGATTCACGTAATCGATGTCTTTCGGTTCGCAACCGGCTTCCTCGAGTGCGAGACGCATCGCGCGCGCGGGCTCGTCGCCATCCTCGGCTAAACGAACGCGATGGTACGCATCGCACGTCGCGCCGTAGCCAAGTATCTCCGCGTAGATCTTCGCACCGCGGCTGGTGGCGTGTTTGAGCTCTTCGAGGACGTAGATCCACGATCCCTCGCCAAGCACCATTCCCGATCGATTACGCGAGAACGGACGCGAAGCTCGATGCGGTTCGTTGTTCCAGTCGTTCGTCAAAACCGTCATCAAATTGAAGCCCGCCAGAATGCCGGGAGCGATCGGCGCGTCGACACCGCCGGAAAGCATCACGTCCTGACGTCCGAGCGCGATGTGCTGCGCAGCGTAAGCCATTGCATCGGTCGAGCTCGTGCAGCCGGTCGAGACGATATGCGATAGACCTCGCAAGCCAAACGCCATCGACAACTCGCTCGACAGTCCGCCATGCGTAGACGAAGGGATCGTGTAAACGCTCGCTTTGTTGGTTGGACCAATGTACCAGTACTCGTATTGCTGTTCAGTGAAGGCGAGCCCGCCGCCGCCGGTCCCCAACTCGACGCCAAACGCGCGCCGCTCCTCGAGCGAAAGATCACTGGGAAACATTCGCGCATCGTCGAGCGCTTCACGCGCCGCGGCGAGCGCCAACGGCACCGTGCGTGGAACGTGCTTGCGATCTTTCGGATTGAGCTGGGCTTGCCAGTCGAAGGAAGGAACTTCCGCGGCTATCTGTACCGGCGAACCGGAGGGATCAAACGCTTCGATTCTGCGGACTCCGCTCTTTCCAGAGAGGAGCCCGCTCCAAAACGCTTCTCGTCCAACTCCCAAAGGCGTTACACACCCCATTCCGGTGATGACGACCCGGCGTGGACACGTCAACGCTCTAAGCATCAGGATTAGATCCGAGTTTTCACTGTTAAGCTAAACTTTCTGCCCACACTCATTGCAGAACTTAGCACCGGGGGCCAATTCCGCCTGACAGTTCGCGCACTTCGCGGAGCCTTGCTTAGCACCGCACTCGACACAGAACTTCGCGCCGGGATTGTTTCGAGTGCCACATTCTGGACACGCTGGACCAGTAGCAGCCGGGGCCGGAGCAGCCGCTTCGCTTCCTTTCGACTGCTTGATTGCGTCGGCCATCGCACCAGCCATCGCGTTTCCAACAGCGAAGCCGGCGCCGAGACCCGCGCCTGTTCCGGCGCCGCCCGAGGGATTCTGAGCGGCGTCGCGCATCGCATCGGCAGCCTGAAATTGCGTGTAGCGACTCACGTCGCCAATCACGCCCATCGAAGTGCGCTTGTCCATCGCCGCCTCGACTTCCTGCGGCAGCGAGATGTTTTCGACGACGAACTTCGTCAACTGCAAACCGAAGGTCCCGAACTCTTCGTTGAGCTTGACGCGCGTCAGTTTCGACAACTCGTCGTAGTTCGAAGCGAGGTCCAACGCCGCGATCTTCGACTCCGCGAGCGCGTCGCTAAAGCCGCTGACGAGCGTGCGCTTCAGTTGACCTTCAATATCTTCCGTGACGAAGTGAGCGTTGGTGCCGGCAATCTCCTTGATGAACGCCTGCGGCTCGCTCACGCGCATCGAGTAGATACCGAACGCGCGCAGCCGAACCATGCCGAAGTCAGTGTCGCGCATCATCACCGGATTGGGCGTGCCCCACTTCAGATCCGTGAACTGTTTCGTGTTGACGAAGTAAACCTCCGCCTTGAACGGCGAGTTGAAGCCGTACTTCCAGGCTCCCAACTTGGAAAGAATCGGCGTGTTGCCGCCGTCGATGGTGTAACGGCCCGGGGGAAACTGGTCCGCGATCTGGCCTTCATGTACAAAGACGGCAGCCTGCGATTCGCGCACGATTAGCTGCGCGCCGTTCTTGATTTCCTGGTCTTTTACGGGAAATCGATAGACGAGGGTGTTGCTCGTATTGTCGAGCCACTCGATTACCTCGATGAACTGCGAACTCGGGCTTAGGCGGTCAAGTATTCCCATTTGAGCCTCATTTCCTCACAAGAATCGAAACCAGCAAATTATACGATCAGACGGGGGATTTTGATGCACGCCCAAACCAGCCGCGCCTCGCGACGACGATCAAAGCCGTCAAACCGCCGGCCATGTCGATAAAACTGTCGTAGACGGTACCCGTCCGGGAGGGAACAAAGCTCTGATGATATTCGTCGAGCAGCGCATACACAACAATCAGCGCCAGCGACGCCGGAAACCACCTCCGCTGCAAGCCCGGACGCGGCGAGCCGCGAAACGCCCGCGCCGCCAGGAAGCCGAGCAACGCGTACTCCGCAAAGTGCGCCAGCTTGCGGGTGGTCATGTGGATCACGAGCAACGTTTCGGGGCTGGTGTTCGGAAACAACCAGAGGACGAGTGGGCCAATGATTCGCGAAGTATTGCCGGCGGAAAAATTTCCGGACGAGGCGAACGAGATGAATCCCATCCAGAGGAGGAGTGGAAGGTATCGGCTGATCGTGTTAGAGGGCGGCCGCTCCGGAGACGACCTCGATGATCTCATTCGTGATTGCCGCCTGACGGACGCGATTCATGTTGAGCGTCAAGGTGTCGATCAGTTCGCTCGCATTCTTCGACGCCGAATCCATCGCCGTCATTCGCGCACCGTGCTCAGACGCGACCGACTCCAGCAACGCGCGGAAGATCTGGGTCTCTACCAGGCGCGGCAAAAGACGGCCGAACATTTCCGCGGGCGGCTGCTCGTAAATGTAATCGACGAGCGATGTCGCAGCTTTCGCTTCCGACTCATCCGGTTTCGCGCGAGAAACAGGCAGCAACTGTTCGAGCACGACGCGTTGCGACAGAACAGACTTGAACTCGTTGTAAACGAGAAACACTTTGTCGATGCCGGTGTCTTCGCTGTACATCTTGATGATGTAACGGGCGACGTCCAGTGCTTCTGAAAACTCGACGCGTCCTTTTCCGGTTAGACCAAGAAACTCGCCCACCAGCGTCGCGTGACGATTGCGGAAGAAGTCGCGGCCCTTACGCCCAATTGGGAGCAGCTCGACCTTCTTGTCCGGATGGTCCTTGATGAACGCCTGCGCCGCCTTAGTCAGGTTTGTATTGAACGCGCCGCAGAGCCCTTTGTCGGCGGTGATCAGAACCAGCAGGTAGCGCTCGTCGCCGCGGAGGTCCAGCAGCGGATGATGAAAGTTTTCGTCAGTTCGCTTCGCGAGCTCGCCGAGCACTTCCCCCATCTTGTTCGCAAACGGACGCGCCGTGACGACACGATCCTGCGCGCGTTTCAGCTTCGCGGCAGAAACCATCTTCATGGCTTTGGTGATCTGCTGCGTGTTCTTGACCGACTTGATGCGCCGGCGAATGTCCAGAAGGTTCGGCATTGATTAAGCTGTGGGCGCTGCCGCCGTTGAAGCCCGCCGCGCAGGCGTTGCTGGTGTGAAGTCAGGGCCGCCTGTCTCTGACTCTCTCTGCCAGACGTCCTTGAAGTCTTCCAACACCTGTTTCAGATCAGCCTTGATCTCGTCTGTCAGCGATTTCTTTTCAGAGATGGCCGCGAGTACGCCGGGGTGCGAGTTCTCGACGAACTTCAGCAACCCCGTTTCAAAACGACGAACGTCTTCGACGGCGATGTCGTCGACGAAACCGTTCGTCGCGGCCCAGATCACGAGGACCTGTTTTTCGACGTCCACTGGCTGATACTGCGGCTGCTTCAGAATTTCCGTGAGCCGCTGTCCGCGGGCCAACTGTGCCTGCGTCGCCTTATCGAGATCGGAACCAAACTGCGCGAACGCCTGGAGCTCGCGAAACTGGGCCAGGTCCAAACGCAGCGTTCCCGCCACCTGTTTCATCGCCTTGATCTGCGCCGATCCGCCTACGCGCGAAACGCTGTTGCCGACGTTGATGGCCGGGCGGAAACCGCTGTTGAAAAGGTCCGCCTCGAGGAAGATCTGTCCGTCGGTGATCGAAATCACGTTCGTCGGAATGTACGCGGAGATGTCGCCTGCTTGCGTCTCGATGATCGGCAAGCTCGTCAGTGAACCGCCGCCCTTCAGGTCGGAAAGTTTCGCAGCGCGTTCGAGCAAGCGCGAGTGGAGATAGAAGACGTCGCCGGGATACGCTTCGCGGCCCGGTGGTCTGCGAAGCAACAGCGAGATCTCGCGGTACGCAGCGGCCTGTTTCGAAAGGTCGTCGTAGATCGTGAGCGCGTGCTTGCCGTTGTCGCGGAAGTACTCGCCCATGGCGGCGCCGGAGTAAGGCGCAAGGTACTGCATCGCGGCGGGGTCAGACGCCGTTGCCTTGATCACGATCGTGTAATCCATCGCGCCAAAGTCCTGGAGCGTCCTCACCACCTGGGCCACCGTCGACGCCTTCTGGCCAATCGCGACGTAGATACAGAACACGTCCTTGCCTTTTTGGTTGATGATCGTGTCGACGGCAACCGCGGTCTTTCCTGTTTGACGATCGCCGATTATCAGCTCGCGCTGGCCGCGGCCGATCGGGACCATCGCGTCGATCGCTTTGAGACCCGTTTGCAGCGGCTCTTTCACCGGCTGCCTGTCGACCACACCCGGAGCGATTCGCTCGATGGGATAGTGATGCTCCGTGACGATTGGACCAGCATCGTCGATCGGATTGCCCAGCACATCAACGACGCGGCCGACCAGCGCCTCGCCGACCGGCACTTCCATGATGCGGCCGGTGCGTTTCACGAGATCGCCTTCCCGGATCGTCTGGAACTCGCCGAACAACACGGCGCCGACCTTGTCCTCTTCCAGGTTCAACGCGAGACCGCGCACGTCATGAGGAAACTCGAGCAGTTCGCCGGCCATGACCTTTTCCAGGCCGTGAATCTCGGCGATACCGTCGCCTACCTTGATCACGGTTCCGACTTCGGTGACGGTGCCGTCGTTGTCGAAGTTTTCGATCTGTTTACGAATAATCTCGTTGATTTCGCTAGCTCTAATGGGTTCCATAATTCCCTCTAAATCGCGTTAACCTGCAAGTTCTTCCGACAAGCGCTCGAGGCGGCTCTGAACTGAGCCGTCGTAGATCGTCGAGCCGATGCGGGCGACGAGGCCGCCGATGATCGTTTCGTCGGTGGTGAAGCTCACGCGCACCGTGCGCCCGGTGGCATCCGCGAGCGCCTGGCGGACCATGTTCTTCATGTCGTCCGGAAGCGGACGCGCGGTAGTTACGTTCGCGGAAACCACTCCGCCACGCTCGTCAAGCACATGGTCAAACCGCTCCGCCACGTCTTTTAACTGGGCCAGTCGTTGGTTCCTCAACAGCACGCGCAGAAAACTCGCCGTCGTCGGCCGCACACGCGTGCGCGTAATCAACGCTTCCAGCACCTTCACCTTTTCGTCATAAACGATGGTGGGATTCGCGAAGACTTGCTTCAACTCAGGACTCGACTCGATCATCATGGCCCATTGATCGATCTCCTGCTGGACTTCTCGCTCTTCTTTTCGTTCGACCACTACATCGGCGAGTGCTGAAGCGTAACGCCGCGCGACTGTTTGCAAACTCAAACTCGCGTCCTCCTCAATTCGCCGATGCTGTCGTTAATCAGAACTGCTTCATCTTCGGGCCGCATTTGACTGCGAATCGACTGGCGGGCGACGTCAATACTCTTCATGACAAAAAACTCGCGCAACTGTTTGCGCGCGACCTTGTCGGCGGTTTCCATTTCACGCTGCGCCTGCTGTCTCAGTTTTTCCAACTCCCGCGTGGTCGCAGCGGCCAATCGCTCGCGTTCGGACTCCGCTTCCTTATGTGCTTGCTCGCGGACTGACTGGATGTCCGCGTCGAGATGTTCCAACTGCGCCTGGGCCTCGTTCGCCTTCTCCATCGCTCTAACGCGTTTCGTCTCGGCGTCGACCATCTCCTGTTTGATCGCGTCGCGGCGGCCGGCTAGCGCATCGCTGATTGGACGGCGCAGGATGTAGATCATCAGCGCCAGGAAGATCGCAAGGTTCAGAAACTTCCACGCTTCGAGGCCTGGGTAGTTAAACCACTCGGGTAATTCTACAGCCGCAAGTATGTACATCGGTGTTTAGTTTTGAGTAGGCCGGCGCAGTATTTGAGAACTTATTAAACCGCCCATTGTGGCCGCTTGCGTTTCCAACTCCGTCCGGACCTGTTCCTGCTGTTTCTTCGTGGCCTCGAGCTGTCGCGCGACGGTTTGCGAAAGCTCTTCGCGATACTGTCGCACTTTTTCATCTTTGTCTTTGAGGCCGGCGGTGCGCTCCTTCTCTAATAGGCGATAACCCTCTGCGCGGGCTTCGCGTAACGCCGCGTTGTACTGCTTCAGTTTCTCGTCAGCCTCCATCGCGAGGCGGTGTGCTTCGTCGAGACGGCCGGTAATCTGTTTTTCTCTTTCAGCGAGTATGTGGTTGATGGGCCGAAGCAGGGTGCGGTTCAGGACGAACACCATGACCAGGATGAAAAACAGGTGGAGCAGCAAGGTGCCGTCAGGAACCAACTGAATTGAAGCCTCTGCCAGGAACAACAT
>Ga0075421_100007526_pt1 | contig 13346 bp, 5 predicted proteins | sample SoiMetdeltSBSDD5_FD_75292 | JGI IMG/M metagenome (GOLD analysis project Ga0075421, IMG submission 75292) | Bulk soil microbial communities from a Populus tree surrounding site in Tennessee, USA - Soil MetaG P. deltoides SBSDD5 | ecosystem: Environmental > Terrestrial > Soil > Tree plantation... | reverse complement strand
GGCGTGCGGCGATCAAACTTATTGGAGAACGCCTGCGGTGTAAGAATGTTGGCGCTGGACCCGACAATGCCCGCCGCCCCAGTGAGCCAGGTTTCTTTGGGAAAGTCGATATTGTCGTCGTTCCGAGTGCGTCCTGCAGCATTCCGGGCGACATCGAAGCGCGGATTGCCCTGGTCCTGGTTATAGAACGCGCCGGCGCCCGCGCGCACCACCCATTTCGAGGTCGGGTTCCAGGCGATTCCGATGCGCGGACCGAAGTCATTGTTGTCGCGGTTCACCAGGCGGTTGCCGAGCCGGTTATCCTGCACGAGCGGAATATTTGGCCAGCGAACTTTCAATCCCGCATAAGGATCGCCGGTACCTTTCCCCTGGCGCAGGAATACGGGGTGGCGGCTCTGGTCGGTCACGTTCGGCGAGTTATCAAAAGCATTGTAGAAAACCGTGACCAGATTGCCCGAAATATCTTCCCAGGGAGGCGTATTTTCGTAGCGGAGACCGAGCGATAAGGTGAACTTCGGCGTGATCTTCCAGGAGTCGTCAAAATAGAGCGCGAAGGTCGTGGCACGGAATTGCGCGGCGGCGTTTTGTGCGGAAACCTCGGTCAAGTTGACGTTGCCGAGAAGGAACGACGCAAACCCGTCACCCTGCGTATGCGTGAAAGGATCTTCGGTGGTCCTCTGCGAGAACCCAAAACTGCCTCGCCCATACTGATTGCCAATCTGGTTGAACTGATCCTTCCGGATCTCTCCGCCGAAGCGGAGCGAGTGATTTCCCCTGATGATCGAGGTGTTATTCAGGAACTGCAGCGTGCTGTTCTTGTTCTCGAATGGCCCGTCGGTGCTATCCCCAATGCCGTTATAGTTGGCGATGCCGACGGAAGGGATGCCCCACGACACCGGCTCACCACCCTTTAATCCAGGAATCCCCAACTCATCCACGACGTTGCGCTGAAACGCCAGCAGCGTGCCGACCGAATTATAGAACCGCGTATAGCCGAAACGGGTCTCGGTAACCACAGCGGGCGAAAGCACTCGCGTGTTCGAACCCATGTACTGTTCGAGATTAGTAACAAGCTTAGTGCCGTTCAAGTTAAGACCCGGCTGCGACTCGTTTTCGTCGCCCCAGCTATAGCGGCCCGACCAGGTAGACGCCGCCGATTCCACATAATCCATGCGCAGAATAAACTGGTCGCGATTTTGTGGACGCGGATTCTGTTGCGTGTAGTTGTTGATGACACCCGGCAGAGTCGGCTGACGGTAGAACTCCAGGAGCTTTTTCGAAACCGAACTGATTCGATTTTGCGGCAGGACATTATTCGCGAAGGGCGTCGCCGTGATGCCATTCGCCGTCTGCACGTGGGAGCTGGGATCGTATATCCTGCTGGCGATCCCGGAGAAGTCCCCACCCTGGACGGCTACCGGCGCCAAGCTATAGAGGGCGGTTGAGCTGCCTCGCTTCCGGAAGGACTCGTAGTTGGCCATGAAGAACAACTTGTCTTTTCCATTGAATATCTTTGGCAGCCAGATCGGCCCGCCCAGCGTGAAGCCATACTGGTTCCACTTGAAGGGATCCTTCTTGGTCCGAATGGATGTGAAGGAATAAGGATTAGCGTCCATCTTGTCGTTGCGGAGAAACTCGAACATCGTGCCGTGGAACTGATTGGTTCCCGACTTGGTGAGCACGTTGATCTGCGTGGCTTGGCGGCCGAATTCCGCCGGATAAATGCCGGTTTGCACCTTGAATTCCTGCAGCGCATCGATGGATGGCATGACCACAAAGGTGTTGAAATTCGGGTCCGTGTTCTCGACGCCATCGAGCGTGTAGTGATTGAAATTGGTGCGCTGGCCGGCGACGGAAATGGTCTGCTGCGACCGAATGCCGCCTTGCCGTGCGCCTGCTTGCCCCTGGCCGGAGAATCCGGTCGAGACGTTTGGGGCCAGGGAGACTAATTGTAGGTAGTTGCGTCCATTGAGCGGCAAATCCACGATGCGCTTATTCTCGATAACAGTGCCGACGGTCGCATTGTCACTCATAAGCAAAGCAGCGTCGGCTCTGACTTCAATCGACTCGCTGACCTGCCCTACCTGCAACTCGAAGTCGACACGAGCATTCAACTGCACTTGCAACTCAATCTGGTTTCGCACGATCGTTTTGAATCCCGGCTTCTCGACCTTGACGGTATAAATTCCTGGGGGCAGTGAAGGAAAGTGGTACCCGCCTGCGTCATTTGAGGCGACAGTACGGGTCGCATTGGTTCCTACGTTCGCTACTGTTACGGTTGCTCCGGCCACTACGGCGCCGCTGGCGTCACGCGTCTCTCCGCCGATGGAACCAAAAGTCTGCCCAAAAGCGGCCGCGTCCGTTGCCAGAACGCACCCTAAAATAAGTAGTTGGGTTCTGACAACAGCCCATATTTTGCTCATCACGGTAATCTCCAATCCAAGTGGAACTCACTTGGCGAGTCTTGCGAAACGTGTCGGTTGGAGAAGACTATCACGGAGTCTCTTGGAAATCGCCTATCTGCAGGTAGGGTGCTTCAATACGAAAAAACTGGCTGGAACTGGCTAGTGCCCGTCGCAGCGAGTTCGTTAGCATGGCAGGCTCTTGTGGCGCGGGCCCCTGGCCTGCCTGCCGGAGGAGTGGAATCAGCTTCACGGGCATGCGTCGAGATGAGTCTCGACGCGGCAGGCCAAGGGCCCGCGCCACAAAGTTCACTAACGTTCTGGCTGGGACATATTAATCGGTTTTTGGCGTTCTCGCAAGCGGTATGTAAGCTGTAACTGTAGTTCCACCTCCGGGACTGCTTGTTATTTCGAGTGATCCCCCGATCTGCTCCATCCGTTCGCGCATTCCGAGAATCCCGAAGTGACCGGAGGCCGCAAGTCGCGCCGAAGATGCGTCGAGACCGCATCCATTATCACTAATACTGAGACGAATTCCGGACTGCTCGAAACACAAACGGACGTCAACTTCGCTTGGCGATCCATGCGCGACGGCGTTACGAATCGCTTCCCGCGTGACCAGCAGCAGAGTACGGTTGGTCGAGTCCGCCAGCCGCATAGCAGCACCTGCGACCTCGAGCGTAACCGGAACCCCTTTTTCCTCTTTCACTGCTTGGGTGAGTTCGGATAAAGCGCCCGGCAGTCCGTTCTCGAATGAGTCGTGCCGTAGGTCTGAGAGCGCCTGACGAGCTTCATCCAAGGTCAGCCTGAGATGAACTCTGGCGTTATCCAGGCATTCGAGCATCTGGTCCTGGTCGGAGCGGGCGGAGCAGACCGCCGCTTCGATCAAGGTAGACACTCCGACACAGCCCTGGACCACCGTGTCATGCATCTCGCGCGCGATGCGCGTTCGTTCCGCCAGCCGCAGATTGTAGCGGTATCGAGCTTGGCGCGCCTGAAAGAGCAATACACCCGCGGCGCAGGCGCAGGCAACCGCGAATGCGAACGCGTAGAACAGCTTCGTCTGGTAAAAGTACGGCTGCACGATGAGAGAAACGCTGGCTTGGGAGGACCCATCCTTAAGTGATCCGTCGCCCGCGACCACCTGAAACCGGTATCGCCCCGGGGGCAGGTTGTCGTAATACGCCGCTCTTCGGCCGATCGCCGTGATCCATCGTTCATCGAAGCTATCCAGTTTGTGACGAAAAGTGACCCGCTCGGGCGCCCGAAGGCTGGAAGCGGTAAATTCGATTTCAACCCGACGCCGGCCCGGGCCCACAATGATCTCATCGGCTAAAGGAACTACCTGGTGATCGACAAGGACCGTCTCCAGGCGTACCGGAGAATGTTGGCTAGCAGGTGGTTTCTGAGGCTTGAAATGGATCGCCCCTTTAACGCCGGGGAACCACAATTCGCCGTCCGAGGCGACACATCCCGCCGGCTGAACGCCTCCGTTGATCTGCGTGGACTCCAAGCCCTGGCCGATTCCATACGCGAGAACTGCGCCGGAATCCAACTTGCCATCGGCCGCCGCGTTCAGGTCCGCAATCGCGGCGGACGAGAGTCCCAACGGGCCGCTCATCCAAAGCCTTCCGGCGCTGTCACCGATCACGTGGAAGATCGCGTTGCTGAGCAATCCGTCCTTGGTTGTGATCCTTGAAATTTTTCCGTTCCGAACGCGAACCAACCCGGCGCCTCGGGTGGCGAGCCAGAGTGTGTCCTCGGAGTCCGGGAGGATCGACCATATGCGATCGCGGCTGAGCTGCGCGAAGGCTGGATCGGTCACGAATTTTCCTTTGTGAAAACGGCTGATGCCGCGATCGGTGCCAACCAGTACGTCGCCATTGCGATCCTCTGCAAATGAGCGAACCCATCCGTAGGCGAGGCCGTCCTGGAGGTAGTAATTCGTGAATCGCGATCCATCCCAGCGGCTGATGCCGCTCGTGGTGCCAATCCACAGATTGCGATCGCGATCCTCAAAGAAAGTTTGAATTCCGTTGTTGCGCAACCCTTGCGCCATTGTGAAGTGCGATGCAATGCCATTCGCTACCCGCACAACACCTTCGGTGTCGCTCCCGAACCAGAAATCGCCGCTGCTATCTTCATGGGCCCCGCGAATCCGCAATGTATTCGCCGGTGGTGGAAGGACGACGCGTTCCAACTGTCCGCCGGCGTATCGATACACTCCACCAGTTACCGTGGTAAGCCAAACGCTTCCGCGTCGATCGCAATAGACAGTCGTGACATTGTCGTCGGAGAGTCCATTTCGACTGTTCAACACACCGACATCGGGCGCGTTCAATCGAACCAGGCCGTCGGCTGTTCCAACCCAGATGTTCTGTTCGCGATCCTCGAAAATCGCTGAGATGCTGTTGTCCGGCAGGGCAGTCGGCACGCGCGATGCTGTTTGCTGGCCGTTTTGAATATGGTATAGCCCGTCGCCCAGCGTCCCGAGCCAAACATTTCCGGCGTGATCCTCGCTGATCGCGCCGACCATGCTCTTCGTGTCGAGCGGCCTTGATTCCTGTTTGCCATTCCGGGATATCCGCAGTCCGATATTAGTGCCAAGCCAGAGAGATCCGTCTCGCAACCCCCGCATGCGATAGATTCCCTCCAACTCATTCCGTATGCCATAGGGTCGGAGTTTTCCGTTCTCAATGCTGAACAGGCCGGAGGGACCACCAGCGAAGACTCGTCCGTCACTACCCTCTTGCAGCCCGTAAAAAGTGATGTTGGGAAGACGCAGCTCTTCATCCATGCGCACAAATCTGACGCCATCGCCGCGAAACAGGCCGCGATTTGTCCCCGCCCAAACGGTCCCTCTGCTGTCCTCCATTACGGCCCCGACGAACTCGTTTGTCAGCCCTTCGTTCGGCCCGAAGGGCTTAAAACGGCCGTCTTTGTAATGGATCAATCCGCCGCCATCGGTCGCGATCCAGAGCGAGCCATCTTTGGCGACAGCGAGCGCGCGAATGTTGTCGTCGGTCAGGGTCGGTGTGTTGAAACGAGCGTAGACGACGAAGCGCACGCCATCGAATCGGGCGAGCCCGCCTGAAGTTCCGATCCACAGATAGCCATCGGGCGTTTGTGAAATCGCCCGAATTCTGTTTTCAGGAAGTCCGTCCTGAGTTCGCCAGATCCGGCTTACGTAGACGGGAGGCTGCGGCTCCGGATTCGGCGCCGTATGCCCCCAGGCGTATGCGGCCCAAATTAGGAGAAAGCCAATTCGCAACTGGAGCCATCTACCCTGCACGTGGCAAGCACCGAGGGCCTCTAGTATACAATGGTTGCCCAGCGCATCCTTTTCAGGGGGAATTATGGAACGAACGCCGCTGCCGGCTCACCGCGCGAATCGCGCGATTCCGGATGCAAAGGCTCCCGGCTCAGGAGTCATTCGTGTGCTGATCGCCGACGATCACCCCGTCGTTTGTCTCGGACTGTTGGGCATCGTCAACACACAACCGGACATGATCGTAGTTGGCCAGGCGAAATCGGGCGTCGAAGCTATCGCATTAGCCCGCCAACATTCCCCTGATGTAATCCTGATGGATTTGCGAATGCCGGACATGAACGGCGTCGATGCCACTGCTGCGATCCTCTTGGAGCGCCCCGAAAGCGCGGTGATTGTCCTCACGACATATCACGGCGATGAAGATATTCGCAAAGCTCTGGCAGCCGGCGCCCGCGCCTATCTGCTCAAAGGAATGTCGCACCTGAAACTGCTAGAGGCCATCCGCAGCGTTCGCGCCGGTCAACAGTATATTCCCCGAAGCATCCTCAATAGCATTCCCGGAAAATTGAATCGCTCCGTCCTCAGCCCTCGCGAGCTGGACATTCTCCGCCTGGTCGCAAAAGGACTCAACAACCAGGAGATTGCGGCAGCGCTGAATATCACGCGAGGCACGGTCAAATGGCATGTCAACATCATTCTGCGCCGACTCGACGTCAGGGATAGGACACAGGCCGTCGTTGTAGCTGCGCAGCGCGGCATCATCGAAATCTAGCCCTATCCCCAGGTAGGCGATTTACTCCCTCTGAACTGTTAACCTTCAAGGAGTAATCTGTGACGCCTCCCTATAAACTCCTGCTCCTGCCGCTTTTGTTGGTGGGGGCGACAGCCGCTCCTCGCGGTTTTGATACTGCGGTCCAGCCATTTCTGGCGAAGAACTGTTATACCTGTCATAACGCAAAACTGTTGACGGCCGGGCTTAATCTCGAAGCTCAAAGAGACGTCGAAAAGGACCGCGATCACTGGGAGATGCTCCTCTCGAAGATTCAGTCCGGCGAAATGCCGCCACCTGGAGCCGCACGTCCGGATGCAGGCTCGCTGCGAGCCGCGACGGAGTGGCTGCAGTCAGAGTTCAAGCGCCAGGACAAGCTGATCAAGCCGGATCCCGGACCGGTCACCGCGCGGCGTCTCAATCGCGCCGAATACAACAACACCGTCCGCGACCTGTTGGGCGTGACGTTCCGCCCCGCCGACGACTTCCCGCTCGACGATTCCGGCTACGGATTCGATAATATCGGCGACGTTCTTTCGCTCTCGCCCGTCCTGATGGAAAAATATTTGAGCGCCGCCGAGAAAATCAGCAGGATCGCAATTTACGGCGAGGCGCTCCCGAAACCGGTCTTCGTTCATTACCAGCCGCGCTTGCGCCGCCCTCCGCCGCCCCCATCGTTGTTCGAATACGACCAAACCGGCCTCTCTCTGCCGAGCGTCCTCAACGTGCTGCACGAGTTTCCAGCCGACGCCGAGTACCTCTTGAAGATCACGCTTAGCGGCAACCGTCCGGCTGCGTCCGATCCGGTCACGCTCGCGGTCTGGGTCGACGGCAAGCAGATTCAGCAGTTCACGATTGAACGCTCCGACATGGAAGGCGAACCCCGCTCATTCCGGACTCGCATCACCAAAGGCGAGCACCTGATGTCGTTGTCGTTTCTCAACCAATTTGAAGGCCTACCGGCGAGGTTCGAAGGCCCCAATCCGTCGAAGAAGCCGGACCCCCGCCGCGCGGCGACCGGGCCGATTCCTCCCGGCACATCACTTGCCGGCCGCGTTGAGGCGCTCGACATCGGCGGACCGTTCGACGCGGCTCCGTCGCCTTCCACCGAGACCCTCCGCCGCATTCTCAGCTGCGGCCATCTGGATGGAAGGCACACCGACGCCTGTCCGCGAAAGATTATTTCCGACCTGGCGCGCCGCGCCTATCGCCGTCCCGTAACCACGCAGGATACCGATGCGCTCCTCGCGCTCTACTCGAAGGTCCGCGGCAAGGGTGATTCCTTCGATGAGGCAATCGCTGTTGCGATTCAGTACATGCTCGTGTCACCGGATTTCCTCTTTCGCATGGGCAAGGACTCGCAGCCTCGATCGCGCGCCGCCGCACATCCTATCAACCAGTACGAACTAGCTTCGCGCCTCTCCTACTTCCTCTGGAGCACGATGCCCGACGAGGAGTTGTTCCGACTCGCCGCACAGGGCGGACTCCGCAATCGCGCGACCCTGGACGCGCAGGTGCGCCGCATGCTGAAGGACACCAAGGCCGAAGCCCTGATCGACAATTTCGCCGGCCAGTGGCTGGAAATCCGCAACATGGACATCGTCAAGCCGGATGAAGAGCGCTTCGCCGAATTTGACGCGCTCCTGCGAATGTCGATGAAGCGCGAGACCAAGCTTTTCCTGTCGCACATTATCCAGGAGGATCGCAGCGTCCTCGACCTGATCGACGGAAAATACTCTTTTCTGAACGAGCGCCTCGCGAGATTCTACGGAATTCCCGGCGTCTCCGGACCCGAATTCCGCCGCGTGGACCTGGCCGCCAACCCCGAGCGCAGCGGCGTCCTCACTCACGCCAGCGTCCTCACCGTGTCTTCCTACGCGACTCGAACGTCGCCCGTCCTGCGCGGCAAATGGATACTCGACAACATCCTGAACACGCCGCCTCCTCCACCCCCGGCCAATGTCCCGACCCTCGATGTCGCGCAGGTTGGCGCCTCCGTCTCCCTCCGCGTCCAGATGGAAGCCCATCGATCTAATCCCGGGTGCGCTTCCTGCCATGCCCGCATGGATCCGCTCGGCTTCGGTCTCGAAAACTACGACGCGATCGGGGCATGGCGTGCGAAAGACGGAGCAGTCACGATCGACGCCTCAGGCAAACTTCCCGACGGCCGAACCTTCGCCGGTCCCGCGGAATTGAAAGCGATCCTGATGGCGAATCGCGACGCCATCGCGAACTCCGTCACCGGAAAGCTCCTGATTTACGCGCTTGGCCGGGGCCTCGAGCGCTTCGACAAGCCGGTCGTGGCCGATATCGTCACCCGCGCCGCGGCCGCTGATTACAAATTTTCGAATATAGTATTGGGAATCGTTCACAGCATGCCGTTCCAAAAGCAACGAGGAGATCAGACAAATGTTCGTCACCCGTAAACACCTCTCTCGCCGGACCCTGCTTGGCGGCGCTGGAGCAGCGATCGCGCTTCCGTTCCTCGACGCGATGACGCCCGCTTTTGGCGCATCAAAGCCGGCCCTAGCCGTCCGGCTGGCTTTCGTCTACATCCCCAACGGCGCTGTGATGGAGGACTGGACACCCAAAGCCGCCGGCAGAAATTACGCCTTCACGCCGATCCTCAAGCCGCTCGAAGCCCATCGCGACGACATGTTGGTCCTGACCGGACTGGCCGACCAGAACGGCAACGCGCTCGGCGACGGCGGCGGCGATCACGCCCGGGCTGCTGCGAGCTTCCTCACCGGCGTGCATCCCAAAAAGACTGCCGGCTCCGATATTCGCTCCGGAATCTCCGCCGACCAGATCGTCGCCAAGCATATGACAGGGGCCACCCGCCTGTCCTCGCTCGAACTCGGTTGCGACGATTCCCGCCTCGTAGGCTCGTGCGACACCGGCTACAGTTGCGCTTACACCAACACGATCTGCTGGCGCGGACCGACTTCGCCGCTCCCGCCTGAAACCAATCCGCGCCTGGTGTTCGAGCGCCTTTTCGGGACCGAGGATTACAGCGTCGACCCCGCCACGCGCGCCCGCCGCGCCGAGTACCGCAAAAGCATTCTCGACATGGCCCGCGACCGCACGCTCAAGCTCATGGGTGACATCGGCCCATCCGACAAGCGCAAGGTAGACGAGTATCTCTACGCGATCCGCGAGATCGAAAAGCGCATCGCTATGGCCGAGTCCGACAATCGCACCATCACGCCCAGCGTCGAGAAGCCAACCGGAATTCCGATCGCTTTCGCCGACTACATGAAGCTGATGTACGATCTACAGATCATCGCCTTCCAGGCCGATCTGACCCGCGTCACCACTACCATGGTCGGACGCGAAGGCAGCGTTCGCGTCTACCCCGAGGTCGGTGTGCCCGACCCGCACCATCCGCTCTCGCACCACCGCGATGTCCCCGCTTCGCTGGCGAAGCTTTCGAAGATCAACACCTTCCACGCCGAGCTCTTCTCGTACTTCGTCGCCAAGCTCAAATCCACGCCGGACGGCGACGGAACTCTGCTCGACCATTCGATGATCCTCTACGGCGGCGGTATCTCCGACAGCAACAAACACCTCCACGAGAATCTACCGCTGCTGCTCTTCGGCCGTGGCGACGGCAGTATCAAGCCGGGTCGCCACATCGTGTACGAGAAGGAGGTTCCGGTCACGAATCTGTACCTCACCTTGATGGGCCACATGGGCATTCGTCCGGAAAGCGTCGGTGACAGCAACGGCAAGGTGGAATTCCTCAGCGAGGTATGAGAACCGTCAGGATCTGCCCTTTGCTCTTTCGCTAGCAAGACAAGAGGGATGTATCACTAGTGTCGTGTCGCAGCAAGTTCGTTAGCATGCCAGCCTTTGTGGCGCGGGCTTTAGCCTGCCGCGTCGAGACTCGTGTCGACGCCCGGTCTGGGGAGTAGAATCAGCTTCATGGACAAGCGTCGAGAGGAGTCTCGACGCGGCAGGCTAAAGCCCGCGCCACAAAGGCTCACTAAAGTTTTTGCAGCGACACGCCACTAGTACGGTTTTCGATGCTACAATCCCAGTGGTTGCGGGTACCCTATGTCTAATGGAAAACGCTTGGAGCAGACAGGCGGTCAAGGCGTCGGCTCACGGGTGTTCGAGACGGATGCGGAGCGCAACGCGATCCAAGCCCAGCTGGAACGAATTCTTACAGACCCTTTATTTAGGAACAGCAAGCGCTATCCTAATCTACTGCGCTATGTCGTCGAGTCCGCGTTGGATGGGCATACCAGCGAATTGAAAGAACGCACTCTCGGGGTTGCGGTCTTTGAGCGGGAGCCGGACTATGACACAAATCTCGACCCCGTAGTCCGGATAACCGCCGCCGAGGTTCGCAAGCGGCTCGCGCAATACTATCAAGACCCCAAACATGGCGCCGAACCCCGCATTGAGCTTCCCGTCGGAGCCTATGCCCCGGAGTTTCAGCCGCCCATCGAAAGAGCCGCTCCGCCGCTCCCGCCCGAGACCGTTGAAATCCCCTGGGCGAGGCGGGTCCGTGCGAGGCATATCGCGATGGTGGCAGCGGCGCTGGCGCTTACTGTCGTCGCTTTCCAGCTCCAGCCATGGATGTCGCGCCCGGCGCTCGACAGACTTTGGGGTCCGGTTCTCGATTCCGCAAACCCTGTGCTGCTGTGCGTGGGGCAGCGGCCCTTTGTGGGCTTTTCCGTCAGCGAGCCGCAGTCGGCGCCCTGGCCGTCCGACAGCCCCGAGGCGCTCCGGGTCACGCTGTTTCAACTTTATTATCTGGGCAGTCAAAATGTGGCGCTTCCCGATGTCACTACGCTCGGCAGGCTCACCGGATTTCTTCAGGCGAAGGGTAAAACCTATCAAATCCGCGGGGAGAGCTCGACGACGTTTGAAGACTTGCGCGGCGGCCCCGTCGTTCTCATCGGCGCTTTCAATAATGATTGGACAATGCGCCTGATGGGACCTCAGCGTTTCAGCTTCGAGAGAGATCATGATGTGTTCTGGCTCAAGGACCGGCAGAAGCCTTCCGACAAAGGCCATACAGTCAACTACACCATGCCGTACTTGAAACTCACCGAGGATTTCGCGCTCATTTCCCGTGTGCTCGATCCGACAACCGAACGGATGGTAGTGCTTGCCGGCGGTCTTACCGGGTATGGCACAATGGCTGCCGGTGAATTTCTAAGCAATCCGGCATACATGGAGACGATCGCAAAGCAGGCGCCGCGAGACTGGGCGCGAATGAACGCTCAAATCGTGATCGCGACCAAGGTCATTCAGGGCAAATCCGGACCACCGCGCGTTGTGACCGCCCATTTCTGGTAGCCGCACGGGTTCTCTTCAGCGTCCCGGCCAAGGCGCCCGTTCGGCGACCGGCGAATCTTCACGGATGATGAACAACTGGTTGGCCGCGAGCTTCGCGAATGTTTGCTTCGTTCCGGCAGGCCACCGGATTTCCAAATCGGCGCTCTCGGCCTTTCCAAGACCGAAATGCAGCCTAGGGTCGTTGCAGGAGAAGTAACTGGATTGGCTGATCACCTCCTGCGCCTGCTGTTTGCCCCCGTAACGGGCGATCACGCGGGCGCCGATAGCGCTTCGGTTGGAGCGCGTCCCGATCAGTTTCACCTTGAGCCACCGGTAGCCGCCCGAAACGTCGTTCCGCAGCAGTGAAGGCGGCTCGTTCAAGTTGATGATCAGGATATCGAGATCACCGTCATTATCGAAATCTCCGAAGGCGCAGCCGCGGCTCGAGTGCGTCGCCTCCACGCCGGGTCCGGCGGTACCAATCAGTTCCTCGAATTTCCCATTGCCCAGATTGCGAAAAATAACTCTTGGGGTCTTGTAGGGATAGGCGGGAAGTTTCCCGTCAAGCTCGGGGTAGACGTTGCCGGTGACTAGAAACAGATCCGGGTAACCGTCGTTATCGAGATCGATAATGCCCGCGCCCCAGCCGGTGAACCGTGTTTCTACACCCAGTCCCGAACTCAGCGTGACGTCCTGAAAGTAGCCTTTGCCGGCATTCCGGTAGAGCGCGTTCGTGTCGTCGGTGAAGTGACCTTTGAACAGGTCGAGACGCCCATCGAGATCGTAGTCTCCGATGCCGACCCCCATGCCGGCCTGTTCGAGGCCGTCATCATTAAGCCCGGCGCCCCGCTCGACGCCTTCCTCACGGAACGTGCCGTCATGGTTATTCATCAGCAGAAGGCTGGCGCTGGTATCGCAGGCGACAAAAATATCGGGCCAGCCGTCCTCATCGAAATCGGCCGCAACCGGCGTCAGACCATAGCGGCCCTTGATTCCCGCAATTCCCGATGCCTCGGTCACATCTGTAAACGTGCCGTCCCCGTTGTTGTGAAAAAGCGAATGCAGACCGGTCGGCAGCCCGCGAGGACCGCAGTTCACGCGGACACCTTTGAACATGCAGTTTTCGTTCTGCCCGGGCTTTGGAACACGAACCCTGTCGAAATCGAGGTAATTGGACACGAACAGGTCGAGCTTGCCATCGCGATCGTAGTCAATCCATGTGCAGCCGGCGCCCCAGCTCGTTCGATTTCGACCCACGCCCGCCTTCTTCGTCACGTCGCTAAAGGTGCCGTCTCCGTTGTTGTGGTACAGAACATTCTCGCCCCAGTAGGTGATGAACAGGTCTTCAAAGCCATCATTGTCGTAGTCGCCGACGCAAACTCCGGAGGACCAGCCGGTTCGCAGCAAGCCGGCTTTTTCCGTCACGTCGGAAAATGTGCCATCCCGATTGTTTTTGTACAGCCGATTCGTCGCTCCCTCCGGAGCGGCGCCGAACCGTGTCCCGCAAAGAACCAGGATGTCGAGCCACCCGTCATTGTCGTAATCAAAAAAGGCGCAGCCACAGCCCATCGTTTCGACGATATAGTCCTTACGATCAATGCCGCCGTAAATCGCG
>Ga0075421_100007524_pt1 | contig 13348 bp, 12 predicted proteins | sample SoiMetdeltSBSDD5_FD_75292 | JGI IMG/M metagenome (GOLD analysis project Ga0075421, IMG submission 75292) | Bulk soil microbial communities from a Populus tree surrounding site in Tennessee, USA - Soil MetaG P. deltoides SBSDD5 | ecosystem: Environmental > Terrestrial > Soil > Tree plantation... | reverse complement strand
TATTTTACGCTGACTCCTTCTAAAAATTTAACTGGAAAATAATGCGAGTCGCAGTCGATATACATGCTTATTCCCCTCAGCTGATACCGAATGTTTGACGAAATGATTTCTGATAGCTCTCGATGTTGCGAAAGACCGCATCCCAGTTGGCATCCCAAAAGCGAATTCCTTTGAGCTTGAGAAGCTCACCGCTCAGCTCGACATCCGAGCGGACCGGATAACGCAGCGCCACGTTTTGAACAGCCTTCTGGCCGTCCCGTGACAGAATGAAATCGATGAACAACTTGCCGGCGGCGGGATGGGGCGCATTCTTCGCTAGCGCGATCGCGATCGGAGGACGATTATAGCCCGGCTCGGTGACCACCCAGTCGAGCGGACAACCCTTTTGCTTGAGCCTTTCGGTGTGATGGAAGTGAATGCCGATCATCAGCGGAAATTCGCCGGCGCACAAGAGTTCGATAGCCAAGCTCGGGTCTCTGCCGTAGCGCAGATCCTGCTGCGCCAGCCGGCGCATGAACTGAGATCCTTTTTCCTTGCCCATGATCTCGAACATGGTCGCGTACCACTCGATATCATCTTCGTTCAACCACATCTTTCCTTTCCATTTGGGCAAGAGAAAGTCCTCGTAGGCGCGCGGCGCTTCCGCCCGCGCCACTTGACGGGCATGAAACGCGCTCACAAAACTCACCGTGTAGGCGGCGGTCCAGTAGCCGTCTTTGTCTTTGAGATTGTTGCTGATCGTGGCTCGTTCCGGTGACGCGTACGGCGTCAGCGCGCCTTTTTGGGCGAGCAGCCAGGCTTGCAGGCCGCCGATGCCGCCGTAAACGTCCGCGTTGAACAATCCGGCGCGCTGCTCTCGAAGAATTCTTTCGTACACGGCAGTGGTTCCCTGACGGTGATAGTTGGCTTTGATCGCCGGGTATTTTTCGTTGAAATGTTTCATCAACGCCTGCATATGGTCGATTTGAGTCGTCCCATAGATCATCAGGCTGCCTTCTTTGGTTGCCGCTTTCACCAATTCGTCCGAGGCGCCGCGTGCGCGCGTCTCGCAAAGCAGCGCGACCAATGCCACGAATACCCAAAGCCCTATCTTCTTAAATGAAAGCGACACCGCCCCTGCTCCTTCGTGTCTGCCCTTAGAGTAGCCAATCCATGCCGTAGAGCCTGACCGCGTTCGCGAACGTAAGCTTGCGGCGCAGATCGTCATCCAGATGACCCATGGTGTCGCGGATGAAACTCTGCGAGTCGGGGAAAATACCGTCGGCATGGGGATAATCGGACGCCCAACAGAAGCTCTCGGCGCCGTAGTCTTTTGCCAGGAGCGCGCCGACTCGGTCGTCTTGAAAGGTCGCCCACACTTGGCGCTTGAATAGCTCGCTCGGTTTCGTGCTGATCAAATCGTCATACATGCCTTCTTTGTATTTCATCTCGAGGCGTTCGAGCACATAGGGAATCCAGCCGATGTGGCTCTCCGCCATCACCACCTTGAGGCCCGGATGCCGCTCCAAGGCGCCGCACAAAAGTATCGCCACGAGGCACTCGTCGGCCTGCATGGCGACAACCGCCTGATGCGTCGCTTGAGAAACTCGCGGCAAATCTCCCTTGAGCTTCTGTTCGACGCTGATCGGCCCGCAGGTCGTCGTGCCGTGGCCGACACCGATATGGAACGACAACGCCACGTCGTTTTCCTCCGCCGCCGTCCACATGGGCTCCCACATCGTGTGCCAAATCGGCTCAGGGCCGTTGAACCAATCGATCATCGCGCCGCGCAAGCCCAAGCCTTGCTTGCCGACCCGGCGCAGCTCTGCGCTCGCCGACTCAGCCGAGGACGCCGGGATATTGGCGATACCGATGAAGCGTTTTGGATTGTAAGAACAAAACTCCGCAATGAAATCGTTATAGGCCCGATAGGTGGCGGCAATCACCTCGGGGTCTTTGATGCTGTCTTCGATGAAGCGAATGCCGTAGATCACTTCGGCTTCGACGCCGTCCATATCGAGATCCGCGAGTCTCAGTTTGGGATCGGGCGGATGACTCGGTTGCCAGCCTGCTTCGGCCATGCGCCGACCGCGGTGAGTCGTCATTTGTCCCCGTCCCATCCAGGCGGCGTGCGCGCCCATCTTCGCGCCATCTCCTACCCAGGTCGGCTTGCCCTCGTTATCGATCACCCGTGGCACTCGATCTCGCATCCGAGCAGATACACGCGAGGTAAACGTATCGGCAGGAAGATAGAATAAGTCCATATGCCCATCAGCCGACACAATTTTGTTTGCCATTTGCATTCTTCCTTTCTGGATTGAGCTCAAATCACCGATAGAATCACAGCCGGGCACGAATGAGTTGGCTCGAACATAGGTCCAATCAACATAAATCGTCAAGAGAAACTCGCGCCGTAAATTTTTTCGATGATCTTCTGCGTGGCTGTGTCTCGGTTTGTCGTTGAGCCACCTTTGATATAAGAACACGGCAACGCGTGTTCAGCGTAGGATTGAAACGGCCGAAGCGCAAAGCCGCGACTGGTTCTGAGATAGGCCTCGATCCATCGTCTGTCACCGCGTCAATTTATCGAACTATGAATGACGACAAGAGCCGGCTTTCGCTGCTGCGTCATCGCGACTTTTGTGTGTTCTGGACCGGCTCGTTTCTGTCCAGCATCGGCACGCAGTTCACTACAGTGGCGATGGCCTGGCAAATCTATGAATTGACCAACTCGGCGCTGCAGATCGGTCTGCTCGGCGTCGCGCGCGCGCTGCCGCAAATCGCGCTGTTGCTCGTCGGCGGGTTGCTCGCCGACGCGATGAATCGGCGCAAGCTGATGATGTTCACCCAGTTGGGCTTGTTCTGCGTTTCGACTCTTCTGGCTCTGTTGACTTTTGCCGGTAAGGCCTCGCCGCAAGTGCTCTACGTCGCGACCGTGTTCTTGGCATTTTTCACTTCGCTCGAACAGCCGTCGCGCCAATCGATGATCCCGAGCTTGGTGCCGCGCGCGCAATTGGTGCAGGCCCTGGCGCTGCAAGGCACGCAACGTTACGTTCCGATCATCGCCGGTCCGTCCTTGGCTGGCGTGGTCTTGGCTCTCTGGGGACCGGCCGCGTGCTACGCCGTCGACGCCTGCTCGTGGTTGGCGATGCTTGTCGCGCTCAGGTTGTTGCGGACCAAGATACCGGAAGGCGGAGGATGGAAGACGATTTCCGTCGATTCGCTCCGCGAAGGACTGCAGTTTGTCTGGTCGCACGGCGTGATTTTTCCACTCATGATCTTGGACTTCAGCGCGACGTTTTTTGGCAACGTGCGCGGCTTATTCCCGATCTACGCGCGCGACATTTTGTTCGTCGGGCCCAAAGGACTCGGACTTTTATACGCCTCGCGCGCCGTCGGTTCATTGCTGGCTGCCGGCGCCATGGCGCTGTTCGGCCCCGTAAAACACAGCGGCCGCTGGATTTTTCTCGGTATCGCCATTTACGGAGTCGCCACGATGCTGTTCGCCGGCTCCCAGGTCTTCTGGTTTTCGTTTCTCATGCTGGCGTTTACCGGCGCCGGCGACACGATCAGTTCGATTCTTCGATCGACGATCAACCAGCTGAGCACGCCCGACGAGTTGCGCGGCCGCATGTCGTCGATCAATAGCATTTTCACCAGCAGCGGTCCCCAGCTCGGTCAGTTTGAATCCGGCGTCGTAGCCGCTTGGCTCGGCGCACAAATGTCCGCCTTGACCGGCGGCCTGGCGACACTGTTCGTCCTCATCGTCGTCGCCGCGAGCTTCCCGAGCCTGCGGCAGTTTCAGATTCCACGTTTTTCAGATAAGTGATTGATCAGCGGAATTTTATTTATCGTTTATCTTTTGTCGTTATCGTGACAGGTCGACCGAAAAACCGCGGCAGCTTCTCTGCGTGAGATCGTAAAACTCTTTCCAGCGACGGCACTACCTCCGATGACGCCGTGCGCGGCGACATCGATTTCATCCGCGAAAACAATAAACTCAAGGTTGCGGTTCCGAGACTTACTGCTCCACGAGTCTCTTCATCCGCTGGGTGACTTCAGGCGGCAGGCCGACGAGCTCTTTGATCATACTTTCAATCTCGCCCCCGGTGACCAGACTGGGGTCGAGCCCTTTCTTTTGAGCTTCCGCCGCTACGTCGGGATCATTGAGGATCTTCGCAAACGCGTCGCGCAGAATTTTGACTCGATCTGCTGGGACGCCCGGCGGACCGAAAAAGGGCCGGCCAAGATCGTCCGGCGAGAGAAGCACCTTTGCGACCCGGCGTGTCGATTCACTGGCTCCATGCTTGTCCATAAGATTCCACACGGTCGGAACGTCGGCGAGCTGCGGATGACGTTTTTGCCCTCCCTGTGTGAGCACGCGAACATAGCCCGTCTTGGCCCAAGTTCGACCCGGCTCGCTGCCAAAAAAAGCCTGGACGGTGCCGCCCCAGCAATGCACCTCCCCTTTTTCGATCGCTAGGTTGACGTCGCTCGAGCCCGGATAACCCGCCACAATATTCACCTTGAAGCCAAAGGTCTCGGCGAGAAGCCTGGGCCAGTAATAACTTGCCGTGCCGACTCCGGTAGCCCCGCACTTCGGCGGCTCCGCCGCTTTGCGCAGGTCTTCAAGTATTTTGTAGGGGGTATCGGCGCGAATATAAAAGATGCGGTCGGTTCTTTCCGGCGACCCGATCCAGCTGAATTTGCCCCAATCATACTGCACCTCTTTTCGTCCAGAGAGCTGTTCAATATACAGACCCGGAGTGACGACTCCGAAGGTCAGGCCGTCGGGCTTGGCGACATTGTAAATGTAGTTCGCCGCGACCATGGAACCGCCGCCCGTCATGTTCTGCACGACGAAGCTGGGATTTCCAGGAATGTGTTTGCTCATGTGTTGTGCGATGAGGCGGGCCCACAGATCGTAAGAGCCGCCGGGAGTAAATCCGACGAGGACGCGCCCGCTCTTGCCCTCGAAGAAAGATGGCTGGGCGAGGAGATCGGAACTCGGCGCGACCAGAAGCAAGAGCCCGAAGATGAGTTTCTTCATAGCACTGTACCTCCTATAGCTCGCGGTTCTTTCGCAAATCCTTGATCCTTCACTTTCCTAACAATTTTTTCATCCGTTCGATCACGTCGGGAGGCTGGGTCATCACGTCTCTGGCCAGTGTCTCCAATTCCTCTCCGCCGGTGGGTTCAATTTCCATATTGAATTTTTCGGCTTGCGCGAGAAGTGCCGGGTCGGTCAGCGCTTTCATGAACGCCTGGCGCAGAATTTTTACCCGATCTGGGGAAATCCCGGGCGGTCCGATAATCGGACGGCCCAGATCGCCGGAGGCCAAAATCAATTTTGCCAGGCGCCGCGACGGCTCGGGAGTTTTGAGTTCATCCATCAGCTCGACTAGCGTCGGCACATTCGGCAGCCTTTTATCGCGACTGGAACCGGTCTGCACCAGCACACGAACGGTATTGTTCTTGCGCCAGGTCCGATACGGATCGCGGTCGCTCACAAACGCCGAAACGGTAAAAGCCCGGCATTGCGCCTCGCCTCGTTCGACTGCGAGGTCCATGTCGGGCCCCCCGGGGTAGCCGACCACCACATTGAATTTCGTGCCGATCACTTCTTCCAACAGCTTGGGCATGTAATAAGCGATCGAGCCGGTGCCCGTGGCTGCGCACTTGGGCGGGTCGGACGCGGTGCGTACGTCTTGGAGCGTCTTATAGGGAGTATCGGCCCGCATAATGAGCAGATTGTTCGATCGGTCGGTGCTGCCGATCCAGGAGAATTTGGCGTAATCGAACTGGACCTCCTTGCGACCGACGAGCTGATCGAAATAAATAGCCGGGAGAATCGATAGGAGCGTCAAACCGTCAGGCGCGGCCAGACGATAAACGTGGTTGGCGGCGATGGCAGACCCCGCGCCACCCATATTCTGGACGATCACTTCGGGATTTCCAGGAATGTACTTGCTGAGATAGGGAGCGATCAGGCGGGAGTACTGATCGTAATTGGAACCGGCCGGGCTGCCGACAATCAGTTTGATGCTCTTTCCTTGGTAGAAAGAGGACTGGGCTTGAAGGGCTGAGGTCTCTGCGAACAAAAAGAAAAGGCCCAAGAGAAATCTCATAGCGCTCTCCTTTCCGTTACCCAAAGCGAAAATGCGTTGCTAATATATAGCGCAAGTCGAGGAATGCAAACGGCATCGCGGCCGACGATAGGAATGTGAGCCGTACACAGTATTTATCCGCTAGGAGAACTTGATGGGCAGATTATCGAGCGTTTTTGCGCTGGTCGGAATGTTGTCGGCGCCTGTCGCCGCTGCGGCGCTGGAAAAGGTAAACGCGAGCTACGGCGCCATCTCCGGATCCATGGCGCAGACGTGGGTCGCCAAAGAAGCGCGCCTTTATGAGAAGCACGGCTTGGATCTTAATTTGGTCTACATCTCGGGCGGCCCGCGCAGCATCATGTCGCTCATCGGCGGCAGCGTGCAGTTCGTCAATCACTCCGGCATGCCCGCTCTCGAAGCGTATCAGCGCGGCGCCGACACCGCGCTGATCGCCTCGCCGAATAATCAACTCGAACACTCCCTGGTCGTGCAAAAAAACATCACGAGCGTAGAGCAATTGCGCGGCAAGGTGCTCGGCATGAGCACCGCCGCTTCTCTAACCGATATTCTTCTGCGCGAAGGACTGCGTCTCAACAATATTTCGGAAAAGGATGTGACGATCCTTCCCGTCGGCGACCTCGGCGCGCGCTTGAGCGGGCTACAGACCGGACGGCTTCATGGAGTTATCATCGCCGGGATCCAGACGGTGACCGCGGCAAAGATGGGATTCAAGGCGCTGATCGACTACTCCAAGCTGCCGATCGAAATCTCCGGCTCAGGCATCCTCGTGCGCCGTTCCCACGTCAACAAAAATCCGGATATCACGCTCAGATTTCTCAAAGCCTGGATCGAAGGACTGTACCTCTATCGGGCTAAGCCCGACTTCGCGTTGGCAACCCTAAGAAAGTACGTGGCGAGCAACGACCCGGAAGTGTTGAGCACGATCTACAATCTTTACAAAGAACGGCTCATGACCAAGCCGACGCCGACTGTGAAAGTCGCCAAGTCGATGCACTATTTATTGTCGCGATCGAGCCCCGAAGTCGCCGGGGTGAATCCCGAAGGTTTCATTGAACCGCGCTTCATCAATGAGTTGGAAAGCTCAGGCTTCTTCGACGAGATGAACCGGCAATACGGCAGGTGAAGCAAAGTAGCGACGAAAATTTAGCCACCGCTCTCTGTGGTTAATTCTCCCCTCTTCTTCGGTCGAACAACCGGCCAAATTAAGAACGCCGCGGTCAGGACGATCAACACCGCGCATATCGGCCGGTTGATGAAAATACCGAAGTTGCCGCGCGAGATCAGCAAGGATTGGCGCAGTGAGGTTTCCATGATCGGGCCGAGAACTAGCGCAAGGATGAACGGCGCGCCTTCAAAGCCCAGGCGGCGCATGAAGAATCCGCCGATGCCAAAAGCGAGCATGATTGTAATTTCGACCACGTTGGCGTTGAGACTGTACACGCCGATGAGACAGAAAAGCAGGATCAAAGGACAAAGAATGCCGTAGGGCGTTTTCAACACGCGCACCCACATACCAATCAGCGGCAGATTGAGCACCAGCAGCATCGCGTTGCCGACGTACATGCTGGCGATAAAACCCCAAAAGAGTTCAGGATATTTGGCGATAAAAAGCGGCCCGGGCTGGATGCCGTGGATCATCAGCGCGCCCATGAAAAGCGCCATGATCGCATTGGTGGGAATGCCGAGGGAGAGCAGCGGGATGAACGATCCCGCGGTCGCGGCATTGTTGGCTGCCTCCGGTCCGGCGACGCCTTCGATAACGCCAGTGCCGAACTTTTCCGGATAACGCGACAGGCGTTTCTCCATCGCGTACGAAACAAACGACGCGATTACGGGACCGGGTCCCGGTAAAATGCCGAGAAAAAAGCCCAGCAGCGAGCCGCGCGCGATCGGCTTCGCGCTGTCCTTCCAGTCTTTTAAGTTGGGCAGCAGCCCTTTGATTTTGGTTTCGTAAATCGACTGCGAACCGATATGGGCCAAATTTTCAAGCACCTCCGCGACGCCGAAGAGACCCATGGCCACCGGCACGAGACCGAAGCCATCCCTTAAAGTGAGAGTCCCGTAGGTGAAGCGCTCTATACCGGAGATGGGATCCATGCCGACTATGCCGGCCAACAATCCGAGCGTAGCCATGATCAAGGCTTTGATCATCGAGCCTTGCGTCAAGTAAGCGACCAGCGTCAAACCGGTAAGCGTGAGCGCGAAAAATTCCGGCGGTCCGAAGCTCAGCGCTGCTCTGCCGAGCAGCGGCGCCAAGAACATGAGACCGATCACGCCGAAGGTGCCGGCGATGAACGAACCGAACGCGGCCATGCCGAGAGCGGCGCCGGCCCTCCCTTGGCGCGCCATGCGGTAGCCGTCAAGACACGTCACGACGGAAGCGGTCTCGCCGGGAATATTCACGAGGATCGAAGTCGTGGAGCCGCCGTACATGGCGCCGTAATAAATTCCCGCGAGCATGATGATCGCGCTCGAGGGTTCCATCTTGAACGTCAGCGATAACAAAAACGCCACCGCGCCGACCGGGCCCAGACCCGGCAGCACGCCGACCAGCGTGCCCACCAGCGTGCCGAGAAAACAGAACAAGAGATTGGCCGGCATGAGCGCGACGGAGAATCCGAGGCCGACGTTGGCGAGAAGATCCACCCTAGACCCCCAAAACCCCGGAGGGAAGGGGAACACCCAGCAACCAGGCAAAGATCGCGTAGGAAATCAGCGCCGTCGCAAGCGCGACTACGATTATTTTGCGCCAGCTTTGCGCTTCGATGGCGCGCAACAGAAGTACCATCAGTAGAAACGTAGTTACCAAGTAGCCCAGCGGTTCAAGCACGAGCGCAAACCCGGCCAACGTCGCCAGTGTCGCGCCGATCCGAAACCAGCCGGCTGTGTCGATCTTTTCCGAGCTGCGCGACGTTTCCGTTCCGGCAAGCGCCTGGATCAACAAAATAAACGAGAGAATGGCCAGCAGCAGCGCGAGCGTTTTTGGGAAGAATGCCGTCTGCGGCACGCGAACTGTGCCGAACGGCAGTGCGCTCGCAGCCCAGAAAATGTATCCGGCTAATGCCAGCAAAGTCGCGGCAATGGCTATATTGGACCGCATCGTGGAAGCTGCAAGATGAACGCGGCGTTTGTCTAACTTGCGATCTTGGCCACCTTGGCGACTTCGGACCACTTGCGCTCTTCCTCGGCGAGAAACTTCGCCGCTTCCTGCGGTCCGAGATTTTCTACGAGCGCTTGCGCCTTCTCGATCAGCGCGACAACTTCCGGGTCTTTAAGGGCTTCCCCAACCGCTCCCGCTAATCGTTTCACGATTGCCGGCGGCGTCTTTACCGGCGCAAAAAATCCGACCCAAATCTTGAGATTGAGCTCCGAAAATCCTTTTTCCACCGTCGTCGGTATGTTGGGGAAATCCTTGAGCCGGCGATTGGACGCCACCGCGAGCGCGCGCATGGTGCCGGCTTCAATGTGGCTGCGTGTCGTCCCCAAGGTGAGAAAGGCGATGTTCACGTGGCCGCCCAGCACCGCCGTTGCGGCGGCGGATTCGGAGCCGAGCGGCACATGAGTCATATCGATTTTGGTTTTCAACTTCACCAGCTCGCCGATGAAATGCGGCGTCGTGCCCGGTCCGGCCGAGCCGTAGGTAAGCTGCCCCGGATTTTTCTTCGCTTCAGCGATTACATCTTCGAGTGACTTCCAGGGAGCATCGCCTTTCACCACCGTCGTGTTCGGGCTGCTGGTCGCCAGGCTGAGCGGCACGAAATCTTTCAATGCGAAACCGGAATTCTTGTTGACGATCGGTATCAGCACGATCGGCGGCGGCGTGACGAGAATCGTGTATCCGTCCGGTGCGGAATCGCGCGCCGCTTGAATGCCCACGGCGCCGCCGCCGCCCGCTTTGTTGACGATCACGACTTGTTGGCCGAGCAGTGCGGACATTTTCGGCGCCAGGATTCTCGCGACGATATCGGTCACCGCGCCCGGAGGAAAAGGATTGATGATCTGGATGGTTTTGGTCGGGTAGTCCTGCGCCGGCGCCGGCAAGACACCGCACAACATGATGAGGACGGATGCTCCAACCAAGCTTAAATCACGGCGCAATTGTCGAACCCCTGGAAAAACTTTCACGACCTCACCTCCGCTGTTGAATCGCACTCTCTGCTAACAGAATCTCCCACGAGGTGTCAAACAAATCCGTCTTTTGCTTGACAGCAACGCCGATAATTTTTAGAAGGGATCAGCGTGCAATACCTCGGTGATGAGGTCGCCGATGAGTGCGCAAGATTTAGAGGTGTTGAAATGGGGACAGCCGCCGGAGCACAGCAAATTCTTGCCGGGTTGAAGGAAGCCGGGATCGATTTGGTATCGAGCGTGCCCGACATCAATATGTTGCAGCTCATCAATTTGCTTTACCAAGACAAGCAAATCACCCACGTGCCCGTCGGTCGCGAAGAAGAAGGGGTCGGCGTTTGTGCCGGCGCGCACCTGGGCGGCAAGAAGCCGGCGCTGTTGATGCAAAACGGCGGACTGTTGAATAGCTGCAATGGCCTTACGACGACGGCGCTACAGTTCGGCATGCCGATACTGCTGCTCATTTATTACGCGGGCGATATCGGCGACAACGCCTTTCACATGGTTGGGCTGGTCACCGAGCCCGTGCTCCAGGGCTTGGGGATCAAGTATATCGTCATGCGCGATCCGGCCAAGGTGAAGCAGGATATCGCCGGGGCCGTAACCCTGGCCAATAGCTCGAAACGGCCGGTGGCGCTGCTGCTCACCCGAGCCGTTCTATAAAAAGGATAAGAAATGAAACGCTTCGAATGCTTGCAGGCGATTGCGCCGTTGATTAAAAACGAATTGTTCGTGACCACCGCCGGCGGAGCCACCGCGGAATGGAACGGAGTACACCCGAGCGACGCCAACATCCAGGTCAAAACCCTGGGCCTATGCTCATCGATCGGCCTCGGTTTGGCCCTGTCTCTTCCCAAGCGTAAGGTCTTTGTCTTCGATGGCGACGGCGCCCTGTGGATGAACCTCGGCTCACTTGCGACCATTGGCCTGCATCAGCCGAAAAATTTGATTCACATCTGCTGGGACAATCAGCAATACGAGTCGTCTGGCGGGGAGCCCACTGTCGCAACCGCCGGCAACATCGATTTCGCCGGCATAGCGCGCAACGCCGGGATCAAGAGTTCCCACAGCGCGACGACCGTGGAAGAGCTCAAACAAGCGGTAAGCCATTCTCTCACGCACGACGGCCCCCACTTCATCTGGGCGCGCATCGAAGCCGGGCGCGCCGAATCACCGCCCCTGCCATACGACGAACTCGAAAACAAGTATCATTTCATTCGCTACGTCGAAGAAACCGAAGGCATCAATATTCTGCGGGTGCCCATGCCGGCGAGCTATCTGCTGAAATAGCGCGAGTCATCAGCGCGTATTTCTATTCCGCCCCTGCGCTCGTGCCCTAAGTCTCACGCATTATTTTATTGGCCGCGCCTGAGAAACAATTGCGCTAAGGAGGTTATCGATGCAAATAAGGAAGGTTGAGCGATGACCTGGAACCTCAGAAAAAAATGGGCGCTGTTCGCTCTCTTACTGTTTGGCTACTCCGCTCCCGCCGCGGCACAGATGAGCAAAATCGCTATTGGCTACAGCGGCATCAGCGCCGATCAACTGGTCGTTTGGGTTGCCAAAGACACCGGCATCTTCGCGAAAAACAATCTTGACGCTCAACCCATCTATTTCACCGGCGGAACCATGTCGGTTACGGCGATGGTTTCCGGCGACACTCCCATCATACAGGCTTCCGGACCGGGGATTGTCAGCGCTGGCCTCGCCGGAGCGGAACCCATATATGTGGTTGGCGGGATAGTTAGCCTGGACTACTGGCTGATGACGCAACCCGAAATCAAAACCGCTGAACAACTCAAAGGCGGCACTGTAGCAGTCGCCCGCTTCGGCGGTGCCGCCGATTTCGTCGCGCGCTACGCGCTCGCAAGACTCGGACTGAGTCCGGGAAAAGACGTCACCATTGTACAGACCGGAAGCACGCCCGAACGTTTGGCCGCCATGGAAGCACGACGGGTCTCGGGTGCCACCTTGGTTCCGCCGGCGACTTTTATCGCGCAAAGAAAAGGCTTTCATCTCCTCGGCGATGTCGCCGCGCTGGGTCTGGCGTATCAGCACCAAGGCGGCGTAACGACGCGAAAGTTTCTGCGCGAAAACCCGGCCATCGTGCGGAATTTTGTAAAGTCGTATATCGAGGCAGTTCATCGCTTGAAAAGCGATCGCGCCGCGGGAATAAAGATCGCGGCCAAATATCTGCGCTTGGAAGATGCGGAGTTGCTAAAAAGAACTTACGAAAGTTCGATCGATGAGAACAAGCTGCCGATGAAACAATATCCGACGGTGGAAGGCATAAAAACAATCATCGATCAGCTGGCGACGGCCAACCCAAAAGCCCGGACGGCGAAGCCCCAGGATTTTATCGATGCGCGTTTTGTCGAAGAGTTCGACAAGAGCGGCTATATTGATAGCCTTTACGGGCGTAAGAAATAGCTCGCATGGAATTTCGCAAATAACGATTGAACCAGCGCGGTGCTGAACGGCTAGTCTTTGAGGCGAATGCCGACTTTGGCGAGCCTATGCTTCCATGCCTCGCGTCGTTCGATGCCTTTCCAGACCTCGATCTCTTGGTGGGCTAACTGAGTCTTTTTTTCCTTAAGCTCAGTCATCAGATTGTTGATCAACTTATCGCGGGCTTTGAGCAATTCCTCCCTTTCGCTCAAAAGCGTATCCATCCCCCGTTCCTCGCCGTTGACTCTCGGCTCGCTCTCTTGGTCGGAAGACGGCATCGCTACGAGCGCCATCTCCCCCTTGCTGCGTTCAACCTGCAACAAGTTCTCCAAATTCAATTTAGCAGCCTCGGCGTCACTGAGCCGCTCATTCATAGCGTCCATCTGCTCGCGAAGATCATTCAGCTCGGCCCCGCTCGTCTCCAACAGCCTGTGTTTATCCATCAGCTGGCGCTCTAGAGAGTCGATCCTGGCGCCGAAGCGATCTTCCAATTCTTCGAACGAAGAGTCCTTGGATTGGAGTAATGCGGTTTTCTCGCGCAACTCTTCCTGGATCAAACGGTCGGCCCGCTCGCGTTCAGAGCTTGTCTCGTTGAGCTTCTGAGTGAGGTCGCTCACCTTGGCCATAAGAGCCTCGAGCTCACCGTCGCGCGCTTCCAAAATCTC
>Ga0075421_100007521_pt1 | contig 13350 bp, 8 predicted proteins | sample SoiMetdeltSBSDD5_FD_75292 | JGI IMG/M metagenome (GOLD analysis project Ga0075421, IMG submission 75292) | Bulk soil microbial communities from a Populus tree surrounding site in Tennessee, USA - Soil MetaG P. deltoides SBSDD5 | ecosystem: Environmental > Terrestrial > Soil > Tree plantation... | reverse complement strand
CGGAGTCAATACGCAGATCATGAGCCCGAGCGGCGCATTTGCAGGAATCGGATTTGCCGTGCCCGGCGATACGGTAACGCGTATCGTGCCGGAATTGATCAAGCATGGAAAATTGATCCGACCAGGCCTGGGTGTCTCGCTGGTGCCGGATGCGATGGCTCGCCGGTGGGGAGTTCAGGGTCTGATTATCGGAAAGATCGGGCGAGGCAGCGCGGCTGAGCGGGCCGGACTGCGCGGGGCACGGGAAACGGCGATTGGACGAATTGAAGTCGGAGACGTCATCGTCGCGGTAGACGGCAAACCGATTGAGACAATCGACGACTTGTTGGATGTGATGGAGCTTCACAAGGTCGGCGAGCAAGTCACGGTTGACTATCTGAGATCCAACCGGCGCTATCAGGTGAGTGTGACGTTGCAGGCGGTGAATTGACCTGTGACCGAACTGTCCAGCATGCAACGGCCGTCGTGTGTTAAGATCGTGTGACCGATTTCAGCCGGAGGCCATCCAATGAGCGATCATCGATCTGTTCCGCCACATCAAGACGACACATCGGGTTCACAGCCGAGAACTGATGCATCGAATCAGAAAACGACATCCACAGGAGTGGACCCCCTCGAATTGATCGAGGAATGTCTGGCTACCTTCCCTGAACATGACCCACGACAAAAGCTGCTCTACAAGCTGCGCCATGTGGTGTTGGCGCAATCTGTCTCGTATCAGCAGCAGGAAACTGAATTCAAGAAGCTGCAGGACGTCGCCGCGAAATTGACGGCTCCGGCCAATCGCATCGGCATGTTGCTCGACATTCCGGCTGAAGGAGTTGCGCGCATCGTGGTGGGCGGAGCCGAGTACTACACCAATATCGACCCGCGAGTGCCATCCGACGATCTAAAAATCGGAACGCAAGTCCTGGTGAATGAAGCCTATGCCCTCATCAAGACGTTGGGCTATGACAGAAGCGGACCGGTCCTCAAGGTGGCCGAGTCGCTACCCGATGGGCGAGTTCGATTCGAACAGGACATGGGACGACAGGCGATGATTCTGCCACGATCGACCGATTTGTTGAGTGTTGACCTCAAGGCCGGGGACGAGGTTCGGATCGATCCGATGCTCAGGGTTGCCATTGAAAAGTTTGAGGATCGAAAGGCGCAGGCGCATCTCCTCGATGAAGTGCCGACTGTGAGGTGGGAGGACATTGGCGGACAGAAGGACGCGATTGAATCGATTCGAAAGGCCATTGAGTACCCTTTGCTGCATGGGGCGACGTTCAAACGATATCAGTTCACGCAACCGAAAGGATTTCTCCTCTATGGCCCTCCCGGTTGCGGGAAGACATTGATCGGCCAAGCTGCCGCCGCGAGTCTGTCCAGGTTGGTCAGAGAGACTTCCGAGCAGGGGGATCAGCCCGATTCGAAGGAGGTGCCTCCTATCACGACTGGGACTTTTCTTCACGTGAAGGGCCCCGAGATACTGAATATGTGGCTGGGTGAATCAGAGCGCATTGTCCGGGATTTGTTTGCCAAGGCCCGGGCTCGTCGGAAGGAAGGCGCCTTGCCGTTCATTTTCATCGACGAGGCGGAGTCCGTCCTAGGAACGCGGAGGTCGATGCGCTCATTCAATATCAACAATACGCTGGTCCCCATGTTTTGTTCCGAGATGGACGGCATCGAATCGCTTCGGGACGTGGTCATTATCCTGGCGTCCAACCGTCCTGATCTCATCGACCCCGCCGTGCTCAGGCCTGGACGGATCGATCGCAAGATCAAGGTGGCTCGACCGGATCGGGAAGCGGCGGCTGAGATCCTCAAGGTGTATTTGAGCGAGCAGCTTCCCTTCGCTTCCGTGGATTCGGGCTGCGCTGCGGATGATGCGATGGCCGCACGCAACACGTTGGTCGATCTTCTCGTGGATCGCCTGTTCTCGCGTGCTGATTCCAATAGGCTGTTGAAGGTGCGCTTGCGAAATGGTCACACTAGGGTCCTCTATCGAGGTGACATGGTGAGCGGAGCCATCCTTGCCGCGATCGTGCAACGTGCCAAGGAAAAGGCCATCGATCGCTCGCTGAACGATCTGTCTTTGATTGCCGGGATCAGTGAAACGGATCTCCTCGCGGCCATCGACGACGAGTACCGTGATGGAGAAGTGTTGCCGCCTGATGATGCGGCGGAAGAATGGCTCAAGCTTCTCGATCACCATCCGGAACAGGTTGTGGGTATCTCCTCGTTCCGCAGGGGTCGTCAGGCCGAGGAGCGGTTGGTGGGGCAGATTATTTAATCGACGATTGGTTCATTGATTCATTGAATCATTGGTTCACTCGTCAATGGATCAATTAGGCATGCATTTGTTTGGGCTTGAAACCGAATACGGGATTACTCGCAGTGATCTCGACACCGTCGATCCGGTGGTGGAATCGATGGAGTTGGTGCGGTCTTATCTGGCGGCTGCCTTTGAGCGCCGTTGGGATTACAGCGGTGAAGATCCGCACGAAGACGCGCGTGGCTTCCGGGTGTCTGGACTGCAGCAGGACAAGGAGGAGAATGAATTTGCAAAGGTCGACGCGCATCGGCCGTTTTCTTTCTATGAGATGAAGAGCGATCTCGTTCTTCCGAACGGCGCGCGGTTCTACAACGACCATACCCATCCGGAATATTCAACACCTGAATGTCGCAGTCTGCGGGATCTCGTCGCTCACGACCGGGCAGGGGAGCGCATTGCGCTCCGTGCAGCACAGCGTCGCAACGAGATGCTGGGCGGTCCCTATGTTCAACTCTATAAGAACAATACGGATTTTCACGGTCACAGCTACGGATGCCACGATAATTATCTCGTCCTCCGATCGATTCCCTTCGCGGCACTCGCGAGCGGGCTGATTCCCTTTCTGGTAAGCCGGCAAGTATTTGCCGGGGCAGGGAAGCTGGGAGTTGAAGCCCAGGAAACTGCATTTCGACCCGGTCTCTACCAACTGTCACAACGGGCCGATTTTGTCGAGACGGAACTCAGTGTCGATACGATGCACAACCGGCCGATTTTGAATACCAGGGACGAGCCGCATGCCGATCGCCGCCGATTTCGAAGGCTACACCTGATCCTCGGTGATGCCAATATGTGCGAATATGCAACGGCCCTCAAGGTCGGGACGACCAGGCTTGTGTTGGAGTTGATCGAGCAGGGCAAGGCGCCGCACATTGGATTGGACAATCCGGTTCTCGCCATGAAGGATATTTCCCGGGATCCCTCTTTAAAAGTCCCTGTCCGCTTAGACGGCGGCAGCACCATGTCGGCGCTTGATTTGCAAGGGCTCTACTGTGAAGCTGCCCGCAAAGAGTTGGGGGAACAGGATGAGGACACTGCCTGGATTCTGCGGGAGTGGGAGGAGGTGCTCCGGCTCCTGCATCACGACCGTGCGCAGTTGATTGGGCGGGTTGATTGGGTCACCAAACTCTGGTCTCTCGAAGCCTTTGCCGAAGCAGAGCGGTTGAATTGGGACGATGTGTGGCTCACGAGTCTGGATCTGGAATACCATAACCTTGATCCTGAGCGGGGCCTCCTTCTGGGGCTGGAATCGGATGGACGAACGACCAGGCTCACCACCGACGCTGAGATTGCGTCAGCGATGAGAGCCGGTCCTGAGGATACGCGAGGGGGTATTCGAGGCCTCTGTGTTCGACGATTCGCGGGCGACATCAAGTCGGTGCAGTGGGAACGCGTACAGTTCACCGGTGGGGTATTGCCGAGGATATTGGACATGCAAGATCTCTTCGAGCCCGACCGTGTCAAAACACTTGCCCGCATATTAGAGACAGCAGCCACTCCGTCCGAGGCCCTGAAACGATGGACGCAACGAAAGGACGAGACCACATGAACAGGATGGCGTCATTTGATCGCAAGGAAGCTCCATTTGAGCCGATCCCACGACCGCCTAGTCCGACGGAGGAAGACAAAGGGCCGCGTCGGCCCGAAACCGGATCGCCGGATAAAGACAATCTGATAAAGAGAATGCGGAAAGTCGATCCGAAACAGGCAGAACGGTACCGCCAACGAACAGGGGAGTAGGAGAAGTGATGAGTTCTGAGTGTGGAGTTCTGAGTTGACTGGAACAAGAGTTGTTTTAGGGTCAACTCATCACTCAGAACTTCTAACTCAGAACTGGGAGTGATGCTATGGGTATGCAAGGTGATTTTTTCCAGTTGCTCAAAGAGCAGGGATACCAATTCGGCATGAGTCCCATCGGACCGGGGGGTCAAAGCATGCCCGAGTCCGAGATTACCCGTGGGACGACGATCCTCGCAATGAAGTATCACGACGGGGTCTTAGTCGCGGGCGATCGACGCGCAACAGCCGGCAATATGGTCATGTATGATCGCACGGATAAAGTATTGGAACTGGACCGCTACAGCGTGATGGCGATTGCCGGGGTCCCAGCGACAGCCTACGAAATGGCTCGTGTCCTCGAGCATTCCTTCAAATATTATCGGCGTACGCAACTCCAGGAACTGAGTTTTGAAGGCAAGCTTCGCGCGCTCTCCAAATTGCTGAAGGAGAATGTCCCCGCCGCACTGGCTGGGACGGGGGCTGTCGCACCTCTTTTTGGAGGGTATGACGTGGATCAGGAGACGGCAAAGATCTATTTTTATGACATTCTGGGCGCGGAGTTCGAAGGGGTGGAGTACGCCGTGTCGGGGTCAGGGTCGCCGACGATTCGCGGTATCCTGCACTACCTCAACACCTGGGGGCAAACACCGCTGAATGCACAATCCGAGCAAGAGGCTGTCGTGCAGGCCTTGAGATTGCTGACGAGTGCAGCAGAATTCGACTCGGCGACCGGTGGTATCAACCGGGAGGCCAACCTCTATCCAGTGATCAAGCTCATCACCAAGAATGGGGTGACGACCGTTCCGGATGACCGGCTCAAATTGCTATTTGAGGACCAGGTGGTGCGTTATGTATGAGGAGCCGTATAAATGGGTGGAGGCGGTCGATAATCGTCGCCATTATTTGGACGAGCAGTTTCGCCGGGGGAGTCCGGTCGTGGCAGCCTCCTATGCTGACGGAATTGTATTGGTGACCTACGCCAGAGGAACTCCCAAACTCTATGAAATCTATGATCGGCTGGCATTAGGCGGGATGGGCCATCCCGCCGATCTCGAAAAACTCCGATTCACCCTGCTCGAAATGGCTCATGTGGAAGGATTCAACCGCTCGCCGTCCGACGTGACCGGATCAAGACTTCTCAAGAATGGACTCGCCCCCATCGTCAAGCAGGCCTTCGAAGAAATTTACAAGGCCCCATTTATTGTCAAGATATTACTTGCGGAACTGGGTTTGAAGGCGGGACGAGACACATTTCTGACCATGAATTATGACGGCACCTTCGAAGAATTGACTGGCTGCGCTGTGTTGGCCGCTTCGCCGTCCGCTCAATCTTCCATGCACGCATGGTTGAGGCAACATGGCAACTTCAACCAGGGGTCGCTGTCACAAGCCCTGTCCATCTGTCTATTGGCGTGGGGCGTGGGATCGCTTGCGCAGCGCGAGGAAGAACAAACAGGGACGGCCTCGGGCACGACCGTATCTATCAATGTGACGGCGGATGCTTCGCCGTCGGTGCCTGAACGGGATGTTGTGTTGAGGCATGTTCGCCAGGCCGCCATCGACATGTCCGTCGAGTGCGCGATTCTGGCACGGACGGCGTCAGGGACTTCCAAGTATCGGGCGCTCAAGCCGAACGAATTGCCTGAACTGCTTTCTCTCGATCTCAATCCCGCTACAAACGGGTAACATGCTGAATCGCATTTTTGGTCTTGAAACCGAATATGGGCTGCTCATTAACGAGGACCGCCCGGAGCATTCGCCGGCATGGATTGCCCATCGTTTGCGTGACTATATCTTTCGCGTTCAACAGCGCGGTGTTCTGGATCGCCACCATCGCGGACACGATGAGCCGCCCGGGAATGGAGGCTTCCTGACCAATGCCGGCCGCATCTATCTCGATATGGGCCACTTGGAATTCGCCTCACCCGAGTGCACAACACTCGCGGACCTCGTTGCGTCCGACCGGGCGGGTGACCGCATCTTGCATGATGCTTTGAACGACCTCGGCTTGGCGGAGAGTATATTTCTCATCAAGAATAACATCGATCACGAGACGGACGCGACCTTCGGGTCTCATGAAAACTTTCTCGTCACGCGCCGGTTCCCGTTTTCCAGGAGAGGGCTGGCTCCGCTCGTGTCCTTCCTCGTGACGAGACAGATTTTTACCGGAGCCGGGCGCGTAGGCGTGGCCAGCGACCCCAACGAATGGGTTCAGATAGGGGGTCTGATTCTTCATCGACCAGGCCTTCGGGATGCCCCCGATCGGTCAATGCTACCCTTCCAGTTGTCGCAGAGAACCGACTTTATCGTGAACGATTTCTTCGAATGGGTTCAACATAATCGCGCAATCGTTAATACGCGCGATGAGCCGCTGGCGGATCCGAATCAATTCCGTCGCATCCATCTTCTCTGCGGCGATTCGAATATGGCGGAATACGCCACCGCCCTGAAGATGGGCACGACGGGTGTGGTCCTGCAATTGATCGAGGATGGTCATGCGCCACGGGGACTCGACATTAGCGAACCAGTTGAAACCATGCGGGAGTTGTCCCGCGATCCCGAACGCGCGTGGCTTGTGACCCTTGAATCGGGCAAGACGATATCCGCGATCGATCTGCAAAGTCGGTTTCTCGAAGCTGCTCGGCAACACTACAAAGGACAAGACGACGATACCGATTGGGTCTTGGAACAGTGGGAAGCGATCTTGGGGGATCTCTCAGCCGATTACACCAAGCTGGTGGGGCGAGTGGATTGGGCGTCCAAGCTCTGGCTCCTCGAGACATTTCGTGGGGAAGACCCTACCATTGCGTGGGATGATCCCATGCTCAAGAGTCTGGATCTGGAATATCACAACCTTGATCCTGAGCGGGGACTCTATTTCGGCCTTGAACAGGAAGGTCGTGCTCCACGGCTCACGACCGACAAGATGGTAGCTCTCGCGAAGGATGGCCCGCCAAAGAATACCCGCGCGTTCGGACGCGGAGAGTTGGTCCGCCACCTGCTGAGTTCTGCAGGCCCCAACGAGGAAGAAACATGGAAAGTCTCTCCCCCTTACATCATTAACTGGTCGCTGATCCATTTGAAGGGCGGTGATCCGTTTCCAATGCCTGATCCGTTTAAGACCTACGCTCCAGAACTCCGCCAGCACATCGCCCATTGCTTGGAGGGATCGGTCTAACGGAGCGATCCTAGCGCCTTTGAGCGGCGTTTCGACTCTGACTAGTCGAACGGTCGATCTCCTTCACGATACGCCCAGTTCAGTATTCCCCATCGCACCGCAATTCCCACGTTCCAATCCAACTCTGTTGGATTCAGTGCAGTGCTCCCCTCTCAATCCGTAAACATGTTCACGTCTCCGTATAACACTACCCGGTTTGTATAGAGATCAAGGTCCGCATGAGCGACGGAACGGAAGGGCTCACGGCCGGTATAGTCGGGACCAGCAAAATCGTTGTTGCTCTGAAAAACCATCCGGCGACCGCATACGCCGTCAGGCGAATTGCAGCAGGATATGCTAAAGATCACGGATTTCATCGGAAACATGTGTCGATTCGATCCAGGGAGGACCCTGCGCGAACAATTCAGTGCCGTCGAAGCACCTATACGCGTTGAGCGACGAACCGGAAGAGAGTCTAGTGCTGATGGTTGGTCTCATGCGTGAGTTAGCTTACGTATTCTATCCATGGCCATCTCTCTTTGATTGACAAGCTTTCTCGCTTCCTTCATGATGGCGACACGTAAGCGCCCGACAGGATACTCGTATCAACTGTGAGCGCGACAATGCCTACCGTTTTCCATCATATCGCCGTCATACTTCCTCATAGATACTTGAATGCGCCGCGTTTGGCACGACTATTGTCACGGACCGCCACGAGATTCGAGAGACGTGAATCGGCGACCGCACTTGTTCAGTTGTAGCAGCGGTGTGAGTCTTTCGTCCGGCTAACCATGCGACAGGTAGATGACTCCCAGGGGCCTGGGGTCTATTCACGCGTTGATGAAGCCGAGGGGGAGCATGGTACGACTCCTCGGCAGAGCTGGACTCCGCGTGGTCTTTTCCCTGCTTCTCTCAAGGAGCGGCGCCGGTCGGTCCGCCTCTCGGTTGGAATTGAAGTGACGCTTCACTGCCGGCATGCCGTGTGGCATGGGACGGTACAGAGTGTTGGGTTTGCCGGTTTGTACATGGTATTTCCCACGGTCATCCCGGCCATCACGAATGAGCGAATTCTTCTCAGTTTTGAAAGTACAGTCTCCAAGTTGTCCATCAAGGGAATGGTTCGGGCGGTTCGCGAAATTTGGGATGACCAGCTTGGCTCCGGAAAATCGTCTGCTGTCGGTTTAGGGATTGAATTCTCGGCGATCAAGGACTCGGATGCAAAGGTTCTCGCGTCACTCGTGGACGGTGCGTATGAACGAGTGGCGGTCGTGAAACTTGTCGCCACGCTTGTGCCCCATGATACCGGCGATCTCTTAGTCGAGACTCAGCCCCAGGGTACCTGGTCGTCGAGAGGCATCCATCCATACGCAGATCACGAAACAGTTGACCCGGGATTCGATCGCAGGATGACGTCACGCATGAAGGTCTCGCTGACGACGTATGTGACTTGTGTGAACGGCTCAGAGATCCGGCCAATACCCTCTGCTGTGACTGCGAACTTGAGTTTGGGTGGCCTCTGCATTACGCTCCGGACCGAGGAAAATCTGCGTGGTCAACAGGTCCATGTCCGCATGTTCTATCCTGGTGAGATCGCTGAAACAGGCCCCGGTCGCACATTCTCATCGTCGGATTGCAAGATTACAGGACGTGTCCTGTGGGTGGTGCCGGATGAGCATAGGGGCGCTGCAGAGGGGCCCGTTTCCCAAGCCCCACGGGTTCGCGCGGGCATCCAATTTGTATCGGACGATGACGAGGAACAGCGCCGCATTTCCATGTTGATGAGGAAGTTTCTTGAGCGCCCTGCGCGGGTCGAGGATTGGGCATACACCACGGAAGTGGCGAGCGATCTTAAGCACTGCTGGAACTCCGACCGACTACGAATCGCTCTCTATCATGACCACCCGCGTGTCTCGTTATCAGAGGGAACTCCTGTCATGATTCTTTCGCCAGGGTACGGGGAAACCAAGAAAGACTATATTACGCTGGCCTATTTTCTCGCGAGTAACGGAATTCACGTTCTCAGATATGACCACACGAATCACATCGGTGAGAGCGACGGGGATATATGCCGATTCACTCTGAGTGGAATGCAGAGAGATCTCACTGCGGTGATCGAGTATGCTCGACGCACCTGGCCATCGAGTCGGATCGGATTGGTGGCGGTCAGCCTGGCAGGCCGAGTGGCCTTGCGTCTGCTCACAAATAGTCAAAGAATGTTACATGCCCTGGTTTTGTTGAACAGTGTGCTTGATATCACAAGCACGCTGCACGCTGTCCATCAAGAGGATCTGGTGGGAACCTATCATTCCGGTGTGCGCCGGGGGGTCATCAACATTCTGGGGTTCAATGTGGACTCCAACAATTGGCTTGAGGATGCTACGCGACAGGGATTTGTCGATTTAGACGGGACGCTGCGTGATGCGGGAGCGGTTCAAACACCCGTCCTCTTGTTTACCGCAGAGCATGACGTGTGGATCAACCAACAATCGGTCCGGGCTGTGGAGAGAGCGTTCGGTCAGCATCTTAGACATTCCTATCTCGTTCCCGAAGCATTGCATCGATTGCAGGAAAATCCCAGAAAGGCTCGTGCTGTCTATCGTCAGATCGTCGCGTGTTGCCAAGAAGAGCTTCTGCAGGCAGGTTGTTTTGAGGAATTTGTCGAACCTACTCAGAAAGAAATCGGTCTGCAGAATCGTGTGGAGCGTGATCGTGCGCGATCACGAAAGGTCATCTGCAAGGCGGAGCACCAGGAATTCTGGCGGGACTATCTGGACAATTTTCATTACATTTCCAATGTCAGTGATTTTTGGCAGTTGATGGACCATATCTATGGTCTCATGGGACCCTGCGATCGAGGGGAAACCATCCTTGATTGCGGATGCGGGAATGGGAACCTTGCGATGTTTTTAAGGATCAATCAGGCGTATCGCCGAAGGTTCTCACGGGCTCGCGATTTGAAACCACCGTCCTATTATGGGGTGGATTTCGTCCCCAGTGCGCTGCGTGTGGCTCACGAGAACGTGAACCATATCGGGACTCTTCTGCACCAACAGCTGATGGGTCAGCTCATATCGTCTCCTCCGATGCCTGTGACACTGTGTCGGGCCGACCTTGAATGGCCTCTTCCATTTCCTGACAATTTCTTCGATCGCGTCGTGTGTAATCTCGTGATCGGATACGTGCGCGACCCGTTGTTCACGATACGGGAACTTGTCCGAGTGTGCAGCCCGTACGGGAGAGTCGTGGTCAGCAATCTCAAGGCGCATGCCGATCTCTCTGAAATATTTAGGAACTTCTCGAGAACGGCAGAGAATGAAGAGGAAATTCTCGAGGGCCGCCATTTGCTCAACAACTCCGGCAAGATCAAGCAAGGGGAGGGTGACGGATACTTCCACTTTTTTGACAAGCATGAACTGACAATGCTACTACAAGCTGCTGGTGCCAACCGACCCAGAGTATACTCCACGTTTGCCAACCAGGCATATGTGGCAGTCGCCGATAAGTTCGACGCCCATCCGTAAGTATGGTACAACGTAGTCGATCCTGCGTGCTTTGAGCCGTCGCCCCCCGCATGAACTTCTTTGCATTTAGTGGACTTATTAACGCGCTAGCAGCGACCTTCCTCGGTATCGTCGTCTACGTCCGGGACGCCCGTTCTCCTCGCAACAAGATTTACGGCCTCTACTGTCTGAGTATCGCTGTGTGGAGTTTCTTTTATTGCGCGTGGCAACTTGCTGAATCCTCAAGCCTTGCGCTCAGTTTCGTCCGTCTGCTCATGGCGGGCGCCATTCTCATTCCAATCCTGTATTTCCATCACACGGTGACTTTCCTCGATACGGCCGACCAACATCGACAGGCGCTTCGTGTTGGATATGCGGCCAGCGGCTTCTTTTTAATCGCCGATACCACGCCCTGGTTCGTCGCCGACGTCAAATCTGCCCTGTCCTTTCCCTACTGGCCTGAGCCGGGTCCCTTGTTTCACTTCTATCTGGTCTGGTTCGCGGGCTATGTGCTGTACGCCACTTATTTGGTCGCCGCCGCGTTCCATGCGGCGAGCGGTATTCGCCGGCATCAATACGCCTATATGGTTGCTGCCAGCATCATTGGATACGCGGGCGGAGCGACTAACTTCCCGCTCTGGTATGGGATTCCAATTGCGCCATACGGCACGATTTTAATCACGCTCTACACGGCCTTGATGGCCTATACGATCGTCAGATATCGGTTGATGAATATCAGTGTGGCTCTCAACAAAGGGCTGGCCTATGCCATTGTTCTTGGAATTATCGTCGTTGCCACGTCGATCGGGGCAGTGCTCAGTAACAGAGCGACAGCGCACTCAACTCCTCCGCTCCTTGCCGGCACGCTCTTTCTGATCTGTGGCCTCTGGGTATTGGGCAACAACGTCAGGGCGGCCGCAAATGTCACGTTCAGCTTACTGTGCGCAGCGGCCTGTCTGTGGCTTTTCGGTTGTTTCATGCTCTTTTCAGCCGCTGATGGCAGGGAAGCCCTACTGTGGGTAAGAATCATCTACTGTGGCGTGGTCTTCATCCCCGCGGTAGCCTACCATTTCGCCCAAAGCCTTCTGGGTGTGGGGTTTCGTGATCGACTTGTTGCATGGGCTTATGTCGTCAGTACGGCATTCCTGCTGCTCTCCTTCAGTGATCTGCTGGTAGATGGGTACTACACCTATTACTGGGGACGATACCCAAGAGCCGGTATTCTTCATCCTTTGTTTGTGGTCTACCTGCTAGCCGGCGCCACGGCGACCCTGTATCGATTGCATCAGGGATATCAGGCGAGCCTCGGCTCCTCACCTCTCATTTCCGCTCAGCTCAGATTTACCCTTGTTGCATTGTTTCTCGGGTTCACTGCCTCCATTGATTTTCTCCAAACTTACGGGGTCGGATTTTATCCCCTTGGGTATCTCTTTGCGGGGTTGTGCGTGACCGTTGTGGCTTACGCAATGGCGAAATATGAGCTGATGGATGTCTCGCTTGTTCCCAGTCAGCCGAAAGTCGTTCTTTCGGTGAAACTACTGGCCTTGATTCCGGCGTATTTGGTCATTCTGCTCGTCATTCGAATCTTCACGGGGAACCTCTATTACTTATTGACCGGGGTTCTGTTCGCGTTGTTTGTCGTGGTGGCCGGACTTTTGTCCAACCTTCAAAAAGGAGTGGAACGGGCCATTGGCCAAACGTTGTTTCGAGAACGGTATGACGCATATGACACCCTGGTCCAATTCTCTAAGTCCCTCGTATCGATCCTTGAGCTGAAATCCCTGACCAAAGAGATTGTTCAGACTTTGGCAAGGGTGATGAATATCAAGACCGCCTCGGTCTATGTCCTGGATAAGGAGCAGGGTGTCTATTCGATGGCGGCTTCCTGTGGCGCAGGAGGGGAAGACCACGCTGCCGTTTTTGTAAAAGTGGATTGCCAATTACCACGTGAGTTGGTTCGAGCAGAAACCGCGTTGGTTCTGGAAGAACTAGCCTACGATGCAAAGGATGAGACGAGTGAAGGAGTCATTGATTCCCTGAAATCCCTCGATGCGGAGGTGTGTATCCCCCTCCTTAACAAAGATCGACTCGTAGGATTCTGCAATCTTGGCCAGCGTGCCAATCAAGGTATGTACTCGACAGAAGAGCTTGGGCTTTTGCGCACATTGGCACAGCATGCTGCGATTGCGATTGACAATGCATTGCTCTATGAGGACCTGCGTCGTTCTCAGCTGCTCATGCGGAGGACAGACCGGTTGCGCTCGCTCGAAACCATGGCCGGAGGGTTTGCCCATGAGATCCGTAATCCGCTCACGTCAATCAAGACGTTCATTCAGCTCGCCCCGGAACGGCGGGATGATGTGGAGTTCATGGAGCAGTTTAGTCAGGTGGTATGCGACGATGTCGAGCGTATTGAACGGCTCATTCATGAGATCCTGGACTATGCGCGGTATATGACGCCAAAATTGACCCAGGAGAATCTCAACGATGTGGTCTCGTCGTGCCTGTACTTTATAGAGGTCAAGGCGAGCAGCAAGTCGATCGCGATTCTGAAGGATCTGGAAGGTGATTTGCCGTCAGTGAAATTGGACCGGCAACAG
>Ga0075421_100007519_pt1 | contig 13352 bp, 9 predicted proteins | sample SoiMetdeltSBSDD5_FD_75292 | JGI IMG/M metagenome (GOLD analysis project Ga0075421, IMG submission 75292) | Bulk soil microbial communities from a Populus tree surrounding site in Tennessee, USA - Soil MetaG P. deltoides SBSDD5 | ecosystem: Environmental > Terrestrial > Soil > Tree plantation... | reverse complement strand
CCGAGGGCGCCGGCGCCAGCCGCGCTTAACGCAGCCAATACGAGGCTGTTGCCAAGCAGGACCCAGGTCCGCATATTGCCGAATACGTCGATGTAATTTTTAGCGCTGAAGCCCTCGTCCACGCGCAAGCTGGAGGCAATCATCAAACATAAAGGAACCAACCCGATGCAGGTTAATATCAGGGCAGCGGTCAGCAGCGTTGCCCGTCGCACATTCAGTATCCGACCCATTTTTTGAGCACTGGCTGAATGGCCTGAAGCTTGGAACCAAGATCCGCATAGCTGACTTTCATCGTCTTGATCTGATCGATCGGCTTGAGCTCTTTAGGTGTAGCAACGCCGGGGTGCAGCGGAATTTGCGCGCAATCCGCAAGAGCGAGTTTCCGTTCCGTTTCTTTGGAAACCAGATACTCGATCAGCTTCTTGCCATTTTCCGGGTTCGGACCGCCGCGAATGAGAACAACCGCGTTTGGCAGAATGAGAACGCCAATCTCGCTCTCTGCTTGATCGGGATACACGATTTCGATGGGTTTGCCTTGACGGACGCGGCTCACCGCATCATCGCTGTCGACAAGCGCGAACTCGAACTCTCCGGAAGCCACGAAATCGGCGCTCTCTCCATTGCCGGTGGAGAGTTTTATCTCGTTGGCCTTGAGGCCGTCCAGGAAGCGATTCCCTTTCTCATCGCCCAGGACGGAGAATAGCGCGGCCATCTGGGCGGTTGTGGTACCGAACAAGGGATTCGCAATGACGGCCTTGCCCTTCATCTTAGGGTCAACGTAGGAAAGAATGCTGCTCGGTTTGGCCTTTGCGTTCTTGTTGACCACCATCAAACGCGCCCGAGCGGAGAAGCCGGTCCAGAAGCCTTGCGGCTCCTTGAACTGATCAGGTATTCCTTCGGCATTGACGGGACGGAATGGCCCCGCGATCGCCTGCTGCCGAAGAACGTCTGCGCGGACCGGCTCATTCGCCCAGTAGACGTCCGCTTGTGGATTCTCCTTTTCGGCGATTAAGCGGTTCATCACGCCGGTGCTCTTCGCTTCTTCGGTGTCGAACACCGCGTTCACCTTGATTCCGGAGTCGCGTTCGAAGTCTCTGAGAATCGGCTCGGAGAAGACTTGGTCCTCGCTGACGTAGGCCGTAACTGCGTTCTGCCGGTTGGCGCGGCAGCCCAGCAGCGCCAGCGCGGCGAGCGCAAACCAGAACAGCCGGCGCACTAGTGATGCTCCGCATTCTTCGCGCTGACTTTCTTACCTTTCCCAAGCTCGTTCAACGCGGCTTTAAATCCCGTCGCAAGTTTCTCCGCTGGACCTGTTCCCCAATAGTGCAGAAAGTAGATGGTGGGCTGGGTCCCCGTCATGTGGTGATGAATCGCAACCACGCTTAGCCCGTTGGCCCGCAGCGCCTTGAGGACTGCGGTAACCTCATTCGACAGCATGGCGACATCCCCCGCAACCTCTGCGTTTGCGTCGCTTCCGTAGAATGCGGCCCACGTATTCAATCCCATTCGAGAATTGATGTTAGCGCCCATTTCCTTCAGCTTCAGATCGTCCCGCCCAACTGTGATTTTGTAGACGGCCCCGTTCTGCTCACCCTGGTGGCCCGCAATGCGCGCGATTTTTGCCGTGTCGATTTGCCCGGCAGAGACGGTCGAGTTTCCGCCGGTTACCGAACTCTGGTGCTGCGGTGAGACTCGTCCGATCAGGTCGACCGCGGGCTTCGCCATCTTGGCGAGATCAGTCGCCTTTCCATGTCCGTGGACGTGCATATAGAAAATGCGCGGGCTTTCAAAGAAGAAGTGATTATGAAGAGCCGTTACCGCGAGGCCGTTATCGAGCAAGGCCGACATCACGGGATTGACCTCGTCCTCCAATAGGACTAGGTCCCCCATCATCACGTCCATGCCCCGGTCCCCCTTCGTCATCGCGAGCCATCCTCCAAAACCGAACGGCGTCGGTGTAGGGATGCCATCGATCGTGACTTTCAGGTCGTTGCGAGGGATGTTGATCTTGAGGACCTTGTCCTTAAAGTCACCCTGTTTGCCGAGGATTTTCATCGCCTGGTCGTACTCCGCCGGCATTTGCTGACCGTAAGCCACGAATGCCGTAAAAGAGCCGACCAGGAGGGCCGTCGTTCCCAGCCCCCAAGCCGCGTGTTTCACATCTCGAATCATTGGTGTACTCCTTCTTTACTTCTTTCCCTCATCGACAACCTGAAAGTCATCGAAGTAGGTGACACTATCTGCCTTGGTCCAGAGACCGGTCTTGCCAGCTTCCGCAAACGTCGAGTCTTCCACATCGAACAGCTTCACTCGATCCAAGCTAACGGTAAAGAGGTTGCCGTGAAAGCTAATACTAAGTGTGGTCCACGTGTTCTTGGGAACCTTATGCTTCACCCCATAGGCATTCGAGACGGCGCCCTTGGGAGCCAGCGATACTCGTTCGCCCTTTTGAACCTTGTAGAGAACGACGTTATCTTCGAGCGCATTGGCGCGTACGATGTAGTAGTTGTTAGCATCGCGGTATCGCCAAACCAGACCCGCCGCCTGATCGACAGTTCCGGATACCGATTTGAACTTTACGTTCAGCGTGCCGTCCTTAAGGCTGGCGCGATCCCAGATGGCGAGCGGGAATCGTCCTGCAGTGCGGTCATTTGAAACTTGCGCGAATACATTCGGCTTGCTTGGAGCCGAGTCGTCTTGGCGTACCTCCCATTTCGGAGCGCCGCCTTGATGCGTCATGGCGATGCTCCATCCATCGGGAACTGAGCCGGGTGTGCCTCGATCGAAGTTAATGATTTGAGCGCGGCAGATTGGAACGGAGGCTGCCAGCGCGAGAATGCATCCAATTGTGATCTGTAGCTTCATCGCAATTCCATTGTGAACCAGCAATATTAGGGTTACCTGAGGATCCCGAGGCACTTGGATTCAGATGATCCTAAGGCTATTGTGCAAATCTGATAGAGGCATCGCGAGCCGAAATGCGAATTCTAGTCGTGGAGGACGATGGCAAGATGGCCGAGTTGCTCCGCCGAGGTCTGACAGGCCAGGGGCACACGGTCGACGTCGCCCCGGACGGACTCAAAGGCCTTGAGAAGGCCCAGGCGATGTCCTTTGATGTGATTGTTCTGGACGTCATGCTTCCCGGCGCCGATGGACTCCATCTAGCGAGGCGTCTGCGCGCCGGCGGAAATAGAACTCCTATTCTGATGCTAACGGCACGCGATTCGGCGCCCGACATCGTGCGGGGTCTGGATGTGGGGGCTGATGACTACCTGACCAAGCCCTTCTCTTTTGAGGTACTGGCTGCCCGGCTCCGGGTGATTGCTCGTCGCACCAGTGCGGAATCCTCGTCGGTTCTGCAGGTTTCCGACCTCGCGTTGAATACGGAGACACACGAAGTCCATCGAGGGAAGAAAGCCTTGATTCTGACGCGGACGGAGTTCGTTATTCTTGAACACCTGATGCGCCGAGCGGGCCGGGTCGTGTCCCGGGACGATTTGATCGAGGCAGCCTGGGGAATTGATCGGGAAGTCGAGAGCAACACACTGGACGTCTTCATTTTTCAGTTGCGGAGCAAGATCGAGGCCGGAGGCGCGGCTCGCCTGATCCAAACCGTTCGTGGATTTGGTTACACCGTGAGGGAGACGGAATCCGAATGAGCTTTCGATCAATCCGTGTTCGTCTCACCGCGTGGTATCTGGTGATGCTGGCGCTCGGGTTGGGACTGTATGGTGTCGGAAGCTGGTTTGCGATGCGCAGCAGCGCGTTTGACACCATCGACGAGGAACTCGAAGACCGAATTCGCGGCGTCCACAAGTTTATGCAGCTTCAGATCGCCGCACTTTCGCCGGTCGAAATCCGCGATGAATTTCGCGAGCACTCGGTCCTCGGACCTGGCGGCGATCTATTTCAGGTCTGCAACGAGAAGGGCGAATGGCTCTATCGTTCGGCCGTGCTCGAAGCCAGCCAGACGCCGATCCGGCTTCCGAATGAGCTTGGAGAACAAACCATCTACGAAAACCGCACTGTCCAGAGTACGCCAGTCCGCTTTGCAACAGGGCGCGTGGCAGTGAACGGCCATCAGTACAGCATTCAGGTCGCCGCGCCCCTCAATGAGTTTAATCAAGCTCTGGAGCGTTTTCGCCTCATCCTCTGGCTGTCGGCGCCTGTGCTCCTGATCGGAGCAGGCTTGGGCGGGTATTGGATCAGCCGGCGCGCACTGAGACCCGTCGATCAGATCACAGCAGCAGCCGAATCGATCAGTATAGGCAATCTGTCTGGCAGGCTCGAGACGCCGAAGACCTCCGACGAGCTCCAACGTCTGTCGCAAACCTTGAATGGTATGCTGGCTCGTCTTGATGTCTCGGTACAGCGAATGTCCCAACTCACCGCGGATGCGTCTCACGAGTTACGGGCTCCTGTTTCTCTGATTCGCACTACCGCCGAGTTGGCCGTCCGGGGCGGCCGTTCGAATTCCGAGTATCACGAAGACATGGTTCAGATTCTCACGGAGGCTGAGAGGACCAGTCGGCTGATTGATAGCCTGCTTCTGCTGGCAAGGGCGGATGCCGGCGAGGGTGGTTTACAGCATGAACTCACCAATATTTCGGCGAGCGTCCGCGAAGCGATGGAGCAAGGGAGTAGCCTCGCTGCCGAAAAGCGCATTCGGCTGGCGGCAGACCTAAACTCTCCGCTTGTTGTCCGCGGGGACGCCGAAGCGTTGCGCCGCCTGTTTTTTATACTGATCGACAATGCAATCAAATACACGCCGGAAGATGGAAGCGTCCACCTCGGCCTGGAAGGCTGCGATGGCCAGGCCAGGGTCAAGGTAACCGATTCCGGAATCGGGATCGCAGAATCCGATCAGCCACACATCTTCGATCGCTTCTGGCGCGCGGACAAGGTGCGATCTCGAGGGATGGGTGGCGCCGGTTTAGGACTCTCTATTGCTCGATGGATCGTCGATCAGCACCATGGCCGGATTGAAGTTCAGAGCAAACTCGGTGAGGGCAGTACATTTACCGTTAGCATTCCACTCGACGACATGGGCGCATAGGGTTGCAGGACTGGAGAGCACAGACTTGTCCTCGCCGAAAAGACGGGTATTCGTCTCGAAGCTCCGCCCTCAGCTTTGCTACATGAACAAGGCAGAATCGTCCTGGTAGGCGCGACTTCTAACAAATCGACGTAATTGTGGCGGGATTTCAGCTCGGTTTACGCTTTAGATTTTGAGCTGAGCCGACCAGAGGAGTCGTTTCCACGGCTTACCTATCGCGGATGGCGACACCACAGGAACCGTCGGCGTGATAACAGCAGCATTCGATGGTCTAATCCATACCAATTCAGGAGAAAGGTGAAACATTATGAACGGAACAGAGTATTTTTGGCAAGGAGGCCGGAAGATAGAAGTCCGGCAAGACGAATCGCAAGTCACGATCCACGCCGAGAACGAAGCGGAAGCCAGGGAAGCCGCCGAGCGGGCGGGATTGGAGCTTCGCTCGGCGGCCACGGCAGCGCCGGGGCTCGTGCAAGCGGAGATCATAGGTGATCGGGACACTGCAATGGAGCGGTTGCGGGGGCAACGCAATATTGTCCACCACGTTTATCGCAACCAGAATGCTCCGGAAGACGAGTATCTCATCACCGACACATTCTTTGTGAAATTTAAGCCTGAGACACCAGACCACCGCGTCAATGAATATCTGACCGCCGAGCATCTCGAGGTTGTGCAGGAGATGGGGAACCGCACCTATCTAGTACGGGTAACGAACGAAACCGGGCGAAATCCGATCCGGGCCGCCAATGCCGCTGCCAGCCGTGATGATGTCGAATACGCTGAGCCCAATTTAGTCCGCCGCCTGACGCGGTTCTTCATCCCCACCGACACACTGTTCGGAACACAGTGGCACCTGCATGCGCCGGCTGCCGGGCCGGATCTGGTGGCGGGCGCCGGAATCTTTGCGCCCGAAGCCTGGGACACCACTCGCGGCCGCAGGGAAATCGTCGTCGCCGTGGCAGACGACGCCTTCGACTTAACGCATCCCGATTTTCAGGGAGAAGGAAAAGTAGTGGCGCGCCTCAACGCAACGATTCCCGATGGCCCGGGGAGTTCGATCCAATGGACTGACGACGTGAGTCCGCGGCCTGGCGACTATCATGGAACACCCTGTCTGGGTGTCGCCGTAGCGGAGGGGAATGGTACCGGCGTAGTCGGCGTGGCGCCTGGATGCTCATTAGTAGCCGTGCGTTTCCCACTCGACATGAGTGACGCTCATTTCATAACGATGTTCCGCAAGATCTCCACGCTCGCGGATGTCGTTTCCTGTTCGTGGGGTGTCGGGCCGGCGGATGCGCCAATGAGTACCGCTCTGCGAGACGAAATGGCAACCCTGGCAAGCACCGGCGGACGACGAGGCAAAGGGCTTGTCTTCTGTATAGCGGCCGGCAACAATAACTGTCCCGTAAAGGATCTCACGAATACGCGAACCTATCGCTTCCGCACGCGGCTCGGCATGCGCAGCTACAGTGGCCCCATTGACCGCTGGGTGGCGGCGCATCCCAACGCGATTACGGTGAGCGGCTGTACGTCGCTGAAAACCCGCTCCGCTTACTCTTCATGGGGCAACGAAATCAGCGTCTGCGCGCCAACCGACAACTGGGATGACCTTGGTGAAATAACGCCTCCCGGACGGGGCATCACGACGACCGATAACGAAGGTTTCGGCCAGGGATCAGACTTCACCCCTGGTTCACGGTTCACCAGCGAATTCGGTGGGACGTCGAGCGCGACACCTACGGTCGCGGGGCTTTGCGCCCTGGTGTTGTCGGCGAATTCGTCGCTGACCGCCTTGGAGGTCAAAAACCTCATTCAACGCACGGCCGACAAAGATCTCTCGCTCGTTACGCACACGCCAGTCAACCAGCCGGGTGATTTCAACGCCGCCGGATTCAGTCTCTGGTTCGGACATGGCAAAGTAAATGCCTCCCGTGCTGTTATGGAGGCATCACAGGGTGTTGTCAACAACGAACGGCTGGTGGATGCCCAGGAGGCGCCCGCCCTGGCGATTCCGGATGTCGGAGCACCTATTGTGAGTTCGATCGCAATCAATGAGAACGGGACGATCTCTGAACTGCGCGTACAAGTTGACATAGCCCACACCTACATCGGTGACCTGCGAGTCGACTTGCTGGCGCCGAACGGGACCGGAGTCGTACTTCACAACAATAGCGGCGGCTCTACTGCCAACCTGGTGCGAACCTACTCGACTCAGGAGCTCCCTGCTCTGCGCCCGCTTCTCGGCACGTCGATCCGCGGGACCTGGAAGCTTCGGGTTGTGGACACGTTTCGCATTGATGTCGGCGCCCTAAACAGCTGGCGGATTGTGGCACGGGTTGCGGGCGGCGCAGGTCCTTTGGCGCCGGAGCCGGCGCGCGCCGCTAAGTACAAGACGCCGCGAAGTTAGAGATTGATCAAAATTGACGGTATCTGGTCTCGGGTCGGGTCAGCAGACGCTCGTGAACTGGACGACGGCGATACCGGCTACATGACGACGACGCCTCGCGGTCTCCGGCCGCAATGCGACGAATCCAGAGCGCCTCGTCCTGCATTTGCAACGACATCCTGTATCCGGTAACAACCATTCTGCCCGGTTAGTCGCAGTTAAGAAAGAAAAAGTTCAAAGAAAGAATAGGGGGAACAACTGAGGACAGCCCCGGCCGCGGCGTAGTATGATCCGGTCATATACTACCGCAGCGAGGATACGCCGTCGTCGGATCGTTGTTGCGAGTCCTGAGCGAGAAGTCAAAATGGATAGGTCCAGCACGTGGGAGTGGCACGGGGACGAATCTCGCTGGTTAGTTCGTCACGCGACGGATATCATGGCCCGGATCGACGCGCGGGGGCGCGTTGCGCACTTCAATGGGAGCGCCACTGAGATCCTGGGATACAGTCCTGACGAGTTGGCCGGCCGAAGATATTTGGATCTGATTCGACCCGACCATCGCGGCGTCGCCCGGCGTTTCTACCGCCAGCAGTTCGTCCGCCACCAGCCTTCCAGCTACGTGGAATTTCCCATGGTGGCGAAGGATGGCCGGGAAATCTGGCTGGGGCAACACGTACGGCTGGTGATAGCCGACGGCGTGGTCACAGGATTCGACGCCGTGGCGCGAGACATCAGCTCGCAGGAACAGGCGCAGCAGGAACGCGAAACGACGTTCCAGATGATGTTCGCCGGCAACCCGCATCCCATGTGGGTCTACGACAGCGAGACACTCCGTTTCCTCGAAGTCAATAGCGCCGCCGTGGAGCAGTACGGCTACACGCGCGAGGAATTTCTCGATCTGCAGATCACCGACATCCGCCCACCCGAGGAAGCGGGGCGGCTGCTGGCGAGTCGATCGGAGATACCGCAGCCGGTCCGGCACGCCGGCATATGGCGGCACCTTCGAAAGGACGGGGGTGTCATTCTCGCTGAAATCACCACGCACGAGATCCGGTTCGGGGGACGCCAGAGCGTTCTAGTACTGGCCAGCGACGTCACGGAGCGGGAACAGTCGGCCGAGGCGCTGCGTTCGAGCGAGCAGCGCTTTCGGGCGTTGATCGAGCAATCGTCGGGGGGTATCTGTCTCATCGATCGTGAAGGGCGAATTTGCTACGAAGCTCCCACGGTGACGCGAATCCTTGGATTCGACCCTGAAGAGCGTATCGGAGAGCAGGCGTGCGAATTCGTGCAGCCGTCCGATGCCGCGGCGCTTCTGGAGCGGGTAGAAGAGATCGAGCGCCCCGGGGCGCGGGCAAGCGCGGAATTCCGCGTCCGGCGGCGGCAGGGGGATTACCGCTGGGTCGAAGCCACGGCCACAAATCTCCTGCACGATCCGAGCGTCAGTGCGATCATCGTCAACTATCGCGACATCACCCGGCGCAAGCGCAATGAGGAGGAGCTCCGGCGGCAGGCGCTGCTGTTCTCCCAGGTGATGGACGGCGTTTACATCACCGATCTGGCGGGCGAAATTGTCGACTGGAATCCGGCGGCCGAGGAGATCTTCGGATACAAACGGGAGGAAGTGTTGGGCAAGCATATCCGGCTGCTGGACGTTCCGGAGGAATCGGAAAGCTTGACCAACGCCATCCTCGCAGGTCTGGCAAGCGAGGGCCGATGGAAAGGCGAGTGCCATTTCGTTCGTAAGGACGGCGCGATCGGCGTGCGGGACACGGTGATCGTCGTGCTGCGCTCGGCTGCCGGGGAGGAGCTGGGCGCCCTGACGGCGAACCGCGACATTACCGAGAGGCATCGGACCGCCCGGTCGCTTAAGGAAGCGCACGAACTGCTGCGAACGATCACCGATGCCGTCCCGCTGGCGCTGTGGGTGCTGAATCTGGAAGGGCGTGTGCGCTTCTGGAATCCGGCGGCCGCGGATCTGTTCGGCTGGTCGGAGGCTGAAGTCACCGGCAGGCCGCTACCGATCGTTCCGCCTGATCAGCAGCAGGATTTCGTGTCCCTGCTCGAGCGCTACCGCGCAGGCGAGGCGGTTCACGACCTGGAGCGGATCCGGCAGCGGAAGGACGGATCGAGTTTGCCGATCCGGCTCTGGGCGGCGCCTTTGCGCGATGCGCAGGATTCGGTCTACGGCGCAGTCGAGGTGGGCGCGGACATGCGGGAGCGCATTGCTCTCGAAGCCCAGTTGCGTCATGCGCAGAAGATGGAAGCAGTGGGGCAGCTTGCGGGCGGTATCGCGCACGACTTCAACAACATCCTCACCGTCATCAGTGGGCATACGAAAATGATGCTCTCCGGGCTCGATCCGCACAATCCCATGCGGGAAAATACGACCGAGATTCTACTCGCGGCCGATAAGGCCGCCGCGCTCACTAGCCAGATCCTGGCGTTTAGCCGCAGGCAAGTGCTCCAGCCGCAGGTCGTCAATTTGAACACGATCGTGGTGAGTATGGAGAAGCTGATTCGCCGCCTCATCGGCGAACAGATCGAGCTGGTGACGAAGATGCGGCCCGCGTTGCCTCTGCTGCGCGCCGACCCGAGCCAGTTGGAGCAGGTCCTTCTGAACCTGGTGGTCAATGCGCGCGACGCGATGAGCGGCGGCGGACGGCTCACCATCGCCACCGGTATCGAAGTGGATGCGGCGATTGACGGCAATGCTGTCGCCCTGACGGTGACGGATACGGGCTGCGGAATGGACGCGGCCACGGCGGCTCGCATCTTCGAGCCGTTCTTTACGACCAAGGAGCAAGGAAAGGGAACCGGCCTGGGGCTGGCCACTGTGTATGGGATCGTCACGCAGAGCGGCGGGCGCGTCACAGTGGAAACCGCGCCGAACGCCGGGGCAACTTTCCGTATCCTATTGCCGGCCGGTGCGGCCGAACGGGCAATCGCTCCGCCGCCAAAATGGATCGACGATAGCACGGGCGCCGGTACGATCCTGGTGGTTGAGGATGAGACGGCGGTTCGCCGCATGGTTTGTGAAATGCTGCGGCGCGTGGGATACAAGGTGCTCGAAGCGAGCGGACCTGAGCCGGCGCGAACAATTTGCGCGAATTATCTCGAAGCCATCGATCTGATGGTCACCGATGTCGTGATGCCGAAGACGAATGGCTACCAGTTAGCCGAAGAACTTAGTCACGTGCGGCGCGACATGCGGTGTCTGTACATGTCCGGTTATGCGCATGACGCATTGGCGCACGCAGGGACTCCACGGCCGAATTCGGCGTTTCTACAAAAGCCGTTCACGGCAGAAGCTCTGGAGGGAAAAGTCCGGGAAGCCTTGGGACGCTTCCATCAGCGCGGAGTTTGATCCTAATTCTCATCCTAGTGGCGCGCTGAATTCGTTAGCATGAAGTTGTGGCGCGGGCATTCGCGCCTGCCGTGTCGAGATTCGTCTCGATGCCTGGCGTTAGGGCTCGATTCAGTTTCACGGGCAAGCGTCGAGTTGAGTCTCGACGCGGCAGGCGCGAGTGCCCGCGCCACGTATGGCCTACTAATTAGAGGGTGTTCCGATCATCTGCTCGTAGGTCCGATAGAAAAAGCCATCCGTCATTCCGGCGATATAGTCGCACACGACGCGGCGTCCGGGCTCCGCCTGCGTCCGCTCGCGATAGGATTCGGGCAGGCGCTCGGGCTCGTCAAGGAAAAATCCGAACAGCTCGTCGATCATGGCTGTGGAACGAAGTCGCTCCGCGGCCAAAGCTTCGGAAGAATAAACATGAGCGTGGAGGAAACGTTTCAGGTTCGAGTTCGCCGCGCCCGACGCCGGCGTGAAAGCCGCAATGCGGCCGGGATAGCGCCGCACCTCTTCCACATCGCGCGCGCCGGATTCCGCTGCCTTTTGAGCAGTACCCTCGATCAACCCCGTCACCAGCACGTCGATAATGCGGCGCAACGACTCTTGAAACCGCTCGCGTTCGGAGGCGCCGGGAAACTGCGTCTCAATCTCCTCCTCGATCGCGGCGTATTCCGGGACCGATTCGGCGATCCGGCCCGGCGCCAGCAGCCCGGCGGAAAACGCATCGTCCAGATCGGCCGTGTTGTAGGCGACCTCATCGGCCAGGTCGATGAGCTGCGCCTCGAGCGGCGGCCGGTACCCAGGCAAGTACTCGTCCAGCGCCGGATCCTCACCGGGCTCGAAATCACGGGAGTGCTTCACGATGCCCTCCCGCACCTCGAAGGTTAGATTCAGGCCGGGGAAGCGCGCGTACCGCTGCTCGAAGCTCTCGACGATTCGCAGGGCGTGCAGGTTGTGATCGAAGCGGTCGCCGAAGCGCTGCATTTGGCGATTCAATTCCTGTTCGCCGGCGTGGGCGAACGGCGGATGCCCGATATCGTGAGCCAACGCGAGAGCTTCGGTCAGATCCTCGTCGAGTCCGAGAACGGCGGCCGCCGTGCGCGCCACCTGCGATACCTCGATCGTGTGGGTCAGGCGATTGCGGAAGTGATCCGAGAGTCCGGACGTGAAGACCTGCGTCTTGGCCTCGAGCCGCCGGAAGGCGCGCGCGTGAATGATGCGGTCACGATCGCGTTGGAAGGCGTCGCGGTAGGGATGGTCGAGTTCAGGATATCGGCGTCCACGGCTCTGGCTGACCTGAAACCGCAGTGCAGAGAGCATGCCGCTATTGCGGTGGTAGTTGAGCAAGCATCGTGATCACCAACTGGCTCACCGCGGGCCGTTCGGTGCGCAGCGGCTCGAGCAATTTTCGCGCTTCGGCTTGCTTCGCATTGGCGGCCAGAGCCCGGGCGAGTGCGATCGCCGCCTGCTCCTTGGAAACGTATGTTGTCGGGTTCTCGTAGAGAGAGCGCAACAGTTTCTCCCCATCCGCCGGACGATTGGTACTCAGATAAACTTGCGACAGCGAAAGCTTCGCCATGGAAGCGTGGTTCTTATCTCCCGAATCGGCGACGATCTTGAAATACTTTTCCGCGTCAGCCATATTGTTCGCATCTACGGAAAGCGCGCCGAGATAGGAGGCGGCGATGAGTCCCTCTTGTGTGCCGGAATGCTTGGCGTAAAGGTCCTTGAACGCTTTCTGGGAGGCGGCGGTCTTGGCGGCCTCGCTGGGATAAAACAGAGCGCCTGCAGGCGGCGCGACGACCGTAACCGGGGCTTGCACGGTTTCCTGGGCGCGCGCCAGCTCCTGCTGCCGCTGATCGTGCTGCTGGTTGCGGTAATACCAGACACCGGCGATAATCCCGACCACAGCCAAGGCGATCGCGCCATACATGGCGACCTGTTTCTTGTGCTCGGAAACGTATTCTACAGAGTGTTCGACCTCGACGGCGAACCTGTCGGTTTTAAGCTTATGGCGGGTGATTTTATCCACGAAAAATCCTCGTTGCGCGTGTACCTAGCGGGAACCACCAGTTTAGCATTTGCGCAACAACTTCAAAACCGTGCTTCAGAGGCGAGCTTCCAGTTCCCGAAGCTCCTGCTCGAGCTTGCCAATATGGTCGTGCATTCCGCTCAGCGCGGGATCGGCCAGAGTTCCAGGAAAGCCACTTGCTAGATCGGTAGTTTCTGCGCTTCTTTCTTTCAGCGCTTTCCGCGCCGACTGAAGTTGGCTTCGCTTCGCGTCGATTTCCCGCAAGAGCTGCTCGCGCGAAGACTCCCGCGGCTTCGCAGGCTTAACGCCACCAAAGCTTCGAACGGCGTGCGCTTCGTCTTCATGTACGTCGAAGGCCGTGTAGAGCTTGGTAATTTGCAGCAAATCCTTCACGCGATTGGTCAAGCCCAGCAGCTTAAGGTTGCCGCCCTGGTTGCTGATGGTGGTATAGGCGGAGACCAGCTCGCCGATTCCCGAGCTATCGATGTAGGAGACATCCTTGAGATTCAAAAGGATGTCTTTGTGA
>Ga0075421_100007518_pt1 | contig 13353 bp, 14 predicted proteins | sample SoiMetdeltSBSDD5_FD_75292 | JGI IMG/M metagenome (GOLD analysis project Ga0075421, IMG submission 75292) | Bulk soil microbial communities from a Populus tree surrounding site in Tennessee, USA - Soil MetaG P. deltoides SBSDD5 | ecosystem: Environmental > Terrestrial > Soil > Tree plantation... | reverse complement strand
TCGTGCGGGCCGCGGCCGCGACCCACGGGTGGCAATGGGCGTTCGCGTACCTGGCGCCGGGGCCGTTCATCGGCGCCGTCGCCATGTGGCGCTTGTCACGAAAGGTGCACACGGAGGGTGCACACGGAAGGTGCACACGGAAGGTGCGCACATAAGGGTGCGCGTGCTCTGTTGCGCCTAATGGACGCGCGGATGATCGGCCAGTTTGGGGGGAGCGCATCCCGGCCCGACCGGGTCGCGATAAAGCGCAGACAGTCAGCTTGCACCTTCCGTGTGCACCTTCCGTGTGCACCCTCCGTGTGCACCCTCCGTGTGCACCTTCCGTGTGCACCTTACTTTTTGATTTCGCCGCACTCGAGCATCGTCGACCCGTAGTACGGATTCCGGATCTTCTCGTCCTTCTGCAGCCACGAGCGATTCACCATCGGACAGAAGGCGAGCTTCAGGCCGAGTTCCTTCGAAGTTGCCGGGCCGCTCGCCGACACCGCCGCAATCACGGCGTCGCTCAACGGACCGAACGCCTGACGTGCCGCTTTCAGGTCGGCCGCCGAGGCGACGGCCGCGGCCGCCTTGCCGATCGCCGCGCCGTTCGCGCCCATCGTCTCGGCCTGTTTCACGATCGCGGCCGCCGCCGCCTTGACGCCGTCGGTCTTGTCCGTGGTGAGCTGACCGTGAATCTGCAGGTATGATTCGATGATCGCCGTCAGCGGCTCGGCCACGTGCAGCGTCGCCCCCACGGGCCGGGCCATGGACACGGCGGCGAGACCAACAACCGTCACGCACACAAGCTTCGCGCAGCGCATAAACACTCCTCGATGATGGACGCGACCAAACCTCTGGAACCCGTCGACCCGCTCGACCCGCGTGGCTCGGGTGACCCGCACAATCCGCTCGAGCCGGTCGATTCGCTCGATCGCGTCGACCGTGGCGACGCGCCGGAGCCAAGCGAGCGTGCCCGGCAGCGTGAACCGGAGCACCGGCCGCGCGCGCCTCAGCGCGAGCCGCTGAACTTCGACGACCTGTTCGACCTATGACACCGGAACGAGCGGAATCGGCCGTTTGTAGCTGGCAATCGACAGCTGCGCCGCGAGCCGCTCGGCGGCGGCCTGGAACGCGCGCGCCGCCGGCGACTGCGGTTCGCCGATCGTAATCGGCACGCCGGTATCCCCGCCGATGCGGATCGGCTCGTAGATGGGCACGCGCCCGAGGAACGGCACCGACGTCTCACCTGCCAGCAGCTCGCCGCCCCCCTTGCCGAAAATGTCGCTCTCGACGCCGCAGCCCGGGCAGACGAAGTGGCTCATGTTCTCGACCAGGCCGAGGACGGGCACGTTCAGCTTCTGATACATCCGTATCGCGCGCCGGGTATCGGCGATCGACACGGTCTGCGGTGTGGTCACGACGACGGCGCCGGATACGGGCACGGTCTGGCTCAGGCTCAGCGCCACATCGCCGGTGCCCGGCGGCATGTCGACGATCAGGTAATCGACGCGATCCCAGCGCACCTCACGGAAGAACTGCTGCACCACGCCGTGCAGCATCGGTCCGCGCCAGATGACCGGCGCATCGTCGGCGGTGAGGAACGCCATCGACACCAGCTGGATGCCGTACTGCTCGGCGGGCACGATCTTCTGTCCATCGGTCGTGAGCTGCGTCTGCACGCCGAGCATGATCGGCACGTTCGGACCGTACACGTCGCCGTCGATCATCGCGACACGGCCGCCGCTCTTGCTGAGCGCGATGGCGAGGTTCACTGCGACCGTGGTCTTGCCCACGCCGCCCTTGCCGGCGCCAACGGCGATGATGTTCTTCACGCCCGGGACCGACGCCTTGTTGCCTTCGGCGGTCGCCGTCGCACGCACTTGCGCGGTCATGACGATATCGACGTCGGTCACCCCCGGCAACGCCGCGACCGCGGCCCTGGCCTGCTCGCGCATCTGGTCCTTGACCGGACAGGCGGGAGTGGTCAACTCGATGGCAAACGACACTTTGCCACCCTCGATCGCCAGGTTCTTGATGAACTTGAGCGACACGATGTCGCGATTGAGATCCGGGTCGCGAACGACCTTCAGTGCGCCGAGAACGGCGTCTTCGGTGAGGGGCACAAGGTGATCTTATCAGCTCGGGCTCCGACAATCTTGTCCGAGGGGCGAAGCCCCTGGGGCAGGATGCGAGCGAGCATCGCGATGAGAATGTCCCCGGGTGGTACTAGAGGCGCTGCTCTGCGATATCGCCGGCGATGGGCAGCTTGAACCGCTCGCCCCGATAGGCCTTGTACAGCATCAGCAGCCAGACGAGCGCGGAGACCGGCGTGACGACCATGATCGACAGCACCCAGCCGAGGATCGGGATCGAGAAGCCGATGAACCACAGCGCGCAGAGCGCCCCGAAGGCGATCGATGACTGCATCGCGTGGAAGCGGACGAATTGGTTCTCGTGCTCGACGATCAGCAGCCCGACGCCGGTGATCCACCCCAGCGCATAGGCAAGGGCTCCGGCGATGTTTTCGTCGAGTCCGATTGATGTCTTCTGCACGCTGTCCATGCTTTCGAGCAACGAAGGGGGCGGAGAGAACGGGATCAACACGGAGGAACGGAGTAACGGAGGTAAAACGGAAGAGAGTGGTCGCGTCGCGCTACGCGCGACATGAATGGTGAGTGGAACTCCGATCGCAAGCGCGGGGAATTCATTGCGGCGCTTGGGATCGGGGTTCCACTCACCATTCATGACGTCGGCCGCTGGCCGACGTCGCGACCACCAAACCTACTCCGTTTACCTCCGAGACTCCGTTCCTCCGTGTTGATCCCGTTCCCTCCGTCCGCTCCGCCTCCTCTAACCTCCGTCCGCTCCGTATCGGCCGAACATCGTTCGCGCTTCGTCGTGCAGCAGCACCCACATGGCGTAGATCCCGAGCGCCGTGCCAAAGGGCAGGACGAACAGATTCGGTACGGCGAGCACCAGCGCTGCGGTCCTGCCCGTCGGCAGCCGACGCTTGATCGCGCGGCCGGCCCACGCGTTGCCGACGCCAAAGACCAGCAGGGCCGCCGCACAAAGGGCGAACGCCGCGGCGGTAACGCCGGCCGGGATCTCCCGGCCGTGCGCCGTCAGGCCGATCATGAGGGCGCCGCCGGCCAGGAGCAGCATCGACACGCCGAGGAGCAGGCCGATCCACCCCCAGACGACTTGCAGGATGCCGAGCAAATTGACGTGAGCGGTCACAGAGGCAATGCGCACCGCTTCAGCGGATGCTGATCCGGACATCGACGATCGTCTGCGGCGCGCCCTGCGGGGTCAGGGAAACGCGGAAGCGCTCCCCTTCGCGCACGCCGGCAGGCACTCGCAGTTCGACTTCGTGCACGCCGCGAATCGCTCCGCAGCCGCCGCACGGTCCGCACCATTCCTGCCACGTCTCACCGCGGCCGCCGCAGCTGGGGCAGGTCTTGCGCACGGGAACATCGAGCGGAATCGTGGCGCCCTGAAACGCCTCGCGCGGCGTCAGGACGATCTCCGCCGACAGGCAATCGAATACCGGATCGCCGAAAAACGCGTCGCGCATCTGGTCGAGCAGCGACGACACCGAGGGAAAATCGATCGCCACTTCGTCAGCGAACCACTGGGCGCGCGCCACCGCCGCCGGCCGGCGCGTGCGGGCGGCGTCGTAGCGGCGCCGGCGCCGCGGATCGTTCAGCACCTCGTAGGCGCGCGCCGCCTCGACGAACGCCGTCCCGCGCTCGTCGCCCGAGATGTCGGGATGATAGCGACGAGCGAGCTGCCGGTACGCGCGCTTGATCTCATCCGCGCTGGCATCCGGCGAGACGCCGAGAACCTGGTAGTAGTCGCGCACTGGTGATCCTGTACCCTCGATCGACCTTACAAAAAGGTACGGTGAGCCCAGGCCCAAGTCAAGGAATCGCCGCGCGGGGCCGCCGCCGCAAGGCTCCGCGAGGTCATGCCGGAGCGCGTCGCGCGGAGGCGGATCCGCGCGGGCTGGTAGAATTCGATCATGAAAGAATGCCCGCTCTGCGGCGAGCGGATGCGGCTCGACGTGCGGGAAATCCGTGACGTGATCCCCGGGCGCGGTGAATCTGCCGTGCGCGTGAAACGCGAGTGGGTCTGCTCGGAATGCGATTATTTCGAGGAGGCCGACGCGGGCGAGGAATGACGCGGATTCAGCGGGCGCCGAGGGTCAGCAGGAGCTCGTTGCGAACGCCTTCGTCGAAATCGGAGAAGTTCAACTCCTTCTCGCACTCGTCGCAGAGCACTTCGATTACGGCGGGGCGGCCCTCTTCGCTCGCCTCCACCCGGGCATCGTCGCGCAGCTGAACGACGTGCATCTGCAGGGTTTTGACCAGAAAATTCCGGTCGTTCCCGCAGCTCGGACAAGTCAATGCCATCTAGTCGCGCTCCTCTCCAAACCTTCCAAACCTTCGAATTCTACGAGTAACCGTTTGCTGGACGCAACGAAGATCTGTGCAGATCGTTCGTGAAACCGCAAAAATCTCCGTCGGCTGCGCGAAAGGGCCCTGTACGCACCGAGGCCACCGGCGCGATCGCGCGACGGTGGCCTCGAGTGAAATCGCTGGGTTTATCTGACTCGGCCGCGACACAAGGCGTCCGGCCGGTGGTGCGAAGGTCGAGTTACGGCACTCAAATCGGCGACTGACGGACAAAAGGTCGCCATTCCGCGGCACCCGTCACCTGTGCTATTCGTCGTCTTCGTCCTCTTCGTCGAACTCCGACGTGTCGCCAAGCCGGAGCACCTGACCGTTCGTGTGCCCCGCGAGAATGCAGTGAGGTCCCTTGGCTTCGAGCGAAACGACCGCGACATCCCAGGGTCGAGCACGATAGGCGGCGGTCACGCAGCCGCACGGCAGACCTTCGAGCGCTTCGAGCTCGAAGACCGTGGTCGTGGGTCTGACGCTATTTACGGAGCCCGCTGGGACTGCCATACCGCACCTCCCGTCGCCGGCTCCCACTGCAATCCGGAAGCCAGCTCTATCAGTTAGACAGAGCATCACGGCAAATGGTTCCTGTCGGCCGTAACACCCTGTGTGATCATCTGTTTACGTGAACCACCCGGGCCGGCCATCTATTCCGCGCGGGTTGCCATCCACAGGCGACAACGGTCAATTCGAGTGAACGCGCACACTGTGCCAGCGGGAATCGCCCAATACCCGCACGGGTTTACGTCTCCTACGCGGGCGTGTACCAACGCGACACAGGAAAGAACAATCCCGGTGGTGGCGTCCGGCCGGGCGCCAGAGGTGAATACCCGAAAAACGGCCGCAACGGCAGACCAAAGATCAGCGATCCGGTGGTGGATCCGGCCTCGCGACGGCGCACGCCCTGAATTCGAATGCGACGCCCGTCGCGCCCGTCCAGGTAACGGGTCCCACCGAGTAAGCGGCTTTCGAGATTAGTTCCTTGAGGGATCGCGGCAGCACTTCACCGAGGCTGCCGCGGCCGGGCGCCATCTCCCCGTCCTTCAACGCGGAGGAGAGATACAGCCGATCGCGCGCCCGCGTGGCCGCGACGTACAGCAGCCGACGCGTTTCGTGCTTCTCGCGCTCACGATCCGCCTCGTCCATCTCGGACACGAACGGCCCGATCGACACGGACGTTTCGTCTTCGCCCCGTTCGAGTTCGTCCTGAGCGTTGCCCTCGACGATCACGCGCACCGGCCGAGGTGGCCCACTCGCGCCCTTGGCGAGATTGACGACGAACACGATCGGGAATTCGAGGCCCTTGGACGCGTGCACGGTCATCAGGTTGACCGCGTCGATCGCTTCGAGCACGGCGTTCGACTCGTCGCCGGCGGTGAGGGAATCGAGGTGATCCGCAATCCGCGGCAACGTCGCATAGCCCCGGTTCTGGATGCGCCGCACGAGGCCGCGCATCTTCTTCACGTTCTCCCACGCCTGAAGCCGGCGGGGGCCGCGCAGCTCGTAGGCGTAGGCGCTCTCGGCAATCACCGACTCGAGCAGCTCGGCCGGAGGGATGCGGTCCACCAGCGCGAGCCACGCCGGCACGAAGCCTCGTGCAACGTCCAGCACCCGGCGATCTTCGTCGCTCAGGTCGTCGTAGCCGGCCGGACGTGCCGCCGACGTGAGCGACGCCGCCAGATGCGGCGCGAGTACCGCGAGCGCGCGATCGGAGAGCCGGATGAAGCGCGAACGCAGGAACGCGGCCGCGCGCAGGGTCGAGCGCGGATCGGCGAGATATCGGATGAGCGCCATGACGTCCTTGGTTTCATCCGCGTCGAAGAATCCCAGTCCTTTATACACGTAGGCCGGGATGCCGCGTGCCTCGAGCTCGTGCTCGAATTCGCGGTGGCTGGCGCGTGACCGGAAGAGAACGGCGATGTCGCCCGGCGCCGCCGGTCTGGCCACCCCGGTCTTCTTGTCGCGAACCGTATCCTCGCGAAGGATGCGCGCGATTTCGTCCGCGACCCCCGCCGCCGACGCCTCCGGGTCGTCCGCCGCTATCACTCCGAGCGCGAACCTGCGGCTCGCCGGTGGTTCGATGGGTGGGAATCTATCGTTCTCCGTGTACGTGAAACGGCCCCCGCCGGGATGGGGATCGGCCATCTCGCTGAACAGTTCGTTGACGAACTGCAGCAGTTCGGGCACGGCCCGGAAGCTTCGGACGATCGACCGGCGGGGATTGGCGGACCCCAGCGATTGAATGAATCGCGCGGCGTCGTTCAGCACGCCGGCCTCCGCGTCGCGGAAGCGATAGATCGACTGCTTGCGATCGCCGACGACGAAGATCGAGGGCTGCGAGGCAAGACCGAGCCCTTCGCCCCACGACCTGATCAGCAGCGAGATCAACTCCCACTGCGCCCGGCTCGTGTCCTGAAACTCATCGACCAGCACGTGGTGGTAGCGCGCCTCGAGCCGGAAGCGGCTCTGTGCGAATTCGTCCATGCGCCGCAGCAGCTCGAGCGCGCGCTCGAGCACGTCGGAGAAATCCAATACCGATCGGTCTTCGAGCGTGCGGCGGTAGTGATCGAGCGCGACCGCGAACATCCGCCGGATGCCGCGCGCCAGCACGACGTTGAGGTCGCGGTTGAACGCGAACAACAGGGACTGCACGTCCGGCCCCACACCGAGCACCAACGCGCGATGACGCTTGCCGGCGGACTCCGACGGATAGTGCACGGCCTTGTACGGTTGAATCGTCGAGCTCCTGCGCGGCTTTCCCTCTCCGGTCAGAAAGTGCAAGGCGATGCGATCGAGCACGGCGCGCACCTCCGCGTTTGCGGCATCCCGCAACGCCGGCAACCGTCGCAGCTCGCGCGCCAGCAACTGGAACCGTGGATGCCCGGTCGGACCGTCGGCGAGAAACTGTTCGAGACCCCCGTCGATCCCGCCGAGCAAGGCGCGCAGGCGGTCGACGGCTTGCCGGCACACGGCTTCGGCGGTGAGGTCCGAGGGCCCCTTGGCGAGGAACCGATCGAGAGCCGACCAGGCGACCAGACGGCGATCGAGCAGCGACGCCAGGCCTTCACGCGTGCGCGCCATACCGAGTTGCGCGAATACCAGCGCGACGTCCGGTTCGGTGCGCGCCTGTCGCGTCAGCGTACGCAGCGCGCGATCGAGAGCCTCCTCGATCAGCCGCGGCACCTCAGTTTCGTCAGCCATGTCGAAGCCGGGGTCGAGGTCGGCCTCGAGCGGAAACTCGCGCAGCAGCGAGAGGCAGAACGCGTCGATCGTGCTGATGGCAATATCCCCGAGTCGATCGCGCAGCTCCACCCACCGGGCCCGATCGATCTCGGATCGGGAGGCCGCCGCGCGAAGCTCGTGCAGGATGCGCTCGCGCATCTCGGCCGCGGCTTTTCGCGTGAAGGTGATCGCGAGGATATTCGAGGGATCAACCGCCGCCTTGAGCAGGTTGACATAGCGCGCCACGAGGACCGACGTCTTGCCGGTCCCGGCCGAGGCCTCGAGGACCACGTGGTTGCGAGGATCCACGGCGAACTGGCGCGCCGCCGCGTCCGGATCGGTGGTGTCGGAGGTGCCCGCGATTGGACGCTCCTCGACGGTTGCGTCGACCTCGACCGCTGCGTCGAAGAGCGACGGCTGCACGCGCGATGCGGTCGGTTTACTCATCGCCGATGTAGTCCTTGCGGCAGACGCCCGCGTAGCCGCACCACATGCAGCGGTACGGCTCGTCGGGCTTGACCGGGAACTGGCCGGCCTCGATTCCCTCGACGGCGTCGACCAGGCGCTGCGCGCCCTCCTCGAGCGCGCGACCGAGCGACGTCGACGCGCCGACGGCCACGAAGGCGTTCTTTTCCTTGAATGCCACGTAGCCGGCGCGCGACACGGTCCAGTCGCGTCCGCGCCGGCCGGCGAGGTGCTGCTGCGCGCACAGGCCATAGACCGGCAGTTGCAGCGCCCGCGACGGCTTCGGCGCGCGACCGAGCTTGTAGTCGATGACCCGCAGCGTGCCGTCCTCCAGCAAATCGATGCGGTCGGCCTTGGCACGCAGTCGAATCTTGCGCGATCCCGACGCGACCGCGAATTCGAACTCCCCTTCGAGCGGATGCTCGAGCAGTCGCTCGACCACTTCGCATTCCTGTTCGATCTCGAAGTTGAACGCTCGCTCCCCCAACCCGGCCGCCGCGGCCGACCCGAGCAGATACGTCCGCTCCAGCGCGCGATCGGCCTCGGGCAGCCGCGCGATCGCTGCTTCCGCGACCGCCGCGAACCACTCGAGTGCATCGGTCAGATTCGCCGTCGTCACCGCGCCGCGCCCGGCTGCGTGCCATTGCCGGAAGAAGGTCTCGAACACCTCGTGGAGCAGCTGGCCTCGCTCCTGCGGGCTCAGCCCCGACTCGTCGTCGCGCTCCTCGTCGAGGTGCAGCACGCGAGCCGCAAAGTACTTGAACGGGCACTCGAGATAGCGCTCGACGTGACTGACGGCGTACACCGCGGGGTCGCGCGCGCCGGCCGCTCCATGGAACGCGTCGGATTCGGCAGGCGACCGTGACGCGCGGAGCGCAAGCCAGGCGCTCGCCGGGTCGGACGTTGTCGGCGGTGGCTCGCCGGCAATGAGCCGCTCGTGCGCGAACGGCGTGCGCTCGGCGATGAATGCCGGCCGCTCCACGGCCAGGCCGCTCGCGTCGATTTCCTCCAGCAGTGGCGAGGGCGGAACGATCGCGTCGTCCTCGAGCGTGAAGGTCGAGGCCGACACGCGTCCGCGCGCGAGGTGCAGCAGATCGACGAAGCGCGCGCGCGCCGACGCGAGGCGCTCGGTCTCGTTCGGCCAGCCGAGCTGGGTCAACAAGTTCGATGGATAAAAGATGCTCCGCCGCACGCGCTCTGGCCAGTCTGTCTCGACCAGCCCGACGAGCCGCAGCTCGTCGACGTCGGCGTACGCCGCCGCCGGCGCGTCAAGGAGGACGATGCCGTGCGATCCCGTCTGCGGGGCAAACGTCTGACCGTCGATCCAACGACGCACGGTGCCGGCGAGCCGTTCGACGGACAGCGGTGTGTCATTGTGACCGGCGCACGCGCCGGCCAGCGACTCGAGCGCCGCGATCACCGCGGCGCGCGTTCGAAGATGCCTGCTCTGCCATGCGGCGTCATCGACGTGAGCCGTCATCGCGTCGGGTACGACCTCGTGATCGCGGATGAACGCGAGGAGGGCTGCAATCTGCTGCGACGCCACCGCCGCGGTTCGAACCGGCGCGAGCGCATCAGCCGCCGCCCTGGCAGCGTTGATCGCATGCACCGGCCGCGACCGTCTGCGCTGGCGAGCGGTCCCCGTACTCCCGCCGACGTGTTCCGCGAGTCCAGCCAGTCGTTCCCATCCGCCGAGGTACTTCAGCTCGCGCAGCCACGCGTCGAGCGCGGCGAGCTGATCGGCCACCGGCTCGTCGGCCGCCTCGAGCGCTGGAAAGCGCCAGTGCGGCGATCCGAGGAGGTGCACGATCGACGATCGATTGCCTTCGGCGCCAAGAAACGAGAACACGAGATCCAGCGCCGCGGCAAAGGGCTCGGCCGCGAGCGGCAGCGCGTCGACTGCCTGATACGCGTGCCCCGCGTCAGCGAATACCGCGCGGGCGAGATACAGATACGGCAGGGGGCGCTGATAGACGACCGCGAGCCGTTCGGGATTGGGACGGGTCGCCGCCAGCCGGGCGACGTCGGCGAGCTCTTCTTCGCGGTCCCGCAGTACGAACCAGGTTGGCGTGGCATCGGCCGAGCGCGCTGGCGGCGCGAGGAGAAGGGGGGGCGCCGAGGGCACGCCGCAGCGATGCTCTTCGATCCCGGGCATCAGATCGTGGATGCGCTGGTGAAAACCGGCCGCCAGCACGTTCTCCGTCGCGATCACGTCGACGGCCTCGACGCCGTGCAGCCGCGCGAGCAGATCGAAATCAGCGGTCCACAGGCCGCGCGGATCCGCGGCCTGATCGGCAACGGTCACGATGACGTGCCGGAACGCAGGCGGAGCGGCGGTGCTCAACAGCACGGTCCGGAGCGTATGTTCGTCGAGCCGGCCACTCGACGCGATGAGCGACTCGAACGCCTCGAACGTCGCGACGAGAAAACGCGTTTGCCGATAGAGCCGCTCGGCGCCGCGATCGATCTCGACGCTCGGCAGCAGGCTATCCGTCATCAGACGATTGAAGTCGGCCACGGTCCGGTGGCGGCGACGGAGCTCGTCGTAGAAGCCGAGGATCTCGACAATCAAGCCTGGCCTGATGCGAAACGGCGCAGGCGCGCCGGAGGTCTGCGCGCCTTCGGCGGCACGCAGCAGCAGCACCTCGCGCTCGAACGCGCTGAGCATGGTCGCCTCGGCGCCGAGATAGTGCGCGTGCAGGCGCGCGTAGGCGTCGTCGCGCGTGACAATCTCCGCCGGCCCGGCATCGTGGGCGATCGCGGTGAGCGTGCGCCGCAGCGTCGCGCCGGCGGCGGTGGTCGGGACGATCACGGCAGCAGGTGAGCGCCGCAAGGCGATCGCCTCGGCAATCGTTCGATGCAGGGCCCGCAGATCGGGGGTCCGCAGCAGGCGCGTTGTCCGGGGCGTGATCACTGGACTGGCGAGGCGGTCAACTTACGGAGTTCGTCGTGCGCGCGCTCGAACATCAACAGGGCGCCGGCCGCCGCCGACGCCGCTTCCCAGGCGGTCGACATGTCGCCGCTCGTGACCGCCACTCGGCGCGAGGCCGCGGCGCGGATCGCGGTTTGGATCGCGTTGCCGAGCATCGAGTGGATCGCTTGTGCCTCGGCCGGTGCCGTGACTCGGTTCAATTCGCGCAACGCCTCGTTGAGGCGGATCGCCAGCGGCTGCAACGCCGACGGCGATGGACCGGACAGCGAGCGGATCCGTTCGATGCCGCCTATCGATCGCCGAAATCGATCGACCGCCGGACGGAGGCCGCGCTGATACCGGTTCAGCCCTTCGCGGCGGGTGGCCCAGGCGTCGTGCGCCAGACGCAAGCGGCGGGCCGAGTCGAGCCGGTTGTCGAGCGTGGCCAGCAGCGAGGCGGTCATCTCGGGACGCTTGCGTCCGAGCTTGTCGTCGGCCTCGAGCACCGACCGCAACAACTTTTCGACGCCGCCGACGTCCCCGCGGCGCGCCCGTTCGTCCGCTCTGCCAATCGACCGCTCGACGAGCGTGCGATAGTCCCGATCGGTCTTGACCTCGGACTCGAGCGCCGCCGATGCCTTGGCGAGCACCGTCGACGACCACGGCGCCCGAGCCGCATCGACAGCGGCCGACCTCTGCGGTGAAGGTCCGAGGCTCGAAGCGATGGCCTCGAGGAGCGATACGCGTTCGCTTGTGTCGGACGTCACCGCGGCGGCCGCCATAGCGTGGTTGAAGGTGTCCTGTTCCGTGGGCGCCGGCAGCTCGGGCAGGGACGCCGGCAGCGACGCCGCGGTCGCAACCAGCGTCAGATCGACGCGCGATAGCCCAGCCGCCGCTCGCATTTCGCCGATCGCATCGTCGAGAAGTGCGCCGAGCTGGGCGACGTCGTGAGCGCGATAGCCGTGGTGCGCGGCCGGCCAGTCGGCGAGGCGCCGACGGGCGCCGGTGACCACCGCCAGCCGCTGCGCGGGCTCGGTGATCGCGGTGACGTCGTTCAAGGCTTTCGCGACGTCGGCGCTGAGCGCCTCGAAATCGATCTCTCCCTGGGTCGCGGCATAGTGACGGGCGCGGACGGCCTCCGTGTAGCGATCCGTCCGCTCCCAGTCGACCGCCGCTTCGGCGATGCTCACGAGGTGGAGCGGCGGCGACGAGCCATCGATGGAGCCGAGGGGAATCGACAGAACGACTTTGTCGGCAACGCGCGCGAAATCGCCGTAGCTGACGAGCGACGAACCGTCGCGCAGGAAGATGCGATACAGCAGCGCGTCGACGCGGCTTTGCGCGCGCAGCCCGGCGCTCGCGGCCGCCAGTGCGATCGCCACGACCATCATCCTGACCGCCGGGCTGCGCGATCGGCCGCTGGGGAGGATGAAGTGCATGAGAAATCTCAGCGTAGTGTCACGCGGGGTGCCCGTCAAGCCGGCCCGTACTCCGCCGAAGCAGGAGGTGCGAAGGGCCTGACTGTTGAAAAGCTGTGGAAGATGCGTGGATAGGCTGTGGAGCCGTCGACACGCAAGATTTATTTTCGCGTTGCGCGCTCGCAACCGGGCGCACGCGCACTCTGTTGATGCGCCTTCGTGCCTTCTTTCGCTTGTCGGCGCTGGGAGAGTCGCTAGAATGCTGCCTTCCTTGCAGCATCCAGGAAACGGCGAGCGGAGCAGCGCAGCTCCCGCCGCGGGAATCTTTGCGTGTTTTTCGGACGGCAGCAACGTGAGCGTTCATCGTTTGAGAGAGACCATCAACGGACGCGAGTACCTCATCGAGGTGGCGAACGTTGGCGGCGACAAGTGGCGCGCCCAGATCGCCCGGGTTCCCGGCGGGTCATCGGCTCTGATGCCTTTCTACGGCAAGACGCCGGATGAGGCCGCGGGCCAATTGAGCCACTGGCTGGAAATCGCACATGGGGTCAAGAGATGCTGACCCGTTTCGAACGTTGACGGCAGGAACCGCCGCCTGGCTGGGAAATGCTGGACTGAGGTGGCGGGGCGACGGAACGCCCCGCCGATGGATGGACGCGCTTCAGCCTTCGATCAACCGCACCTCGCCGGCCCGCGGTCCCTTGCCCGATTCCTCAGGCGTGAACTCCACCCGCTGCCCCTCGCGCAGCAGCTCGAAAACGGCACCCCGGACGGAGCTGCGATGAAAGAAGTGCTCGATTCCTCCCTCATCCCGGATGAATCCGAAGCCCTTGTCGATCAGCAGGCGTGCTATGGTCCCGGTCGGCATAACCCGTGTCCTCCGATGAACGAAACT
>Ga0075421_100007517_pt1 | contig 13354 bp, 10 predicted proteins | sample SoiMetdeltSBSDD5_FD_75292 | JGI IMG/M metagenome (GOLD analysis project Ga0075421, IMG submission 75292) | Bulk soil microbial communities from a Populus tree surrounding site in Tennessee, USA - Soil MetaG P. deltoides SBSDD5 | ecosystem: Environmental > Terrestrial > Soil > Tree plantation... | reverse complement strand
TGAATCTCTACGCGAAGCTTTGTGAGCGCGCGGCGCAGGGTCGACCGCTGCGCATTGGTCTGATCGGGGCTGGCAAGTTCGGCTCGATGTATCTGGCGCAGGTGCCAAAGACCCCTGGCGTCCATCTCGTTGGTATCGCCGACCTCGCGCCCGCCAACGCGCGCACCAACCTGCAACGCGTTGGCTGGGCGGACGAGCGCTCTGCGGCGACGTCGCTCGAGGCAGCGCTCACCTCGGGCGCAACCTACGTCAGTGATGACTGGCAGGCCCTGGTCGCGCATCCGCAGATCGATATTATTGTTGAGGCCACTGGCAACCCTCTGGCGGCAGTCGAGCACGCGCTCGCCGCCTTCCAGCACGGCAAGCACGTCGTAATGGTCACGGTTGAGGCTGATGCCTACTGTGGTCCGCTGCTGGCGCGCCGGGCTCAGGACGCGGGTGTGGTCTACAGTCTCGCCTATGGCGACCAGCCGGCCCTGATCTGCGATCTCGTGGACTGGGCCCGTGCCGCCGGCTTCTCCGTCGTCGCCGCCGGACGCGGACACAAATGGCTGCCGCATTACGCCCAGTCTACCCCGGAGACGGTGTGGGGCTACTACGGCCTGAGCCCTGAGCAGGCGCAGGCGGGTGGCCTGAACCCCAAGATGTTTAACTCGTTCCTCGATGGCTCGAAGCCGGCCATCGAAAGCACGGCCGTGTGCAACGCCACCGGGCTGACGCCAGCGCCCGATGGGCTGGCATATCCGCCGGCGAGCATCGACGACCTCCCAGTCGTCATGCGGCCTCGCACCGAAGGCGGGCAGCTCCACCACAAGGGCCAGGTCGAAGTGGTGTCCTCGCTGGAGCGCGATGGGCAGCCGCTGTCCTACGATATCCGCTTTGGCGTGTGGGTGGTGTTCGAGGGTGACACGGAGTACATCCGCCGCTGCTTCACCGAGTACGGCGTCCGCACCGATCCCTCCGGGCGGTATGCCTGCCTGTACAAGCGCTGGCACTTGATTGGCCTGGAGGTAGGCATTTCGGTGGCCGCCATTGGGGTGCGCCAGGAGCCGACGGGCTGCCCGACGGGCTTCCGCGCCGACGCGGTCGCTACGGCCAAGCGCGACCTCAAGCCTGGCGAGATCCTGGATGGGGAGGGCGGCTACACGGTCGTCGGGCGGCTGCTGCCGGCTACCGACTCGCTGAAAGCCGGCGCTTTGCCGCTCGGCCTGGCGCACGGCTGGAAGGTCACCCGGCCGGTCGCTGCGGGGGAGTTGGTGCGCTGGGTGGATGTGGTTGTCGATGAGGCTAACAGCGCTGTGCGCGTGCGCCGGGAGATGGAGCAGATGTATCCCAGGTAGCCGGACATGATGGTGACCTGATGGCGCAGCACTGTGCAGCAGGTGCATTGACTTCCTACTCAGTCTCCGGTAGACTGCTGCCACTCTCAGAGAGGATAGAGACCCGCTGGTGTCTGGGGGGCGTTGTGACGCTCCATCTGTGTAGCACTCTGCTGCTATAGCAGGGTGACTATGATAAAAGACTCTTATATCGACCAAGGACGGGCATGCTATGCGAGAATATCTCCTGCGTCGCTTGCTGCTCCTGATCCCAACGTTGCTCGGTGTGACATTCATCGTCTTTTTGATGATGCACTTCATCCCGGGTGATCCTGTCACCAACATGATGGGGGAAACGTACTCCGCGGAAGACGCCCAGAAACTCCGACATGAGTTGGGACTCGATCAACCTATGGTGGTGCAGTATGGCAAGTGGCTCATCCTGCTGCTGCGTGGTGACTGGGGACGTTCCATCCTGAGCAACCGACCGGTCTTAGCTGATATCCTGTACCGCCTGCCTGTGAGCATCGAACTCCTGATCTTGTCTATGCTGGTGTCTCTCCTCATTGCTTTCCCAGCCGGAATTATTGCTGCGGTATGGCCGAACTCGTGGAAGGATTACAGTGCCATGATGGTGGCCATGGCTGGGGTGTCGATACCCGAGTTTTTCCTTGGTGTCCTGCTGTTCCTCATCTTTGCCCTGACGCTACGGTGGTTCCCCGTCGCGGGGCATATCAACTTGCTGGACAATCCGTCTGAGAATCTCCGCCATATGCTGTTGCCCACTATCGCTCTGGGTCTGCCTCGGGCCGCGCTCTTGACGCGCCTGGTGCGGGCCAGCCTACTCGAGGTTCTGCGGCTGGAGTATGTCACGACGGCGCGCGCCAAGGGGCTTAGCGATCGGGTGGTGATACTGAAGCACGCCCTGAAAAACGCCCTCATCCCCACGGTGACGGTGATCGGGTTGCAGATAGGATTTTTAATTGGTGCGGCGATCGTAGTCGAAACTCTGTTTGCCATGCCAGGCATCGGGTCGTTTGGCGTGGACGCCATTATCAAGCGGGACTATCCCCAGGTGCAGGCGTTTGTCCTGGTGGGGGCATTGGTGTTTGTGTTGGCCAATCTGAGTGTGGATCTACTGTACTCTGTGATCGATCCACGCATTCAGTACGGGAAAGAGGGCACATAACGAGCCGGCAGAGCAGGGCTGCAACGGCCTGGCACCGAGCCATGGGGGCAGTCCATGGGGCGAGGCTCTCTGTGAAAGGAGAAGAGCGTGAGCGAAGCGGTCATTCTTGAACAGGGGGTGAAAGTAGCCCAGCCGGTCGCTGCGGGGCAGAGTCTGCAGGCGATGGCCTGGCGGCAACTGTGGCGCAAGCGCACCGCGCTCGTTGGTATAGGGATCATTGTCGTGCTCATGCTGACCGCCATCCTGGCGGACGTGCTGGCGCCTTATGAACCTACGGCCACCGGCAGTGGTGTGCCCATGTCGCTGCCCAACTGGCAACATCCCTTGGGGACGGATATGCTCGGGCGCGACATGCTGAGCCGGGTCGTTTACGGCAGTCGGGTGGCGCTCTATGTCGGGGTGTTGTCATTGATACTGCCGATTTGCGCGGGCATTCCACTGGGGGTCATCTCGGGGTTTTATGGTGGCGCCCTCGATAACGTGATCATGCGCCTTATGGACATCATGCTGGCGTTCCCGATCTTTCTCCTCGCCATTGTCGTTATGGTCATCCTGGAACCGAGCACTACTAACGTGGTGATTGCCCTCGGTATCGTCCGCATTCCCATCTACGCGCGCATCGTCCGCGGCAGCGTGCTCTCCGTGAAATCCCTCACGTACATTGAGGCCGCCAAAGCCCTGGCGGTGCGCGACCCGCGCTTACTGTGGGGGCACATTCTGCCCAACTGTATGGCGCCCATCATTGTCACGTCAACGCTGAGCGTGGGGACATCGATCATCGCCGAAGCCTCCCTGAGCTTTCTGGGACTCGGAACGCAACCCCCCACGCCGAGCTGGGGCTGGGACTTGAAAGCTGGGTTGATGATCTTGGAAATCAACCCGTGGATCTGTCTCTTCCCGGGTATAGCGATTTTCCTTACGGTGCTGGCCTTTAACCTCTTCGGCGACGGCTTGCGCGATGCGCTCGACCCGCGCCTGAAGATGTAAGACAAGGATATTAGCTGGACACGACAAAGCAACAGGGTACAGACGAGAGCTGGTGTGAGCTGTGATGGCCTGATGCGGGATGAGCGAGAGCTGGTCTTGAGTGTTGTCACCTGGTTGGGTACCTCCCTGGTTGTGCTGCAAGCGTATAGTGCATGACTCAACGTTCACGTACACAGGAGGCCCATATGAAGACGCGTTGGGTGGTATGGCTCAGCTTACTCGTAGTCGTCGTGCTGTGGCCGGGCCTGAGTTGGGCCCAGCAACCCCGCTATGGCGGGACGTTACGTCTTGCGATGGAAGGGGATCCAGCCTTCTATGATGCCAATCAGGGCCCTGCCCCAGGAGGCCCAGCGTTCTGGACTGGGAACAACATCTGGAATTCGCTCCTGACCATTACCCCACCGCCTGAGTTAAAAATCGTGCCTGAGCTGGCGAAGTCATGGGAAGTGCTGGACGGTGGCAAAACGTATGTTTTTCACCTGGAGGAGGGCGTCACATTCCACGACGGTACGGATTTCGATGCTGAGGCGGCGAAGTGGAATATCGACCGTATCCTCGACCCGGAAGTCAAATCGTGGGTACGACCGTACTACGAGGGGATTGACCAGGTCGAGGTCGTTGACAAGTACACATTGCGCATCCGCATGAAGGAACCCTCCGGCGCGCTGCTCACTGCCCTCGGCGGATACTTCCAGGGTATCCCAATGATTTCCCGCAAGGCGTTCGAGACCTCCGGCAAGGACTGGCTGCGCAATCCCGTTGGTACCGGCCCCTATATTTTCAAGGAATGGGTCCCTGGCAAGCACGTGATCCTGGAAAAGAACCCCAACTACTTTAAAAAGGGGCTCCCCTACATCGACACGCTCGAGTTCCGTATCATGAAGGACCCCCTGACGGCCAGCACAGCGCTGCGGGCGGGTGAGATCGACTTCATTATGCGGGTACCGATACAGCAAGTGCCCCTGCTCGAAAAAAGCCCGGGCCTCAAAGTCGTCACCGGGCCAGAAATGGCCCCCACCATTGGCTTACTGAACATGCGCGTCAAACCCTTTGATGACGTGCGGGCGCGGCGTGCCATTGGGGGATATGGGCTCAATCGTGCGGAAATTGCCAGGGTGGCGTTCCAGGGCCGTGCCCATCCGCTGGTGAGCGTGGTGCCGCCTGGCGTGCCTGACGCGATTGACCTGAACGAGATGTATCCCTACAAGCCGGACGAGGCCAAACGCCTGCTGCACGAACTCGGCTTTGACAGCAAGAACCCCTTAAAATTTACCATCCTCACCAATAATGTGGACGTGACCTTTGCCGATGTGGCGGCGCTGATCAAGGAGCAGATGGCCAAGATCGGTGTTGAGGCGAAGATCAATGTGATGGACTCCACGGCGTATGTCGATCGGGTGCTCGTTAAGCACGACTTTGACATGACGGTCACCAGCTTTGCGAACCTGCGCGATATCAACCAGCGCTCGGTGAGTTTCTTCAAGGGTCATCAGTCGGATTACGTGGGCATCAACGATCCCAAGCTGGAGGAGATGGTGCGTCAGTGGCGACGCACGCTGGATGAAGCAGAACAGAGGAAAATCAGCGCCGACATCCAGCGCTTGATCGCTGACCAACTGTACTGGGTGAACGTGACCGGCTATCCTTTCTTCCAGGCCTACCGCGACAAGGTCAAAGATTATCCGTTCTACATCGCGGCACTGGTGAAGTTTGGCACGACCTGGCTAGAGAAGTGACAGTTCACCACCGGGGTGGGTGTTCTACCTGCCCCGTGCTTATCTGGCCTCAGAACAGAGGAGTCCACATGCAGAGACGTTGGCTTGTGCTTCTCATCCTTCTCATAGCCCTGGTATGCTGGTCAGCGCCGGGCCGGGCCCAGCAGCCCAAGCCTGGCGGCACGTTGCGTATAGCTCTGGCGGGGGACATGACCTTTTTCAACGCCAATCAGGGGCCGGCGCCGGGCCTCTTTACCCTCTGGGTCGAGAACAACATTTTTAACTCACTGCTCACGGTCGCCCCACCCCCTGAGTTCAAGATCGTGCCCGAGTTGGCCCAGTCCTGGGATGTCCTGGACAATGGGAAAACCTATGTCTTCCATCTCGTGGAAGGCGTAAAGTTCCATGACGGCACGGATTTCGATGCGGCGGCGGCGAAGTGGAATTTCGACCGTATCCTCAACCCCGAGGTCAAGTCGTGGGTACGTCCCTACTACGAGGAGATCGACAAAGTCGAGGCCGTTGATAAGTATACACTGCGCGTCCAGATGAAAGAGCCTTCTGGCGCCCTGCCCCTCGCCCTCGCCCGCTACTTCCAGGGTATCCCGATGGCCTCGCCCAAGTCGTTCGAGACCTATGAGAAAGACTGGGTGCGGCATCCCTCCGGAACCGGCCCTTATATGCTGAAGGATTGGGTTCCCGGCAAGCACGTCATCCTGGCCAAGAACCCGCACTACTTCAAACCGGGGCTGCCGTATCTCGATACGCTGGAGTTCCGCATCATGAAGGATCCCCTGACGACGAGCGCCTCGCTGCGCTCCGGAGAGATTGACCTGATTACCGTCGTACCCCTGCAGCAGGCCCTGATCCTCGAAAAAGCGCAGGGTGTCACCGTCGTCACTGGACCGGAGATGGCCCCCATCATCGCATTTGTGAACATGCGGGTGAAACCCTTTGATGATGTGCGCGCACGCCGCGCCGTAGGTGGGTACGGGCTCGACCGTGCCGAGATCGCCCGGGTAGCGTTCCACGGCCGCGCCAAGCCCCTGGTGAGTGTGCTTCCCCCCGGCGTACAGGACGCCATTGACCTGAATGAGCTGTACCCCTATAAGCCGGAGGAGGCGAAACGGTTATTGAAAGAGCTCGGATACGATGAGAAGAACCCGTTACGCTTCTCTATCCTCGTCAATAACGGTGATGCCACACTGGCCGATATCGCGACACTGGTCAAAAACCAGATGGCCAAAATCGGCGTCGAGGCGAAGATCAACCTGGTCGACACCACGGCAGCGGTCGAGCGTGTCCTGGTCAAGCACGACTTTGAGATGAATGTCTCAACCTTTGGCACCCTGGCAGATATCAACCAGCGCTCGGTGAGCTTTTTCAAGGGCCATCAGTCGGACTACCTCGGTATCGACGATCCCAAGCTTGAAGACATGGTACACCAGTGGCGCCGTGCCCTAGAACCAGAAAAGCGCGCAGCCATTAGCGCCGACATCCAGCGCCTGATCGCTGATCAGCTCTATTGGGTGAACGCCACCGGTTATCCCTTTTACCAGGCGTACCGCAACAACGTGAAAGGCTATCCCTTCTACAACCGGGCCTATCTGTTCCTGGAAACGACATGGCTGGACAAGTGAACACTCCAGAGATGGAAGGAGATTTCGTATGAAGATGTGTCGGCTGGTGTGGCTGAGCTTGTTGGTAGGACTGGGACTCTGGACCGGCTTGGGCTGGGCCCAGCAACCCAAGCCAGGAGGTACGCTACGCATTGCTCTCCCCGGGGATCCGGCCTTTTACAATGCCCATCAGGGCCCGGCCATGGGTGCCCAGGCCTTCTGGACCAGCAATAACATCTACAACTCCCTACTCGCTACTACCCCCCCGCCCGAGCTGAAGATCGTCCCCGAGCTGGCCAAGTCATGGGAGGTGCTCGACGAGGGCCAGACGTATGTCTTCCACCTGCATGAAGGGGTGATCTTCCACGACGGTACGGACTTTGACGCACAGGCCGCTAAGTGGAACATCGACCGCATCATCGACCCGGAGGTCAAGTCGTGGATCCGGCCCTACTATGAGGATATCGCGCAGGTCGAGGTGGTGGATAAATACACCCTGCGCATCCGTATGAAAGAGCCCTCTGGCGCTCTGCCCATCGCCCTCGGCGGCTACTTCCAGGGCATTCTGATGGCGTCTCCCAAGGCCTTTGAGACCTACGGCCAGGACTGGCTGCGCCATCCCGTCGGCACGGGCCCCTTTAAATTCAAAGAATGGATCCCCGGCGAGCGTGTGGTCCTGGAAAAGAATCCGAATTATTTCAAGGCAGGGCTGCCGCATCTTGACCGAATCGAGTATCGTATCATGAAAGACCCCTTGACGGCCAGCACGGCGTTGCGGGCGGGAGAGATTGACTTCTTCTCGCGGGTCCCGATGCAGCAGGTACCTATCCTCGAGAAGAGCCAGGGCATCCACGTGGTCACGGGTCTCGAAATGGCCCCGACCATTGGGTTTCTAAATATGCGTGTAAAACCCTTTGACGACATACGGGGGCGTCGCGCCATCGGTGGCTATGGGATCGACCGGGCGGAGATCGCCAAGGTGGCTTTCCAGGGCCGCGCCAAGCCGCTGGTGAGTGTCCTGGCCCCTGGCGTCCAGGACGCTATCGATCTGAACGAGATGTATCCCTACCGCCCTGACGAGGCCAAGCGCCTGCTGAAGGAACTCGGGTACGACGAGAAAAACCCGTTGCGCTTCACTATCCTCATCTCGAATCAGGACATGACGATGTCCGATGTTGCCGCGCTGCTCAAAAACCAGCTGGCAAAGATCGGCGTGGAAGCGAAGATTAGCCTGGTGGATGCGGTGACGATGGTCGATCGCATCCTGGTTAAGCACGATTTTGAGATGGCGGTCAACAACTGGGCGACGTTGCGCGATATCAACCAGCGCTCTGTAAGCTTCTTCAAGGGCCGGCAGTCGGATTACATGGGCATTGACGATCCCAACCTGGAGGCGATGGTCCTGCAGTGGCAACGATCGATGGATCCAGAGAGACGCAAGCAGCTCAGCGCGGAGATGCAACGCCGGATCGCCGACCAGCTTGAATGGGTAAATGTGACCACATACCCTTTCTTCCAGGCCTATCGGACGTATGTGAAAAATTATCCCTTCCATGAACAGGCTCTTGTGCTGTTCGAGCAGGTATGGTTGGAGAAATGACGTTGGGAGAGGGACAGACAGGATAGGTCGGGTACTGTGTCCAACTCAGGCGTAGAGGCAGAGGACGGAAGGAGGGCTGCATGCAGACTCGTCGACTCATGGTGTGTCGCCTGGTTATGATACTGGTACTGTGGTCGGGTCTGGGCTGGGCTCAGCAGCCCAGACATGGTGGGACTCTACGCATCGCCTTGTCGGGCGATCTGACTTTCTTGAACGCCAACCAGGGTCCAGCGCCAGGGTACGAAACCTTCTGGATCTGGAACAATATCTTTAACTCACTTCTGAGCATGACACCGCCCCCCGAATTAAAAATTATTCCAGCCCTGGCTACATCGTGGGATGTGCTCGACGAGGGCAAGACCTATGTGTTCCATCTGGTCGAAGGCGTCAAGTTTCACGATGGGACAGATTTTGATGCTGAGGCAGCCAAGTGGAATTTTGAGCGTATCCTCACCCCAGACGTGAAGTCGTGGGTACGGACCTACTACGAAGAAATCGACACCGTGGAGGCTGTGGATACATATACCCTCCGGGTCCGGTTGAAAGAACCGTCGGGCGCTTTACCAACCATCCTGGCTGGCTACTTCCAGGGCATTCCAATGGCATCCCCGAAGTCATTTGCCACCCACGACAAGGAATGGGTCCACCATCCTGCCGGCACGGGGCCGTATATGTTCAAAGAGTGGGTCCCCGGTAAGCACATTATCCTGGAGAAAAATCCCACCTACTTCAAGCCAGGTTTGCCTTACCTCGACACCGTTGAGTTTCGCGTCATGAAAGATCCGCTGACCGCCAGCGCCGCACTACGGGCAGGTGAGGTTGACCTCATTGCCCGCATGCCCATTCAGCAAGCGCTCGTTCTGGAGAAGATGCCAGGGATCACCGTCCTCACTGGGCCAGCCATGGCACCCACGGTGGCGTTACTGAACATGCGCGTCAAACCCTTTGATGATGTGCGCGCCCGGCGGGCAGTCGGCGGCTATGGACTCGACCGCGTGGAGATCGCCAAGGTGGCCTTCCATGGCCGCAGCAAGCCGTTGGTGAGTGTATTAGCCCAGGGGGTCCCGGACGCTATCGACCTGAATGAGATGTACCCCTACAACCCGGAGGAGGCCAAACGCCTCCTCAAGGAACTTGGGTATGATGCGCAGCATCCGTTACAATTCACCATCCTGGTGAGCAATCACGACAGCACCCTGGCCGATGTCGCGGCGTTGGTGAAGACCCAACTGGCAAAAATCGGCGTTGAGGCGAAGATCCAGCTCATGGATCTGACCGCCGTGATTGATCGCTTCGTGGTCAAACATGATTTTGATATGCATGTCAGCAGCTTTGCTGACCTGCTCGACATTAACATGCGCTCGGTGAGCTTTTTCAAAGGGGCCCAGGCAGACTATCTGGGCATGGACGATCCGAAACTCGAAGAGCTGGTGCGCCAGTGGCGGCGCAGCCTGGAACCCAGCGGGCGTCTGGCCATCAGTGCGGACATCCAGCGCCTGCTGGCTGAACAGATGTATTGGGTGAATGTTGCAGGGTATCCCTTCTTCCGGGCACATACCGGTAAGGTAAAGGGGTTTCCTTTCTATGGCTAGGCCTATCTGTTCCTGGAATCGACCTGGCTCGACAAGTAATTTCGGCATGCCGATGGTGACAGGGTCAGGGCGTTGGTGTCACCCTGACAATCGTTGTATCATGAGTGCACAAGGTAAGTATGGTAACTGCTCCAGTGCAGAGCCTCACATAGAGGAGGGGTCAACATGAAGGTCCGTTGGTTTGTGCAGGTGAGTTGTCTGCTAGCCTTAATGCTCTGGCCGGGCCCAGGCTGGGCGCAACAACCAAAACCTGGCGGCATGCTACGCTTGGCTCTGGCGGCAGATCTTACGTTCTTTAACGCCAACCAGGGGCCGGCACCAGGCTACCCTACCTTCTGGACCTGGAACAATATCTTTAACTCGCTTCTCACCCTCACCCCGCCTCCTGAGTTAAAAATCGTGCCCGAACTGGCCAGGTCGTGGGATGTCCTGGATAATGGTAAAACCTACGTCTTCCATCTTGTGGAAGGTGTGAAGTTCCATGACGGCACGGACTTCGATGCGATGGCAGCCAAGTGGAATTTTGACCGTATTCTCGACCCTGAAGTCAAGTCATGGGTGCGGCCCTACTACGAGGAAATCGATAAGGTTGAGGCTGTCGACAAATATACGCTACGCATCCAGATGAAAGAGCCGTCTGGGTCCCTGCCCCTCGCCCTGGCTGGCTACTTCCAGGGGTGTGCCCATGGCCTCGCCCAAGTCGTTTGAGACCCATGGCAAGGACTGGGTGCGCCATCCCACCGGCACCGGGCCATACGTCCTCAAGGAGTGGGTCCCTGGCAAACACGTCGTTCTAGAGAAGAATCCGAACTATTTTAAGAAAGGGCTGCCGTATCTCGACACGTTGGAGATTCGCATCATGAAGGACTCCCTGACGGCGAGCGCTTCGCTGCGGTCTGGAGAGATCGACTTCATCATCGGCGTGCCTCTCCAGCAGGCGTTGTTGCTCGAAAAGAGCCAGGGCATTACCGTGGTCACCGGGCCGGAGATGTCCCCTACCATCGCGTTCTTGAACATGCGTGTCAAGCCCTTTGACGACGTGCGGGCGCGCCGCGCCGTCGGTGGGTATGGACTGGATCGTGCAGAAATCGCCAAGGTGGCGTTCCATGGCCGCACCAAGCCACTGGTGAGCGTGCTGCCCCCTGGTGTGCCCGACGCCATTGATCTGAACGAACGGTATCCCTACAAGCCAGACGAGGCCAAGCGGCTGCTGCAAGAACTCGGCTACGATGCAAAGAACCCGTTGAAGTTCACCATCCTCATCGCCAATGCTGACCCCACAATGGCCGATATCGCGACGCTGATCAAGAATCAGATGGCCAAAATCGGCGTCGAGGCGAAGCTCCTGCTGGTAGATACCACGGCAGCGATCGATCGCGTGCTGGTCAAACACGATTTTGAGATGCATGTATCAAGCTGGGGCAGTCTGGTAGACATCAATATGCGTTCGGTGAGCTTTTTCAAGGGCCAGCAGTCGGACTATATGGGCATTGACGATCCCAAGCTGGAGGACATGGTGCACCAGTGGCGCCGTGCCATCGAGCCGGAGAAGCGCAAGGCCATCAGTGCCGATATGCAACGCCTGATCGCCGAGCAGCTTTACTGGGTCAACACTACCGGTTACCCTTTTTACCAGGCATATCGCAATACTGTGAAAGGCTATCCTTTTTATAACCGGGCTTATCTGTTTCTGGAAACAACCTGGCTGGACAAGTGAAAACCCTAGAGAGGACACAAGATGGCGGATTATGAGCGTACGCAAGCCTATCGTGAGAAGTTGCGCAACGGTGAGTTCGATCTGGGGTGGATGCAGGCCAAGTCTGAATGGGGTGTGCAGGCGACACCGAGCAAGCGCGGTCTGACGCTCAATGACATTAATATAGGCTCGTATGGAGTCATTCCAGAAGAGGTGCCCGATTCCCGCTGCTTTGCCCCGCGGGGAGCCGATTTTAACGCGGCCGAGATGCCTAGCATGGGGTATTCGCTCAATACGCGCGCCGAAGCATGGGCCGAGAACATGGGCACCCTCTACGAAGAGGCGGTGGCACGGCAGTGGAGCTCGACGCGCGACATCCCGTGGCATACGTTACAGCCACTGCCCAAAGATATTGAGCATGCCATGTGCCAGCTCTGCACCTTCTTTACCGAGGTGGAATTCATCGCTGGTGATGTGCCGGGCTGGTGGCTAAGTCAGATCAACGCCGCCTACCACGAGACGAAGCTGTTCATGGCCACGCAGATCATGGATGAAGCACGCCATCTCGAGGTCTTTCGTAAGCGTGCGCTGGCGAATGGGGGTGGTTTAGGCAAGTGTCCCTCAGAGGTCGAGGAGGGGCTCAAATATATCTTTGATCTGCGCTCGTTCCCGCAGATGCTGGCGCGCTTACACCTGTTTGGGGAGGGCCGCGTGCTCACGCTGTTCCGGCTGGGAGAACTCATTGCCCAGAACGAAGTAGAAAAGACTATCTTCCGTCTGTGTGCCCAGGATGAATCGCGGCATCTGGCGTTCGGCTGTCTGCAATTGCGCTATTTGATCGCGCAAGATCCCGACCGCATTGAGGAAATTCAAGAGGCCCTGGACATCGCCGAGCAGCGTGTGCTAGAGCTGGGAGCTACACCCGAGCAAGTCGAACCTCTACTGATTCTCCTGGGTGGAGGTGTGGACAGGATGCAGGAAGGTATGGAAAAGTTTGCGTTTATCCGCAAGAAGACCGTGCAAGAGTATCTCCAACGCTGTCACTCGATCGGTATCGATCGTCAGGAGCGCTGCCTCCTGAAAGAAGCAAAAGAGATTACCCTGTTATAGCTCCTGCGGATTTTTGCGGAGGTCTCGATGTTCACGTTCCCCTCGTTGGAGTGGTTTCGCGAGCTGGCTCGTCTCATGAACGAGAACGAGGCCGAGTTCAAACGCCTGGGCTATGCTGATGTCGTGTGGGCAATCGAAATCCAGCCCAGCTCGCCTGGCCAGCTTTCTCGTTGTTTTCGATTTGTCTTCGAAGAGTATGGCTGTACGTCCGTAGAGGCATTGGACGAGAGGGCTACAGGCGAGGTCGCTTTTACTATGCAGGCGACATACGACACCTGGAAGGACATGATCAAGAACATCCAGACCAACAACGGTCCGGACTTACAGCATACGCTGAACTACCTGGCTCTCCCTGACGATCCTATCTATATCGCGGCCCCTGATTTCCTCAGCCGTGATCTGTTCGCCCGCTATGGGCAGACGTATCAGCTCTTCATGAATGGGGCTGTGCACGTGCCCACCGTCTTTGCCTAGGATTTGCGATATCGACATGGCTCTTAGGGTAAGGAGTTTTGGCGTGTCAGCTA
>Ga0075421_100007516_pt1 | contig 13354 bp, 8 predicted proteins | sample SoiMetdeltSBSDD5_FD_75292 | JGI IMG/M metagenome (GOLD analysis project Ga0075421, IMG submission 75292) | Bulk soil microbial communities from a Populus tree surrounding site in Tennessee, USA - Soil MetaG P. deltoides SBSDD5 | ecosystem: Environmental > Terrestrial > Soil > Tree plantation... | reverse complement strand
CCGAGGCCCAGCTTGGCGGCCGTCGATGAGCCGATGTATGCTGCGTTGTCCCATGTAAGACGAGAGATCGGTTTGGGCAACTCCTGCAGCCAGCCGTTGTTTGCGAAGCGGCCATCCCAAATGCTGCCGTCAGGCCGGAAGTTGATCTCCAAACCCGAGCCTGCCTTGGCGGCGGGCAGCGCAGTGGCAAGATCGGCGCGGATGGCGGTGGTTTTGGCGAGCAGCGCCGAACCGGCGACAATGCCATCGTGTAGCGCTTTGCGCCAGTTGTCTTCGAACGGCTCGGCAAGCAGCTTGTTGGTCTGCCAGTATTCGCGAACAGCCTGATAGGCGGTGAGTTCGGGCCGGCCGATCAGCACGGACATCACTTCGATCGCTGAATGGCTTCCGTAAATCGGCGCGATGAGCGGCTGCGCGATGGTGGCCGTGCCGTCAAAGGCGCGCAGATCGGTCCAGGTCTCGAGCGCGTGCGTGTCGGGCACGTGCCAGTGGCAAAGGGCCGCTGTCTCGTCGTCGTATAGGCCAAGGTGGACGCGCATTGCCACCTTCTTGATCGCGTTGGCGAAGTCCAGGTCGGCCGGAGCGGTGTATACGGGATTGCCGCCGAGAATGATGAGCGATTTCACCGCGCCCGCGTTCATATCGTCGGTCAATTGCTTTAGACTCTGGAAGCCATCGGCGGTGCTGGCCTCGACCGGCTCGGTGTAATTGACGGTCTTGCCCACGTTGCCGAGGGCTGCATTGATTGCGTGGGCGATCGCGTGGACAGCGGGAGGTTGGTAATCGCCAGCAATCACAACTGACGAGCCCGAGTGCGCCTTCAGATCGGCGGCGACCTTCTTCACCCAGTCCGCGGGAGCCTTCGTGGTGGCCGCGCCCACATTCACGCCAAGCTCGGCGGCCAGCGCGCGAGCGTAGTTTTCGATTTCGGCGGAGGCAAGCGGCAAACGGTGATCGGCGATGGAGCCGGTGGCGGTCGGACAAGATTCAACTGCGTACAGCCGGTTCAGCTTCGGAGCTACTTCGTGAGTGGCCGGCGCGGAGTGCGTTTCCGTTGCCGCCGGAGCTTGACCCGCGGCAGCGCTGTCATGCGCGGCTTCCTTCACCAGCTTGCGGCGGCGGCCGCAATCCTTCGAATAGCGAACCGAGCCAGGCCCTTGCGTAAGGAAATCGGAATCGAGCGCAAGGATCACGTCGGCAGCCGCCAGATTGTACTGGACGCTTGCGGGCTGACCGAAGGCAAGCTGCGCGCCCACGCGGGCGTTGTCGGTGCCCACCGAGTCATATTGATGCCACTTGGCCTGCGGCAACTCGGCCAACATCTTCTTCATCTGCGCCGCAAATGTCGGCGACGTGGTGTTCTCGGAAAGGATCCGCAGACCCGCGCCCTTGGCGCCAAGCGCCTCCTCCCGTAGCAGGCCCATCGCTTGGACAAAGGCCGGCCATGTGGCGATCCGCCCGTTATGAAGGACCGATTGCGAACGGTCGGGATCGTACAGAACGTAAGTCGCCGCCTGCGCGAACACATCGGTTGCGCCGAGACTTGCCGGGTGCAGTTCGTTGCCTTCGATTTTGGTCGGACGTCCAAGATGGCTTTCGACCAACACGCCCTGCGCATATCCGTTCAGGCTTAATGCCGAAGCGTATTTAAGCGACTTGCCCGGAACGTAATCTTCCGGCTGGCTCACATAGGGGACGATCTTCTCGTCCGGCTGCTTCGTGCAGGCTGTCAACCCCGCAAGGCCAAGCGACGCGCCCAACAGTTGCAACATACGGCGGCGGCCTACAGGATCGGACCAAGTCGATGCGCCATCGGGAAATTCGTTCGAAGCCCACTGCTGAAACACCGGCGTGCCGGCCAACTCCTCCAGGCTGCGCCAGAAACGCTTGCCGGTCTGCCCGGCTACGTGATCGCGCATGACCTCCAGTGCCGCTTGCGGGTCCATCTCGATCGGGGCAGGCGCGGGCCGGGCCGCGGTGGGGGGCGGGCCGATTTGAACGAGTGGGGAATGCTGTGATGTCGACATCGCGTTTACCGGTGACAGACCGAGCAGTCGGTGAGCTTGCGGACCTTATATTCGGCCACAAGTTTCGCGCCCAGGGCGGCTTGATCGCCCTCGGGTTTGTATTCCATATTGAACACCTGGTCTTTGGGACGTATGTATTTTTCCGGCGCCCGGTGGCAATCCAGACACCACTCCATGAGCAGCGTGTTCTCTTTCCAAACCATGGGCATCAGATCCACGCGGCCGTGGCAGGTGGCGCAGCCCACACCTTTATTCACGTGGATGCTGTGATTGAAATAAACGAATGCGGGCAGATCATGCACGCGAGTCCATTGAATGGATTTGCCGGACCGCCAGCTTTCGCGGACTGGTTCGAGAATCGGGGCTTCGCTCCAGATTTGGGAGTGGCAGCCCATGCAGGTTTCAGTTGGCGGGATTCCAGCCGACGAGGAAACTTCGACCGAGGTGTGACAGTAGCGGCAGTCCATACCCACGCCGCTGACGTGATGCTTGTGCGTGAACATCACCGGCTGGTCGCGCGGCACGTTCACGTTGGTCACATAGGAAGTGCGCTCGATATTGTTGACAATACCGCCCAAACCGAGCGCGATGCCGAGACCCGCGATGACGCTGGCCTTGGCAAATGTGTTGGCTCCCGGGCGGAATAACTGGGACACGCCTCACCCCCTGCCGATAGTCCTGGGAACTCCGATAAGTCAAATCTCAACAATCATTTACAGCGGAATTTAAAATCTGCGGGGCACACGCCGCCCGCAGGGTTGCCCAGGCAAGTTGCTAGTATTACACAGCCTCGAAAATCAGTCTAGTTGTACAGGAAAAATTCTAGCCGCGTTTCCAAGTAAGTCATTGCAATACTTGACAATAAAATTTCTTGTAAAACAGTAAGCGGAAAGCGCGGAGAACGCGATGGTTCATCGGTTTCCCCCAGCGTGATGCTAGCACGGTGGCCCGTACCGCCCGCTCACCCGAGCGTGGGAAGCTCTGGAATGGAAAGGCGGCTGAGCCGCCTACCAGTTCGTAATACTCCCATCCGGCCTTTTGAAGATCGGGATTGGCTTGTTGAACTTGGTCACTTCTGTGATGAGCTTCATCTTGCTCATGTCGACTTCGACTCCGAGGCCCGGGCGGTTGACGGGGTACATCTTGCCGTCGCGGTGGTCGAAGTGGCGCTTCAAGTGAGGCAGGCCTGCGGCGAAGAGGTTCGACATCTCCATCACTGCGGGACCGCCGAAGGAACCGCAGACGTGCACGAGCGAGGCCTCGGCGATGGGGCCGGTGAAGTGCGGTACGAGGCCGACGTAGTGTGTCTCGCACAGCGCGGCTTGCTTCACAAGTTCGGTGATGCCGCCGGAGTTGGGCAGGGTGATGCGGTTGTAGTCGATCAGCCTGCCTTCGATCAGTTCGTTGATGTCCCAGCGATCGCCGAATTGTTCACCGACGGCGATGGGCACTTTCACGAGTTTGCGCAGCTCGCGATAGACGCCGGGGTTTTCGCTACGCACCAGGTCCTCGCAGAAGAACGGCTCGAGCGGTTCGAGCAGCGTGGAGAGGCGAACGGCGTCGGCGAAGTCGAGGCGAGTGTGATAGTCGATGGCCCACTCACCACCGGCGGATTTAACGCCCTCGTTGAGCTCCTTGCAGTGCTCGAATGTGCGAGTGACCTCCTTGCGCGAATGGAAGACGCCGTTATCGCCGGGGCCGGTGGTGCCGGTGCGATAGGCGCGGTAGCCTGCTTTGATGCAGGCCGCACCGGCTTCGCGAATCGTTCCTTTGTGCGGGAAGCCGGTCGAATAGCATTCGACGTATTCTCGCGTGAGTCCGCCGAGGAGTTCGTAAACGGGTACATCGAGCGCTTTGCCCTTGAGGTCCCACAGCGCAAGATCGAGCGCGCCGATGGCGTGCAGCTTCTCGCGGCCCGGCGGGTAGAAGAAGTTGCGGTACATCCATTGCCAGAGGTGCTGAATGCGCGACGGGTCTTCGCCGATCAGCAGCCCGGCGCACTGTTCGATCATCTGCTTCGAGCCGCCCTCGCCGATGCCCGTGAGGCCCGCGTCGGTTTCGATCATCACCACGTCCATGTTCTGGTTGAAAATAGGCCGGTTCACCGGAGATTCCCAGTAGGTGATTTTGGTGATCTTCATCTTCTTGAGCGCGGCATTGGCGCGGCTCAACAGAGTACCGGACCCCAACAGAGCGGATTGCAGAAGCGAACGACGCGAGAGCATGGAGGCAATATACTAGAGTCGAGTTCATCCATGCGAGCGTTTGCAGTCTTGTTCCTGATGTTTTTGCCCGTCGCGGCGGCCGATTTTGTGACGGACGTGCAGCCCTTGCTGCGCAAGCGTTGCTCGGGGTGCCACGGCGCGGCGATGCAGAACAACGGATTCCGCGTGGACCATGCGGCTTCGCTGCTGAAGGGCGGCTATTCGGGCAAGGCAATCGAGCCGGGCAAAGCGGGCGATTCGCTGCTGGTCAAGCGCGTCACCTCAGATAAGAAAGAGTTTCAGATGCCGCCCAGCGGGCCTCGACTGACGTCGGCCGAGGTGGAAGCGCTGAAGTCGTGGATCACGGCCGGCGCGAAGATCCCATCAAACCTCCTGGCGCAGCCGCTACCGAGAAGGCAATCCGATCACTGGGCGTTTCAGCCTGTAAAGAAGCCGGCACTGCCGGTGGTGGCGGGCGCAAAGTCGCCTATCGATGCGTTTGTCCTGGCGCGTTTGCAGAAGGAAAGCGTCACACCATCGCCCGAAGCTTCGAAGGCCACGTTGCTTCGGCGCGTGTCGCTCGATTTGACTGGGCTGCCGCCGAGTGACGTCGAGACACGCGAGTTTCTGGCCGACACGCGGCCTGACGCCTATGAACGGCTGGTGGACCGCCTCCTCGCTTCGCCGCATTACGGCGAGCGATGGGCGCGGCACTGGCTGGACCTCGCTCACTATGCCGACTCCGACGGTTACGAGAAAGATCTCAGCCGCCCCTATGCCTGGCAATATCGCGATTGGGTGATTCGCGCGTTGAACGCGAACATGCCGTTCGACCGCTTCACGCTGGAACAAGTTGCGGGCGATCTGCTGCCGGATCGTACGACTTCGACGCTGATCGCCACGGGCTTCCTGCGCCAGGTGCTCACCAATCGCGAGGCGGGAGTGGACCGCAACGAGGCGCGATTCGAGCAACTGGTGAACCGCGCGAATACCGTTTCCACGACGTGGCTCGGATTGACCACGGGCTGCGCGCAATGCCACGACCACAAGTACGACCCCATTTCGCAGAAGGATTACTATCAGCTCCTGTCGTTCTTCGACCGTTCCGACGAGGAGATGATCGATGCGCCCGTGCCCGGGCAGTTGGGGCCATATCTGGCGGCTCTGCCGGAGTACAAAGCCAAGCGCGCCGAGCTGATGAAGAAGTACGAAGTCCCCGCGCTGCAGGCCCAGTGGGAAGGCCACATGCTCAAAGCCATCAGCAACCCTGGCTCGCAAGCTGAGTACGACTTCCAACTGACATCGATGAAGGCGATGGTGGACGGTGCGCAGAAGATCCTTCTCCGCAAGCGGGAGGAACGGAGCGAGCGCGACCGCGAGCGCTTGGAAGACTACTTCGTGAAGAGCGTGAGCCTGGCGCCCGGCCTCGACAAGGCCAAGATGGAGCGCGTGAAGGAACTGCGCAAAGAGTTGGCGGAGCTGGATAAAACCTTGCCTAGGCCGGCGCAGGCGATGGTGATGGTATGGGATCGCGAGTCGGAGAAGACGCGCCTCCGCGTGAAAGGCCAATGGAACAAGCCGGGCATACCGGTTGATGCCGACGTGCCAGGCGTGTTGCCTGCCCTTGGGGTACCCGAGCCCACTCGATTGGCCCTGGCGCAATGGTTGGTCCGCGCTGACAATCCGATGACGCCTCGAGTGATCGTCAATCGCATATGGCAGGAATATTTCGGACGCGGTCTCGTGCGAACGAGCGAGGACTTCGGCAAGATGGGCGAGAAGCCGACGCATCCGGAGCTACTCGATTGGTTGGCGGCCGACTTCCGCGACTCCGGATGGAACATGAAGGCGCTGCACCGCGCCATTGTGACGAGCGCCACTTACCGGCAATCGTCGAAGGCGCGCCACGAGTTGCGCGAACGCGATCCGGAGAACGCGCTCCTCGCGCGCCAACAAAGGATGCGCCTCTCGGCCGAATCGATTCGCGACGCGGCGCTGCGAGTAAGTGGTCTATTGAATTCGAGCGTGGGCGGCCCGAGCGTGAAACCGCCGCAGCCGGCCGGTGTCGAGCAATTAACCTATGCGAACAACAACAAGTGGGTCGTGAGCACTGGACCGGACCGCTATCGCCGCGGCCTATATATTCACTTTCAGCGCACTGCGCCCTATCCGATGCTGATGAACTTCGATTCGCCCGATTCGACCGTGGCCTGTTCGCGCTGCATGCGGTCGAATACCTCGCTGCAGGCGTTGAACCTGTTGAACGACGAAGTGTTTTATGAGGCGGCGAATGCATTGGCTTGGCGCGTGGAAAAGGAAGCGCCGGCGGGCGAGCGCGTGGCGTACGCGGCGAGCCTGACCTGGGGGCGCGAGGCTACCGATGCAGAAAGGGCGCGGCTGTCGAAGCTGATGGATGAGTTGGCAAACGAGAAGCCGCTTGTGGCCGTCTGCCGCGCGCTCTTGAACACGGACGAGTTTATTGTGAGGCAGTAACTATGGACCTGCGCGACTTTCAAATTCTGAAATCCAGACGGAAGCTCCTCGGCGAGATGGCCGGCGGCGTCGGCGCGCTGGCGTTGGGCGATCTGTTCGCGCGCAACGGCTATGCCGCTTCCAGCGCCAAGCGAACCGATCCGCTCGCGCCAAAAGCGCCGCATTTCCCTGGCAAGGCAAAGAGCGTCATCTTCCTCTTCATGGAAGGCGGGCCGAGCCAAATGGACCTGCTCGATCCGAAGCCGGAGTTGCAGAAGTATCACGGGCAGGCTGCTCCCGCGTCGATCACCTCGCAACTGCAGCTCGCCTTCACCAAGCCGAACGCGGCCATTCTCGCCAGCTCGCGCGAGTTCAAGAAGCACGGCAAGTCGGGCCTCGAGTTCAGCGACTGGCTGCCCAATATGGCGCAGAACGCAGACGATATGTGCGTCGTGCGTTCGATGTATTCCGAGGCATTCAATCATCACCCGGCGCAGTTGATGTTGTTCACAGGCACGCAGCAGTTCGGGCGGCCGACGATGGGTGCCTGGACGATTTACGGACTCGGCAGCGAAAGCGAAAATCTACCAGGCTTCGTCGTGCTCTCTTCCGGTGTCGGCACCTCGGGCGGCGCAACAAACTTCTCGAGCGGCTTCCTGCCTTCGACTTATCAAGGGACGCCGCTGCGCAGCGCGGGCGATCCAATTCTCTATCTGTCGAACCCGAAGGGCGTGACGCCGCATGGCCAACGCGCGGTGCTCGACGCCGTGCGCGACCTGAATCAACAGAAACTCGACGAGACGGGCGATCTCGAAATCGCGGCGCGTATGGCCTCTTACGAACTTGCGTTCCGCATGCAGACCGCGGGCCCGGAGCTGACCGACTTCGCCAAAGAGTCGCCCGAAACACTCGAAATGTACGGCATCAACGACGAAAAGACCAAGCAGTTCGGCACCAATTGCCTGCTCGCCCGTAGATTGGTTGAGCGCGGCGTGCGCTTCATCATGCTGATGGACGCCTCCTGGGATTCACACACCAACCTGAACACGAAACTGAGAGATAACTGCGCTAAGACCGACCGCGGCGCGGGCGCACTGATCAAAGACCTGAAACAGCGCGGGCTCCTCGATTCCACGCTCGTCGTATGGGGCGGCGAGTTTGGCCGCACGCCGGTGAGCGAGATTCGCAACACGGCCGATGCCGACAATGCCGGGCGCGACCACCATCCGCTGGCCTATTCGATGTGGCTTGCGGGCGGCGGCATCAAGGGCGGCCAGGTGGTGGGCAAGACCGACGACCTCGGCTTCTTCATCACGGAAGACAAGGTGCACATTCACGACCTGCAGGCGACCATGATGCACTGCCTCGGGTTCGATCACACGCGGCTGAGCTATCGCTTTATGGGCCGCGATTTCCGGCTGACCGACGTCGCGGGCAACGTCGTCAAGAAAATGCTGGCCTGAGGGAGGCTCCATGGAAACGTTCCTGCGGCTGATTCTCGAATTTCCGGCAAATCCAGTCGAGCTGGCATGCCTGTGGGTGGTCGTGCTGTGCGCAGTGGTGATCACCAGCACATTGGCCTACGATTCGCTAGCCGAGCTTTAGGGCTGGACGCACAACTCGAACTTGTCGGTCGAGTGAATGCCGGAAAGCGTGACCGTCATGTTGCCGTAGAGGCCCTTCTCACCGCACGCCGGCAGCGGCGTGTTGTCGGGGAGCGGCGGCACGGTGAAGTGGACCTGATAAGTTCCATTCATAGTCGCCAAGGAAACACCATCTGGCGACTGGGCCCAATAGACAGGTCCACCGGCGATGGCATAGCGCAAAATAAACGGCTGCTTGGTGAGGGCCGGCTTGAAGGCGGCGCCGGTCGCGGGGCTCGGATTCGTATCCCCCATTCCATATGCGAACGCGACCAGTGGTTCGCCAGGATGAACGGGGGCGCTCCGGTTTGATCAATCCTCCGCGCGGACGGACCGCGGCGGCCGTGCAATTGGTGAGATTCTCTTCACCGAAGACGCTGTAGTAGACAAGGCTGTCATCGCACGAAGTAATCACATGCACCTTGTCGGAGACGGCGCGGACGGCGATGTTGGCCAGGATGTTATTACCTTCCTTAACCTCGAGGCTGGCGAACCCATTGGCATTGGCCGTGTCGACGAGTGCAAAAGGAACTATTAGCGTAATATTGGTCGCCGGCACACAGGGGATAGAAGGTGTCGCGCACGGTGTTTGGCCGACGCCATAGATGCCAACCGGCGTGCGGCCTCGCGATTGCACCAGTTGAGCGGAGAAGCCGGCGACCGCGGCGGACATGCCGGTGACCGGGTCGAAGGTGCCGAAGACAGGATTCGGCACGCGCGTTTGAGCGCCATTCAACGAAACGATCAGTACCTGTCCGGGAGCGGCTTCGATGGCGCTCGGGGGCGTTCGATAGCCGGACCCAGCCAACGTGGCCGGTATGGATTGCGCGGCGAGGGGCAACCCCAGACAGAGCAGTAGTGTAATATTTCTCATCACAATTCCCTGACAATCCCACCAAGAATTTCGTGGAGCCCTAGGGCGCCACGCTAGCGTTCGGACGAGTGCTGGTGGAAGAGGGTTACCGTGATCTGGTCATCAATGACGCATTCGCGGCCTTTCAAAAGTTCCACGTTAGAGTCTTTGCCGGCGGCACGTCATTGGGAATTGGAGTTGGCTGATTCGGCACAGGTGCGGGTTGAGTAGGCAATGGGAGTGGGAAGCGTCCGGGACGTGGACCGTATGCCTCGAAGGATGAAAAAGCGGAATGTTTGAGCTTCATGTCGGCCCCAGTGTAGAAGGACGCGTGAGGAGCCACACCGCCGGAGGAGTCGGAAGCGGTTGAGGAGAATGGCGCTTAAGATTTCACGATTACTTGTGACTCCCGCAAACGCGCGCCGATCAATGTGACGCCGTGCTACGGACGGGCGGCGGCGCCTCCTCCATCTGTTTGCGGCTGAGTGAAAAGCGGACGAGCTTCTCGCGCCAGGAGATTTCGGAGACATGGTGGCGCTCGAGACCGATCATCTTGTGCGGCCACCATTCGCCGAGAGCGACGCGGAGGCCGCGAATACTCCAGTCGGCGTCATCGACGTAGAGGTCCTCGACGAAGCCGGCAAATCCGTCGCTCGTCCAGGCGCGGTATGTGGTGAGTTCGCGAAAGCTGCGCAAATGGGGGTCGCCAAGGGAAGTTCGATCGGTCGTCGGGGACACCGCTTCAGGTGGCGGCACGAGCACGTACGGCTCCATGGTCCAGTAAGCGGGCCAGCCGTAGTGGTTCTGCATTTCAATCTCGTGCTGGCGAGAGACCGGGGCGTCGGTATCGATGGGAGGACTGCGGCGCACCTGCTCCTTGGTCAGCGGAACGTTAAACTTCCGCTTCTCCCAACCGCTCTGCGTGACGATCGACGCGGCGATCAGCACACGCTTGCGGTGAAACCAGCGGCCGGTCTCGACCACCAAGTAGCGGATAGTCCAGGTGTCGTCGTCGAAGTAGAAATCGTGGACCTTGCCGAGGTCGCCGTCCTGCTCATGGATGGCGTAGCCCAGAAGAGAATCGAGGGACCACAGCATTGTGAGTATTGTAGAAAAATCGGGGCCTCGAAAGATCGAAGCCCCGTGGGAAGTGTGGTGGGCGTAACGTGGGGAGACGTCACGCCCGCTTGCGCCAGCCAGGGTGGGTGGAGGCTGGTCACAAGAACTTGTAGGCCCGCTAGAACGAGAAGCGGAGCGAAAGCTGGATGCGACGATTCGGTCCAGCGCTCCCGCCCATGGGACCGAAGCCCCCCGCGGTCTGCGTCGAGATACCGAAAAGAGGCGAAGTCAGGTTCCCCGTGGGTGCCGCGAGGTTCACATTGTTCAGAAGGTTGTGGGCCTGAACCGACAGCGTCAGAGTGTACTTCTGACGGGAATTGCCGCCTCCGCCGAACATGCCCATCGGAGGTCCGCCTCCGCCACGCATGCCGCCACCGCCGCCAGGGCCGCCGCGCATCCCACCACCGCCGGGGCCGCCGCGGTCTCCGCCGCCGGGACCGCCGGGAGGCGGACCCATATGCATTTCACCGCCGGGTCCGGCCGAGGCACCTTCGGAGTTGCCACCGAAGCTCCACGACTTGCCGAGGCGGAGGTTGAGCGTAAACTGGCCGGGGCCGCGCGCATAATTGCGCGGAATCAGCGTAGAGTTCGGCCCCGTAATCGTCTGGAAGTTTCCATACGCGGTTTGGACCACACCAGGCGCGTTCAGGTCTGTCGCGAAGGCCGGGCGGTCGAGGAACAGCGAGTCGCCATTGGAGTCGCGGCCGGTCACGATATTGAAGGGCGAGCCTGTGGCGGCCATTAGGAAGGGGTTCAGCGAAATGCCCCACTTGGCGTTGATCGAACCGCCCATCACCACGCGATGCCGCGTGTCCATGCGCGAAGGTCCCCATTCGCTATGCATATTGTAGGGGTCGGCGGGCGAGCTGCCGGCGCCATCTGTATCGCTGCGCGCGTAGTTCAACAGGTAAAAGCCGAAGAGGCTCACGTAGCGGCTGAAACGCGTGTTGAAGTTCGTCATGATCTGGTGTTGGCGGCTGAATCCGGTGGATTCGTTGAGGAATATATTGCCCGCGTCGCCATATGGGCGCGTTCCGTCGGCGAGTGGCGCGTTGATGTTGCGGGAACGCAGCAGGTTTACGCCGCGGCTGAAGATGTAGTTCACGGCCATGGTGGTGTTCTTGGGCAACTGGCGCTCAATGCCGGCCGAGGACTGGATCAGATAGCCCGCCTTCATGTCGCTCGCAAGCTGCCGTATGGTGAGCAGGTTCGCAAACGGGGCCAGTTCCGCGGTGCTCGGGGTGTTGGGGAAAAAGTCGGGGTTGGGGACGATGTAGTTCACCTGGTTCACGCCGTTGAAGCGCAGGGCATTGAGAGTGAGCGTGTCGTCGACCCGGTCATAAAAGATGCCGCTGCCAAGGCGCAGGACGGTCTTCGTCGCCTTGCCATTGCGGCCATCGAGCGCGTAGGCAAGTCCGAAGCGCGGCGCAAAATTATTGTGGTTGCTGATATTGGTTTGGTCTTCCCAGCGCAGTCCGCCGCTCAGAGTGAGGCGCGCGGAGGCGCGCCAGTCCCATGTGCCGAACAAACCGCTATCCCACTGGCGGACGCTCGCTTCGGGGTTGCCGCCGTTGATGGTGAGCTGGCTGGCGCCGCCGCCGAGAAGGCGAATCTGCGCGGGCGTGTAGCCCAGGCCTTGGAAGAGCAGCGTACGGCGATAGCGTTCGAGCGAAGTGATCTCGACCAGACCGCCGCCTGCGATGGGGTTATTGTTCGCGTCGAGCTGGGGCGCGAAGCCGCCGGCAAAAGAGTAGGTGCCACCGAAGTTGTTCGGCGAAATGTCGTCTAGCGAAGCGCCACGCACGCGTCCGCCAAACTTGAACGAGTGCTTGCCCATGATGTAGCTGGTCGAGTTGTTGAATTCGAAGCCGTTGGTCCGTTGATCGGCGAGACCCGTTTGCGCGCCCCCGCCGTTGAACGACTCCAGGACGTTAACGGCCGGTACCGAGTTGTCGCCGAATTGGCGTAGAGTCGAACGGTTGAACTGGAAGCGGAATTCGTTGATTGAGCGGGCGCTGAGGACGGCAGTTTCGGTGAACTGAATCGTGTGGTCGCGGTCGCGCGTGTCATATGAGCGCGTGGGCAAGGCAAAGTCGCCAACGCCGCGATTGTCGGAGTTCATCGGCGTGTAGGCGTAGCGCAGAACGAGCGTGTTCCTATCGTTCAGCGCATAGTCCAGGCGCGGTGAAATCGAATAGCGTGTCTGGGGTGTCACGACGGCCTGCTGGAACGGTGTCGGAACGAGTTCGGCGTTCAGGATGGTTGCGTTGACGACGGCGTTTTCGTCGACGTTGCGGCCCTCGATATCGAGACCAAAGGAGGACTTCTTGTTAATGGGACCGGAGATGCGGCCGCCGTACATCATCGTCCGGTAAGGTGGCTTGTTATCGGCGAACGGATTGCGCGAGTTAAAGACACGGTCGCCGAAATTGAAGAAGGCATCGCCGCGAAACTTGTCCGTGCCGGGCTTGGTTAGTATTTCGATGCGTCCGAAGCCAATGCGGTCGAATTCGGCCGAATAAGGGTTCCGGTTGATGCGAATCTCGCGGATGGATGACTTCGGCGGCATCTTGCCGCCGGTGAAACCGTCGATATAGATCTGCCCGCCGTTGGGGCCCGCGCCGGGACCGGCAAGAGCCTGCAGTTCGTCGGAGAGCGTGTCGGGGTCGTCGGAGAAACTCTTGAGGTCCTCTTCCTTAAGTGTGATCGCGCCGGCGTTGTCGAGGGGATCGGTCGTAACGCCTTGCACGGCATCTTGTACGTCGACCTTTTCCGCCTGCGTGGCGATGGTGAGCTGCACGTTGAAACTCAGCATCTGGTTGATCTCGATCGCTCCGACGGTGTAGGGCGTGAAGCCCTTCATCTGCACAACGAGTGTGTAATTGCCGGGCCGCGCGACGCGCACTTCATAGTTGCCATTGTCGTTGGTGGTGGTGCGCTGTTCGCGGCCATTGGCATCGCGAAGGCGTACGTCGGCCTTGGGCACAGAAGCGCCCGAGGGGTCGGTGACTTGGCCGCGAATGCCGGCAGTTTGCG
>Ga0075421_100007515_pt1 | contig 13355 bp, 11 predicted proteins | sample SoiMetdeltSBSDD5_FD_75292 | JGI IMG/M metagenome (GOLD analysis project Ga0075421, IMG submission 75292) | Bulk soil microbial communities from a Populus tree surrounding site in Tennessee, USA - Soil MetaG P. deltoides SBSDD5 | ecosystem: Environmental > Terrestrial > Soil > Tree plantation... | reverse complement strand
CGACGAACCGGAGACGCTCGTCCACGACGTGACACTCCTTCCAGGGCATGCCCCCTCCTCGGGGGCAAAGTGTCACCCATGTCTCCGGAATAATTTGTTACCCTCAACTCAGGAAGGACAGCTCGCCCGTACTCAAGCGCGAGTTCCACCCCGTTGAAAGCGCGGCAGTGATGTGTCAGCGGTCCGGCAATTCATTTCCGGCGCTCCGGTAATCGCCGCTCGGATGGCCCGTCGTACGAGTGATCTTTGGGATCGATCTGCCGCATCGGGTGCTGGCGCTGGCGCTCCTCGTCGGCGTGCGCGGCGATGCCGGGCACGCGCGAGATGATGAACAGCGCGTCGGCGATGGTCGGCGGGATGCCGAGATCGCCGCACACCGCCGCAATCGCGCCGTCGATGTTCACCGGTAGCGTGCGGCCGTGCTCGTCAGGCCGTTCGTGCAGCACCATCTCGACGGCGCGAATCATCTGGATGTGCTCGGCCTCCACCTCCAGCTCGAGCGCCATCTGGAACAGCCTGGCGGCGCGCGGGTCGCGGGTGTGAAAGCGGTGGCCGAACCCGGGCGGGGTCTCGCCGGCCTCGAGGGTCTTGTCCACGATGGCCGTCGCCGCCGCGCGCAGGCTGGTGCCCTCCCGGACCATGGCCAGGCCGGCGTCGAGCCACTGCATGCAGCTCTCGATGTCGCCGCCATGGTAGCGGCCGAAGCCGAGCACGCCGGCGGCGACGCACGCCCGCAGCGGCGCCCCTGTGGTCGCGGTGTTGCGCGCCGCCAGCGTGGAGGGCGGCGTCGCGCCGTGATCGATGAACGACACCAGCAGGGCTTCCATCAGGCGGCCCATCGAGGGCGACGGGATTTCGCCCACCAGCAGCAGGTAAATCGCCTCGCCGAACGACAGGCGGCCCATGATCTCGTCGAGCGCGTAGCCGCGCACCAGGATCTTGTTCGGCTCGATCTGCGTGAGCGCCGTCCGCCACACATCGCCCTCGCCGACGCCGGAGCGGCGGGACCGGCCCGCGTGCTCGGCCGCGGAGTCAATCTCGGTGGGTCGGTTCTTCATGGCAGGCTCCCTCAGGTTCCGTACAGCCGATCGCCGAAATCGCCTAGGCCGGGCACGATGAACTTGTGGGCGTTCAGCCCATGGTCTACGACCGGCGTGTAGATGTGGACGTCGGGGTGATGGCGTTCCACCAGTGCGATGCCCTCCGGGGCCGCGACGATGCAGATCATACGGACGTCGGCGCCGCCGGCCTTGCGAATGAGGTCGAGCGCCGCGACCGCGCTGCCGCCGGTCGCCAGCATCGGATCGATCATCAGCACGAACGCGCCCGCCAGGCTGGGGGGCAGTTTGGAGTAGTACTGCGACGCGACGGCCGTCATTTCGTCGCGCTGCAGCCCGATGTGTCCGACGCGCGCGGTCGGAATCAGCTCGAGTACGGCATCCAGCATCCCGAGGCCGGCGCGGAGAACGGGGACGACCACCACCCCGTCGCGCACCCGCCGGCCGTCGGCCGGCCCGAGCGGGGTCTGCACCTGGATGGACGAGGTCGGAACATCGTGGGTCGCCTCGGAGGCCAGCAACAGGCTGATGCGCATCGCCATATGACGGAACGTCTGCGGCGACGTCGTCGCGTCGCGCAGCGTCGCCAGCGCATCGTGCACGAGCGGATGGTCAACGAGGTGCAGCGGCACGGGGTCACTATACAAGAAGACTGAAGACAAGAGGCTTCTGAAAGTACCCAATTGCTGCTCACCACCGGCGCGAGCGCTGGCAGCTCCAGCGGGTCTGATAAAATTCGCGGCACATGCTCAGGTCCGTGGCCGCCCTTGCGCTCGCGATCGCGGTGGTCTCCGTCCCGCAAGACAGCCGCCGAAGCGTATCGCTCATCGTCACTGGCGGCACCGTGGTCACCGTCGACGGCACGAATCGCGTGATCGCGCCGGGTGCGATCGCCATCGACGGCCGCGACATCGTGGCGGTCGACGCGCCCGCCGCCATCGCCCAGCGTTTCTCGAGCACCGACACCATCGACGCGGCCGGCGACGTCGTCCTGCCCGGGCTGATCAACACCCACACGCACGCACCGATGGTGCTCTACCGGGGTCTCGCCGACGACCTCGCGCTGATGGAATGGCTGCAGAAGTACATCTTTCCGGCGGAGGCGAAAACGGTCACGCCGGAATTCGTTCGCGCCGGCACCCGGCTCGCCGCACTCGAAATGATCCAGTCGGGCACGACCGCCTACGCCGACATGTACTACTTCGAAGAGGAGATCGCGAAGGCGACCCGGGAGGCGGGGATTCGCGGCGTGCTCGGGCAGACGATCATCCAGTTTCCCGTGCCCGACGCCAAAACCCCGGCCGACGGCATCGCGCGCGCGACCGCGTTCATCCAGCAGTGGAAGAACGACGACCTGATCGTTCCCGCGATTGCCCCGCACTCGATGTACACCCTCGACACCGCGACGCTCAAGACGATTCGCGCCACCGCCGATCGCGAGCAGGCGCCGGTGATTGTCCATCTCGCCGAGACGCGCGACGAGATCAAGGTGGCGCGCGACAAATACAAAGCGACGCCCACGCAATTCCTGGAGTCGATCGGCTTCTGGGGGCCGCGGACCCTCGCCGCGCACGGCGTCCATCTGACGCCCGCGGACATCCGCATCCTGGCCAGGCGTCGCGTCGCCGTGTCGCACAATCCCGAGAGCAACATGAAGCTCGCGAGCGGCACCGCTCCGGTACCGGACATGCAGACCGCCGGCGTGGTCGTCGGGCTCGGCACCGACGGAGCCGCGAGCAACAACGACCTGGACATGTTCGAGGCGATGCGCCAGGCGGCCTTTCTGCACAAGCTGCAGCGCAACGATCCGCGGGCGCTGCCGGCCGCGACGGCGCTGCGAATGGCGACCATCGACGGCGCACGGGCGATCGGAATGGACAAGATGCTCGGCTCGCTCGAACCTGGAAAACGCGCCGATCTGATCGTGGTCTCGATGCGCGGCGCGCGTCAGACCCCGATCTACGATCCGATTTCGCATCTCGTCTACGTCAGTCGCGGCGACGACGTGCGCACGACGATCGTCAACGGCAAGGTGCTGATGCGCGACCGTCGGGTCACCACGCTCGACGAGCGAGCCGTCCTGGACGAGGCGGTCGCCTACGCGAGCAAGGTCAGGAGCGCCGTGGGACGCTAGAAAGACATGGCATGATCCTGCTGCTCGTGCCACGGCGCGAGCGAGCGTCGCGAGCGAGCCTGGCGCGCGCGGAGCGGGGTAAGGGGCCCCCGCGAGCGCGCCAGTAGGGGGGGGTCCGGTGGGGCGAAGCCCCCCGGATAGGAGACGAGCTGACGTGGACACACTCATCAGTGCCGAGGACATCCAGACGCGCATCCGCGAGATGGGCGCGCAGATCGAGCGCGACTATCCGCCAGACGAGGGCATTCACCTGGTTGGGGTGCTCAAGGGCGGGTTCATGTTCATGGCGGACCTGGTGCGAGCGATGAGCGCTCGCGTCACGCTCGACTTCATAGCCGTGTCCAGCTATGCCAAGAGCACGAAATCGTCGGGCGAAGTCCGGATGCTGAAGGATCTCGATACCGGCCTCCAAGGCCGGCACGTGATCATCGTCGAAGACATCGTCGATACGGGGCTCACGCTGACGTACCTGCAGGATATCCTGAGGGCGCGGGCGCCAAAATCACTCAAGACGGCATGCCTGTTGAGCAAGCCGTCCCGACGGAAGGTCGAGGTCGCCGTGGAGTACATCGGCTTCACGATTGACGACCATTTCGTCGTCGGCTACGGTCTCGATTTCGCGGAGAAATACCGGAATTTGAGCCATATTGCGGTGCTGAGCAATACCCCTGCGGCGACATGAAAAAGTTCGAGATTATTACCGAGGCTGACGCTCGCGTCCTCGACGTTGGCACAACGGTCGAGCTCGTCTCGGGCGGCGTCGTCACGCCCCTGGCAAAGGACACCCTGGCCGCGCGTCGGGTCACGGTAATCACGGCTGGTGCGTTCGATCCATCCCTTGCCAGCGACCTTGCGCCGGCCGCCGACATCCGGCGGGTGACGATCGGCAACGACCATTCGGGCGTGGCGCTGAAAAAGGCGATCCTTCAGCATCTGCGCGGGCGCGGCATGGCCGTGCTCGACGTCGGCGCGAACAGCGCCGATCCGGTGGATTATCCCGATACTGCCGGTGCGGTGGCCAAGTCAGTCGCTCGCGGCGAGGCGGACGCCGGCATTGCCATCGACGGCGCCGGCATCGGTTCGGCGATAGCGGCCAACAAAGTCCGCGGCGTTCGGGCGGCGATGTGCGTCGACGAGACGACGGCGCGGTATTCGAGGGAACACAACGGCGTCAACGTCCTGTGCCTCGGAGCGACGCTGATTCCGGAGGCGGCAACGGCCTTGCGCATCGTCGATGTCTGGCTGGGCACCGCGATGCGCGAAGCACGCTACATTCGACGGCTGATCAAGATCCGCCGCCTGGAAGAGCAGCAGTGACCCCGCAGGACCTTCAGCGCCTCATCGACATCATTACCGAAGAGGTTTTGGCCGCGCACGGCGGCGGCGCCTCGCGGGCGAGGTGCGCGTGCCATTCGGTCATCAATGATTGCTGCCCGTCGAGGCTGCGCGGGGTGATCGAGGCCGGGGCCACGCGCATCGGCGTGCACGCCGCGGGCGGAGCCCCGGACGGTGTGGCCGACCTGATCGATCACACGCTGCTCAAGCCCGACGCGTCGAAGGCCGATATCGAGCGGCTATGCCGCGAGGCCGCTGAATTCCGGTTCGCCACCGTCTGCGTCAACCCCGCATGGGTTGCGTTGTCGGCGTCGCTGCTGCGCGGCTCGGGCGTGGGCGTTTGTTCGGTGGTCGGCTTTCCGCTCGGGGCCACGACCGCCGACGTCAAACAGTTCGAGACCAGGCGCGCGATCTACGACGGGGCGTCGGAGATCGACATGGTCATCAACATCGGCGCGCTCAAGTCCGGCGACCTTCGCACCGTCGAGAGGGATATCGAGGCGGTGGTCGATCCGTGCCGGCAGTGCGGCGTGATCAGCAAGGTGATCATCGAGGCGGCGCTCCTCACCGACGACGAGAAGATTACCGCCTCGACATTGACCAAGGCGGCCGGTGCGGATTTCGTCAAGACGTCGACCGGCTTCGGCCCTGGCGGGGCGACGGCCGCCGATGTCGCACTGATGCGACGGGTCGTGGGCGCCGAGATGGGCGTCAAGGCCGCGGGCGGGGTCCGCGATCTCGAGGGCCTCAAGGCCATGGTCGCCGCCGGCGCGACGCGCGTCGGGGCGAGCGCCGGCGTCAAGATCGTGCAGGAATCGAAGGGCCAGAAACCCGCGGCCGGCGCCCCCGGCGGCTACTAAGCGGGCCCGGTTCCGGGGCCGCGATTCAGGGCGCCCTCGGCGCCGAGCGCGCTGATCGCGGGGAACGGCACGTGCACGCCCGCGGCGTCGAGCGCTTTGCGCAGCCGCCGCCGCAGCTCCCGGCCGACCTCCCATTGCTTGAGCGGCACAGTCTTGATCCGGAACTTCAGCCGCATCGCCCAATCGTCGAAGCTGTCGACCCCCATGATCTCGACCGGCTCGAGCACGAACGGTCCGAAGCGGCCGTCGGCCTGCAGCTCCTCGCCGACAGCGCGCACGATCGCCGACACGCGATCCGGATCTTCGTGGTACGGCAGGGGCAGGGAGACGACGTAGCACGAGAAGTCCTTGCTGCGATTCGCGAGCGTCGTGATGGCGCCGTTCGGGAAGACGTGAACCGCGCCCTCTTCGTCGCGTACTACGATCGTCCGCAGCGTGATGTCCTCCACCAGGCCGGCGACGCCGTTGATCGACGCGAGATCGCCCACCCGCACCTGGTCCTCGAGAATCAGGAAAAAACCGCTGATGATGTCGCGCACCAGCGTCTGCGCGCCGAAGCCGACCGCCAGACCGGCGATGCCGGCGCCGGTCAGTACCGGCGTGATGTTGACGCCGATCTGGTCGAGGACGAGCAGCACCGCGACGATCGTGATGCTGACGGACGAGACGTTGTGCACCAGCGATCCGAGCGTGCGTGCGCGCTTGGCCCGCTCGAGGGCGTCGAGGGTCGTGCCCTGGCTGACCTGATGCTCGAAGCGCCGGACGAGGAGCGCGGTGGTCCGTACCAGCGCATACGCGACGACCGCGATGAGGACGACGCGCAGACCGCTGTCGAAGGCCCAGGTCTTGAGCGTCGCCAAGGAAACGCCGGTGTGCGGCTGCAATCCGGCCAGCTCGAACGCCGGAAAGAGGAACAGCGACGTGATCAGCATGAAGGTCGCGATCGCGATCAGGCGCAGCGGCGCGCGAACCAGCGGGCTCGAGATCGCCAGGTGATCGCCGAGCGCGGCCTTGAGGATGCGTTCGGCGACGCGCTTGACGAGGATTGCCACCAGGAGCGCGACCAGGACGGTCGGGACGATCGCGACGAGGAGAGAGTTCCAGTTCACGGGGCCGGAGAGCAGGCGGTTCATCATCAGCGAAGGATGATAGCAGCCCGCCGCGCCAGATCAGGATCAGTTGCGCGGCGAGGTGAACGGCTGTTTCGTCATCGGGTCGATCGGCACGGTGGGTTTGGCTTCCCACGCGTCCAGGTTGTCGACGACGAGCATCACGCCGTACATCCGCATCCAATGACCGGGGAAGGTGCAGACGAAGACGTATTCGCCCGGGACCTTCGGGGCGGTGAACGACAGGCGTTCGGTGTCGCCGTCCTTGAGGAGATTGGTGGCGGCGACGACCACCGGCAACGCTGGCACGAACGGCTTGATGGACGGATCCGTCGGCATCGGGAGCGCGCCGCCTTTGGTGCCGATCTCCTCGAGAGAGCCCGGCCTGCCGACCACCAGGTTGTGCGGCATGGCATCGACGTTGACGAGCGCGATCTGGATTGGTTTTCCGGCCTGTACCGCGAACCAGCGCACGTCGAAACTGAGCTTTTCGGGCAGGGTTTGAATGCGGACGACCTGAACACCAAGGGCCCGCAGGTCGCGCCGGATCGCGGCGCCGTCGGCGCCGGCGACCTTCGCGGCGAGCCTGTCGCCAAACTGGATTACGTCGAGCGTATCCGGTTCCGTCCGCTGCGGGGGGGGAAGCTCGCCGACTCTCGTCGCAATCGCGCGCGCCAGCGGCGCGATCGACGCCTGCGGCCACGCCGCTTCGGGAATCGCCTGGAGCGAACGAATCGCTGCGACTCGGGCGGCAGGGTCGGTGGTCTTCGCCACGGCCTGCGCGAGCAGATCGAAGGTTGCGGCATCCGGGCGCACGTGGCCGATCGCGCCCAAGGCCGCCGCGGTGACGGCCGCATCGTTCCCGTCCGAGAGCGCAGTCGCGAGCCGCGTGGTGAGCTGACCGCGGAGCTTGGCGCCGTCGCCGGTTGCCGGGATGTGAGGTATCGCGCGAATCAACTCGGCGAGATGACCCTCGAGTTTGCTGGCGAGCTGCCACGCCGCATCCGGTGAGCCGTCGGCCAACATCAGCGCAGCGTAGCCGCCCCGCAAGGCCAGCGGCTGCCTGCTGGTATCGAGGAACCAGTTGTTGTCAACGCGCTCGGCCTTCAGTGCCTCCGAGGATTGCGCGAGCAGCAGCGGGATCAGCTTGTCAGCAACGGCAGCATCCTCAGCCCGTACTTTTTCAAGCGCTTCGAGGAGCACGCCCGTCCGCGTGGCGTTCTTGAGTTTCACCAGCGCGGCGAGCGCTTCGTCGCGAAACTGGGGCGGAAGGCCCTTGCGAGTGAGTAAGGCAACGTAGACCAGTTGGTACTTTTGGTCTGTAGCATTCCGCTCGACGAGCATGAGCTCATCGTTGCTGAGACGATTGAGCTGGTACTCGACGGCGCGAGCCGGTTGATCGAGGAGAATGCGCGGCGCCTGCTGCGCGCCGAGACGCGCGCCAAGCGTCACGGCCGCGCAGGTGATGATGATGCAGAGCTGTGCCCGTCGAGAGACCATCCTCGAATCTTATCGGATGAACGGCTTGAGCGTGTTCATCGTCTGGTCGAGCGTGTAGGTCAGGAAGCGATCCTGCGGCTTCCCCAGCGAGGCCAGCGCGACTTCCGCGGCTTCGTTGGATTGGAAGAAGCTCGCGGCGCGCACGGCCTCGAGCCGCACACCCGGGTGGTCGTCGGTCGCCTGGGTCTTGAGCAGCGCCAGGGCCGTGGGCACACGATCGCGCCAGTAGCACAGCACGCGTGTGGCCGCGGCACGCGCCCAGGGCTCGCTCGACCGCAGCATGCGCGTCAGGAGCTTCTCGTTGACGCGGTTGTGCCACTGATGGACCCACAGCGCTTCCATCATGCGGTGCTCGTAGTCCGGGTCCTTGGGATCGAGCTTGTCCATCCACAGTTGTAACGCGGGCAGGACATCTTTGGTTTCGCGCGCGCCGAGCTCGATCCGCGCGCGGTAACGGACCCGGTTCTCCGGTTCCTTCAAGGCATCGAGCAGCTGCGGAATCGGCGCTCCGGCAATCTGGATGGGCTTGAGGAGCGGCCGCTCCGGGTAGGTAACGCGGTAGACACGTCCGTGCAGCTTGTCGCGCGAGGTGTCGCGCAGGTTGTGCTGCATGTGGCCGACGATCGGATTGTGCCAGTCGGTGAAGTAGAGGGCGCCATCGGGCCCCACCTCGGCGTCGACCGGGCGGAAGTTCTCGTCCGCTGACTGCAGAATCGGATCGACCTCGGTGATCTTCAGCCCGGCGCCATCTTCGGTCAGCCGGTAGTTCAACAGCCCGCGGAACCCGATCGTATTGAGCACGATGAGATTCCCCTGCATCGATTCGGGGAAGTGGCGGCTGGACAGGATCTCGACGCCGCCGACCGGACGCGTGCGAACGTTGCCCGGCTTCGGCGCCTTGTTGGTTTCCATGGCCGGAAAGTACTTCTTGGTGGAGAACGACGGCCCGTAATAGGGCTGGCCGCCGGTGGCGTCGAACACGATGTCGCGGCCCCACTGATCGAAGACGTGGCCGTGCGGGTTGGGGAAATTGAATGGAATGTAGGTCTCGAACTTGAACGACCGCGGTTCGAAGCGGTAGACGCCGCCATCGGCCTGACGCGTCACCGGACCCCACGGTGTTTCGACCTGCGTGCGATGGAAGATGCCTTCCTGCATGTAGAGGGCGCCGCCAGGATCGAACGTGAAGCTGTTGATCGCGTGGTGGGTGTCGGCCGAGTCGAACCCATGCAGGATGATCTGCTTGACGTCGTAGCGATCGTCGCCGTTGGTGTCCTTGAGGAAGACCAGGTTCGGCTGCTGGGCGACGAGCACGCCGCCGTTCCAGAACTCGAAGCCGGTGGGATTCTCGAGGTCGCCGGCGAACACCGTGCGCTTGTCGGCTTTGCCGTCGCCGTTCGTGTCCTCCAGGATCAGCAGCTTGTCGTCCATCGGCGTCTTCGGCGCCCAGTGGGGATAGTTCTTCCACACCGACACCCAGAGCCGGCCCCTGGTGTCGAACGCCATCTGCACCGGCTTGACCAGCTCGGGGAACTCCGCTTCCGACGCGAACAGCTGGACCTTGAGGCCCTGCCCGACGGTCATGGCGGCCAGGGACTCGGCTTCGTTCTTGAACGGCGACGCGCCGGGCAGGTTCGTCCTGGCGTCGACCGGCGCGGGCGTGTTCGCGTCGTCGACCTTGAGGTCGCCGCCGCGGGCGATTGCCCAGATGCGCCGATCGCGGTTCGACGTCATCTGATCCAGCATCGGCAGCTCGCGCTGCAGCACGTCGTAGTTCGACGGGAGGATGTCGTCCTTGGCGGCTTTGCCAGCCTGATCGGCGCTGACGTTCCGCGGCGTGCCGCGCACGAACGTCAGGAACGCGCGATCGCCATAGGTGGAGTAGCCGTCGGTCACGCGATAGCGATGAAACCAATAGAAGTTCTTGTCGGCCACCGCCGCTCGCAGCCGTCCGAGCAGCGCGTCGTCGTACTTCGGCGGGTCGCCGAACAACGCGCGTTCGATCACCTGCGCGATCAGCCGGTTGCCGTCGCTGTTCAGGTGGACGCCGTTGATCGTCAACGGCGCGGCGGTATCAGCGTAGAGTTTGAGGCTGGGCGTAAAGAGATCGACGAACGTGGCCTTCTGGGCGGCGGCGACTTCGGCCATCGCCTTGGTGTAAAGCTCGAGCCGCTGATTGTTCGCCTTGCCGTCGGGCAGATCCGGGTTGGCGAGGTCTTCGTGCGCGATGGGAGAGAACACCACGACGCGCGGCGCCGTCTTGCCGTTGTACTTCTGCGCGTTGGTGTGCGTCAGCCACTCGGCGAGCGTCTTCTTGAACGCCTCCAGCCCGTCCTTGCCCGCGTACGACTCGTTGTAGCCGAAGAACGCAAACACGACGTCGGCTCGCGTATTGGTGCCGGCGAAGCGATTGTCCTCGTAACCCCCGATCGCGTTGCCCAGGCCGCTCAGCCACTCGTCAGGCGTGCCGAAGTTCTTCGATCGCGGCCGGGTCGCGATCTCGTCTCCGCTGAACGCCAGGTTGCGGAACACGAGCTCGTGCTTGGGGTGGCGCGCCTGGATCATCGTCTCGAGCCAGCCGTCGTACTGCATCCGCTCGCCGAGGGTGTTGCCGATGACGGAGATGTGGTCGTTGGGCTGCAGCGCAAACCGCGGCTGCGCCGCCGTCCGGCCGTCGGGCGTCGCCCACAGCATCGCGAGGCCCAGTGCGCCGGCGACAAATCCCCATCGCATCCTGTTGAACATTCGGTGTCTCCCGATTCGCTGCAATCTACTGCACTTTCCCTGGGATTGGCGAGTCCCACCCGGCGAGGTCGGCCGGCTTCACGCCGCGCACGAAGCCCTTGAAGGCAAACGTCGACGGGTGGAACGGCCCGACAAGCGCGATCGGCCCCGTCGGCTGAATGCTCGATTCGAGTCCGGCCGCCCACAGCACGGCGTTCACGGAGAGCCGCCGGAACCCGTCGTTCAGCAGATCCTCCGACGCGCCGTGGGTGGTCGTGAACACGCGTCCGCTGTTGCCTTGTCCACCGGAGCCTTGGCGAAGGTGGACGCTCGCGCTCGCGTAGGACCGGTACCAGGCGACGGGCATCTCCTTCTTGTCGGGAGCAGGAGGGGAGTCGGGCGTCATGCCGTTGAGGATGCGGCCCATCGCGAGCACGGTGCTGCCGTCGATTGGCGCCGCCGTGTAGCCGCCCGACTGGACCCAGACGTCCTTCACACCGCGCAGAATTGGATGGGCGGCCTGATCCGGCGCGAGCACGAGCGTCGAGCTCTGCTTGTGGTTCGTGCCGTAGTGAGAGACCCACGTCTCGCCCAGGATCTGCCGGCCAAACCCGCCGGTGAACTCAGGATCCTTGTTGTTCCAGGTGTACTTCAGGAACTTCGCGTCGGGCCTCTTGATCTGGAAGGCGTGCGTCGCGGTACGGAACCCGACAACCGGTCCGCCCCGATCCAGGTAGTCGACGATGTGCTGCATCTCCGCGTCGGGGAAATCGCGGAAACGAAGGAACACAACCAGGAGGTCGGCGTCTTTCAGCGCCGAGAGGCCCGCGATGGTCGATCGGTCAGGATTGATGAAGCCGGTCTCCGGATCGACGGTGAAGAACACGCTGCACTTGAATCCGTAATGCCGCGCCATGATGCGCGCGAGCGCCGGCAGCGATTCCTCGCTCCGATACTCCTCGTCGCCGGCCAGCCACACGATGTGTTTGCCGGCGCCCGGACCCTTGTCGCCCTGGTAGACGATCAGGTGCGGGTTTGGTTGCGCCTGCGGCGCCGTGGCGATGAGGCAGGCTGCCACGGCCGCCAGAATTCCGGTGGGCCTCGTCATCCAGTCAGGTCCTTCCGTGTTACTGCACCGCGATCTTCGTGGGCGCGCGGACGGTGAGGCCGCGGCGCTTCGCCGAAATGCTCAGCTTCCGCGAAGGCTGTGTCTCGCTCGCACGGGCATAGACGACGGCGTACTGGTTGAGGAGATCGTCGGCGGTGGCCTCGAGCGCCTTGGTCAGTCCGGTCGCAGCTGTCAATTCCAGACGCCGGCCGCCGGATTGCTTAGGGCCTTCACCCAGCACCGCGTTCCGGTTCGTCTCATCCACCGTCCACTCGTCACCTTGCACGTTCCCGCTCTCGACGGCGGCCCGGTTCATCCTGCGCATCGTCGGCCTGCCGACGGCCACCACGTGCAGCGTTGCCCCACTGCGCTCGAGGGCGGCGAGGATCGGCCCCGCGGGCTTGTGGCTGCGGAACTCCTCACCCTCGAACGTCATGACGACGATGGCCGGCCGCTTGACTTCGCGCCGCGCCAGGTCGTCGGAGGTGTCGGCAATGGCGCTGAGGATCAGACCACCGGCAGGGCCGGGGCGCCAGACCAGCCGCTGTATGCCGCTCATCATGGTCGGCACGCTCGCTGTGTAATCGAAGACCTTCAGGACCGTTGGTACGACCGACACGAGGGAGACCTCGGCCCGCCCCTGAATCCGCGTGACGAATGCGGCAAGAGCGGACCGAATCTCGTTGATGTCCGATCCTCGATCGTCGAGAAGCACTGCCACGGACAACGGCACATCGAGCGGCTCCACTTTCAGTACCTGGCGCGTCTTTCCGTCCTCCTTCACCTCGAGATCAGCCGTCGTCAAATCCGGAACGGCCTGGCCGTTGCCGGTCGTCACGGTCACGCGCACGGTCCGGGTGCCCTGCAGGAAGGAGGCGTGGAGGGATGGGCCGTGCAGACCGCCTGCGAGAGCCCAGACGCTCAGCCAGAGAACCAACGTGGACGTCGCCCTGTTCAATATGTCTCCACCCGCCGCGGGTCACGCGGACATCGTCCCGGCCGGCGCAACACCGCGCGCCGGCCGGTCGATGGATCGCTCGGTCAGAAGCTGAAACGGAACGACGCCTGCATGATACGCGGGTCGCGCGCGCTCGTCGCCTTGCCGAACTGCGCGTCCACCTGCTCGCCAGCCGGATTGAACTGGGCGCTGGTGTCGATGCCGCTCCAGTTCACGGTGTTGAACAGGTTGTAGATCTCCCAGCGGAACTGCATCCGCCGGCCGCCGCCCATCTGGAAGTTCTTGAACAGGGCGAGGTCCGTGTTCCTGATCCACGGCATGCGGAAGAACCGCTGCGGCGCGTTGCCGAGATCCAATCGTCCGGTGGGCCGCGCGAACGCAGCCCAGTTCAGGTAGCTGCCGTTGCCGTCCGGATTTGGATCCATGTTGCCGCCGCTTCGCGGATCGGCGCCCGTCAGGACAATGCGGCCACCGGTACCGCCGCCATAGAAGTCGAAGTTGTCGGTGGTCGAGAAGCTGACGCCGGCCCAGTCGCCCGAGACGAATGCTGTGTTGCCCGAGAGCTGCCA
>Ga0075421_100007514_pt1 | contig 13357 bp, 11 predicted proteins | sample SoiMetdeltSBSDD5_FD_75292 | JGI IMG/M metagenome (GOLD analysis project Ga0075421, IMG submission 75292) | Bulk soil microbial communities from a Populus tree surrounding site in Tennessee, USA - Soil MetaG P. deltoides SBSDD5 | ecosystem: Environmental > Terrestrial > Soil > Tree plantation... | reverse complement strand
TGGGTGATGAGAAGGTCGCGGCTTCGCTCGGCCTCGTTGGCCAGTCGAGCAAAGCTCCAGGCGGCGAACCCAACCGCCGGCAGGATGAAGAAGGCACCCAGGGTGAACGCCAGACGAATCCGGAACGATCGGACCATAGTGCCCCAACGCGGCCGGGAAAGCCGCATACCCGCCACCAGCTCGGCAATCAGCCAGAGCAAAGCAAGAACCGCGGCGTCGAGCAGGACAACCAACGCCCCCCGCACGAACAACGGTACCGGGCCGCGCAGGTTGATGGTGGCGTGCACCGAGCGCGATTCCCCGGCCAGCACCAGGGGATACTCCCGCCGCAGCGACCACCCCTCCCTTCGCCAGAGGGACGTCGCATCAGGCGCCGAAGGGGAACCGGGCGGAGCCAGGCTCAGCTGGTAGAGCGGCGCGTGGCGCCGAGACGGCTCGAGGAGGCGCCCCGCTCTGGCGGGGAGAATCAGCTCGGTTCGAGGACCGATCGAAGCGGTCATCACCAGCTCCGGAGAGAGCCGCACCAGGAGCACGTGATGCACGCCAGGCATCCGGACCAGTTGGGTAACCCTGAGGGTATCGAGCCCGGTAAAGCTGCGCACCAATCCGCCGAGCAGCTCGGGTGACAGGTCCAGCGAGTCCAGGCTCAGCTCGTCACGCAGCTGGCCAGACTGGGTCCAGAGTCCAAGGTGGGCAGGATATCCCTGGTTGCTCAACGCAGAGCCGTGCCACAGAGCGTACATCTGAGAGGCGTTGACTGGTGTCGGCGCACGCCGAAGCTGCTCCCCGAAGCGCTCCAGCAGCGGCACTGCGAGCGGTTCGGGCTCCTCACCCAGACGGGCGATATCCCGCTGCGCAACCTGCACCCTGCCCGCCAGCGCGGCGCCCCAGGTGACCAGGGCCGCCGAGCTGCCTGCCACCAGAGCGACGCCGGTGATGGTGGCCCAGCGCGGCGCGGGGAGTGCTACCAGGAACAGCGCCGGAGTCCAAAGGAAGGTGTACCAGTCAGGCCACCCACCCCGCGGGCTCCACACCAGGACTCCGATAACGGCTGCCGCGAGGGCGATGGCTACGGCAACGACGATGCGACGGCGACTGGGAGGCTCTGGCGAGTCGCCTCGAAAGAGAGCAGCGGCGAGCACGATCAGCGCCGACGCCGCCACTACCAACGTGAGCTGCCAGGTGAGCCAGAGTCCTATCGATACACCCCTAGCAGGGGGAGTGATGCCTCGGCCCAGGTTGCTGATCAGAAAGGGGGCCGCGAGCAGCAGGAGGATGCCAAACAGAACGCCGTACCAGCGGCGTGGCATCCGGCGCCGCCAGAGCCAGACCCCGGCCATGGTGAGCAGCATTCCGGCGAGCGCCAGTATGCCCGCCGAGCCCGACAGCGGTCCGAGGAGTGGGCGAAAGAACGTCGCCGGTGAGAACACGCCCTGAAGTCCAAGCGCCGCACCAACCGGCGCGCGCGCAGCGAGCCACAAGACCAGTCCCAGGAGCAGAAAGCGTTCGACCGGTGCGCCCGCGAGGCTCAGCGCGAGAGCGAAAGCCAGGAGAAGCAGCCAGACCGCCAGCCGGCTCACCCGGTGGAAGACCAGCTCTCTAGCCGCACCCTGTTCTGGGGGAATTGGTTGAACGCTGAAGAGGAGCCGGGCGCCGGTTGTGGTGGGCTCCTCGTAATCGAACACGTCGCTGCTGTTGGGAGCCGTGCCTGCGGGATAGACCGAGAGCCCCACTTCGGTCCGGGTGCGAAACAGTTCGGCCAAACTGCGGCCCCGGTCGGGGACAGCGGGGTGGGCCCAAATCAGCACGCCGGCGACGGCACTCCGCCCGTCGGGCGAGTGGCGCCGTGCCTCCAGCACGACATAATATCTACTGGTCCGGGCGGCAAACGAGTCGCCCTCGCTGCGGTGCGGCAACCGGTGTCGGCCAGCCCAGGCCCAGGGGTTTCCCCGCTGGTCGAACACCACCACACTCATCTCCGGCCCGGAGGAGGGGACCAAACGCTCCAACACCCGCAGGGCGCCGGACTGGCTGAATGAGGTGGTGCCGGCCGCAGCATCGGCCAGGCGCTCCGCCCGATGGAGCGCGGCGTGGAGGTCGCCGGCCAGGTGCTCCGATGCGGCCGTCACCCGCCGTTCTCGTTCCTCCGGCCAGCGCAACTCGATCGCCTTCAGCTGGCGCTGCGACTGAGTGAGCGCGACCGCGAGCCCGCCGAGCAGCAGCAGGAGGCCCCACCGGCGCCATCCCCTCAGTGGCCAGAGAGCGGCCGCGAGTAAGGCCACAGCCAGCCAGGCAATCCACACCCAGGTCCAGCTTGGCTGCCGCAGCCACTCGGCGGCCGCGCCTCCGGCAGCCACCATTAACACGACCCACCAACGCCCGCGATGAATCAGGATCGACACCCCTGGCGATTGAAGGAAATGACGCCCAGTGCGGTCGGAGAGCGCCTGCGGGAGCGCCCGGCGCTGATCGTCCCGGTAGGAACCACCGAGCAGCACGGCCCCCACCTACCGCTCGGCTGCGATACGATCATCGTGGAGCGTCTGGCGGACGACCTTTCCGAGAGGTTCGGCGTTACCCGGGTTCCCACCGTCGAGTACGGCGTGCATGCAACGACTCGCCCCTTTCCAGGCGGGGCGACTCTGAGGCGGCGGACGCTTCACCGGGTGATGAACGAACTTATCGAATCCTGGGAAGAGGGGGCAGGCGTTCGCGAGTTCTTCATCATCACCGCTCAGTCCAGCGAAGCCCACCTGGAGGCGCTCAGCGCCATTCGAACCGACGCCGCCACTGTCCAGGTGCTGGACATCTTCAGCATCAACTTCGGCAACCTGCTGGACCGCCCGGCCTCGCCGATCCAAGGCGGCGAGCTGGACACTTCGTTGCTCCTGTACCTCGCTCCCCATCTGGTTCGGATGGATCTGGCCCAGGACTTCGAGCTGCCGCCCAATCTGCTGGGCCGCTACCGACCGGGGCAGAGCCGGAGACTCCCCCAGGGCTCCCCCGGCTCGGTGGGATATCCCAGTCTGGCGACCGCCCAGAAGGGTGAGCGGCTGTATAGATTTATCCTCGACCGGGTCAGCAGTTGCTTGACCAGATCCTGACATGATCGGAGATGCCATGCGTCTGGCCGCTGTTCTGCTCCTGCTTGCTCCCGCAGGTCGCCTCCAAGCTCAGGAAGTCGCCGAAGTCAAGCTGGTGATCCAGCAGGATGGCCGCGAGATCGGCCGGGAAGATTACCAGTTGACCCGCGGGCGCGGGCGCGGCGCATCCGGTTCAACCCTGCGCGCCAATGGCCACTATCCGGCCAACAACCCGACGCTTCGCATCGCCGCCAACCTGGAGCGAACTGCGGAATCTTCTCTGGCCAAGTTCCAGCTGGACGTCGAAGGGCCTAATGGACCCACGGTTATCCTGGCGGCGGGCTCTGGGGCTCGCCTGATCATCCGCACCGTGGCGAAGGGATCGGAAGCAGGGCGCGAGATGCCGGGTGGGCCGGACGTCGTGCTACTGGATGACAACGTGTATTCCCTCTACATCGCTGTGGCCGATCTCGCCACGCCGAACGGCCGGCCACTCACCGCAGTCTTCCCCCGGACTGCCCGGCGGGCCTCGTTCGTTGCCCGGCGGGACTCGGGGGGACAGGTGAGCCTCACCGGGGGCATCAGGGGAACCATGGAAACGGACGGTCAGGGGTTGGTGAGCCTGGTGCTTCCGGAGTCGAACATCCGGGTCGGCCGGGCCAAGGACTGAGCAGTACTCGCGGTAACACCCACCGTAACTCGTTGACGAGCAGCCCAGAAGAAAGTGATTTGTCGCAAGTTGAAACCACTGCGGCGATGTCCGCGTATTGCGGCCCGTCGCATCTCACCTCAAAGGGCCAGGGTCGCACATGTCGCGCAGAACTAAGGTCTGGACGGTTGTCGGCATGGTGGTCCTGGCAGTTGCCGGGTTGGTCGCCTTTCGAGCCTACCGGCAAAAGAACCGCGCCACCGAGGTCCGACTGGAGCAAGTCAGCCGGCGTGACCTGGTCAGCTCGGTGACGGCCAGCGGAAAGATCGAAGCGAAGACGTCAGTAGACATCAGCGCGGACATAACCGGTCGGATCATCGATATCGCCGTGCGCGAGGGGGACCTCGTGAAAAAGGGGCAATTCCTGCTCCAGATCGATCCGGCTCAATACCAGGCAGCGGTGGCGCGGGCACAGGGAGCCGTGGCTTCCACCCAGGCGGTGCTGGTGCAGACCCGGGCTACCCGGGATCAGGCCCAGCGGGCCTGGAATCGCGCCCACCAGCTGACCCAGCTGGGTGAGGACCTGATCGCCCCTGAGGCCGTCGAGCAGGCCCAGACGGCGTATGACGTGGCCGAGGCCACCTATCAGTCCACGCGGGCCCAGCTGGAGCAATCACGAGCCAGTCTGCAGGAGGCCAAGGACAATCTGGCCAAGACCCGGCTCACCGCACCGATGAGCGGGCGGGTGGTTCGCCTGGCGGTCGAGGAAGGCGAGGTGGCGGTACCGGGCACCTTCTCTCGGGAGACCGGACTGCTGATGACGGTCGCCGACTTGTCGGTGATCCTGGCCAAGGTACAGGTCGACGAGACCGATGTGGTGCGGCTCAGGCAGCGCGACTCGGTGGAGGTGACGATCGACGCCTATCCCGACACTACTTTCTGGGGCGACGTGAGCAAGATCAGCCACAGTGCCAAGCTCACGCCCACCGAGACGGCATCGGGTTCTACCGATCGGGCGGTCGACTTCGATGCGGAGATCACGCTGCGCAAGCCTCCCCCGGACATCCGCCCTGACCTCAGCTGCACGGCGCGGATCATCACCGACACCCGAGACCGGGCGGTCAGCATTCCGATCATCGCGCTGACGGTGCGGGATCACGAGAAGGTTCCCAACGAGACCGAAGGGGCGCCGGCTATAGACACGCTACGGGCCCGATTCAAGAAACGGGAGGCGGAAGGCGTCTTCGTGGTCCGGAACGGCGTCGCCACGTTTCGGCCGGTCAAGACCGGAGTTGCCGGTGAGGAGTACTTCGAGGTGGTGGACGGTTTAAGAGAGGGCGAGACCATCGTCGCAGGAACCTACCAAGCCATTCGCGATCTCAAGGACGGCGCCAAGGTCCGCCAGGCGGACACCACCAAGGCGCGGGAGACGAAGGCCTCGTAATGCGGCTGCTGGAAGCCATCTGGATGGCGCTCCGAACGATCCGGACGCAGAAGCTGAAAAGTTTCTTCTCCCTGATCGGAGTGCTCATCGGCGTCACCTTCCTGATTGCGGTGGTTTCCATTGTCCAGGGCATGAACCGGTACATGGAGGATCGGTTCGCCAACACCCTCGTGGGCGCCAACACCTTCCAGCTGCGACAGCGGCCCTACATCACCACCGACAATGTCCCCGACGACGTGTGGCTCGCCTGGCGCCGCCGCCCCCGGATCACCTACTCCGACGCTGACTACGTGCGGGAGCGGGTGAAGACTCCTGCCACCTTCGCCAACTTCTGCGAGGACCGGGTGGCCCTGCACTACCAGGGCAGAACGGCCCGCGACGTCAATCTGGTGGGCACGGAAGAGACCTACTTCCGGATCAAGAACTACGAGCTGGAAGCGGGACGGGCCTTCACTGCACAGGAGGTGCGCACCGCCCAGCCGGTGCTGGTGATCGGAACCGAGGTCGCCCAGAAACTCCTGGCCGGGGTCGAACCGCTGAACAAGCAAGTCTTCATCGGCGGGATTCCCTACCGGGTGATCGGCGTGGTATCCCGGCAAGGAACGCTGTTCGGTATCTCGCTCGACAAGTTTGCCATTATGCCGTTCAGTGCCCCGGGGCGGCGCCTCATCTGCCCCATCAACATCCTCGATGCACTTATCGTGCAGACGGCCAACCCCGGGCAGATGCAGGTGGCGTTGGACGAGACCGAGGCCCTGATGCGCAGCCGCCGGCAGCTGAAGCCATGGGAGGAAAGCAACTTTGCCTTTCAGACGGCGGAGGGGGCGCTGGGCAGCTGGGAAAAGATCTCGCGGATCCTGTTCGTGGCACTCCCGGGGCTGGTGGCCATCTCGCTGGTGGTCGGCGGCATCGTGATCATGAACATCATGCTGATGGCGGTCAGCGAGCGGACTCGAGAGATCGGCATTCGCAAGGCGCTCGGGGCCCGCCGGCGAGACATCATGGCCCAGTTCGTAGTGGAGTCCGCAACCCTCGCCTCCGTCGGCGCGGCTCTCGGCATCGGACTGGGCATCGCGCTGGCGTTTGTGGTCAAGGCAGTCACGCCGCTCCCGGCTGCGGTAGCCCCTTGGTCCATCATCGTGGGCGTGGTGCTCGGCATGGCGGTCGGAATGGCGGCGGGAGTTTATCCCGCCAGCCGAGCTTCCCGGCTGGATCCGATTGTCGCCTTGAGGGCTGAATGACGCCGCGGCGGAAGTGGAGCTTTGTCTCCCGGATGTTGGAAGGATCGGCCATCGCGCTCGACTCCATCCGGGCCAACAAGGTGCGCGCGACCCTCACGATCCTCGGTGTTGCCATCGGTGTGACGGTGGTGATTGCGATGGGATCGGCCATCACCGGCATCAACCGCAGCATTACCAGCATTCTCGAAGCGGCGGGGCCGAAAACGTTCTTCGTCCAGCGCTACTTCTCGGGAGGGCTCGAGGTCTCGGACGGGTCGGATGAGCTCTCACCCTGGCGGCGGATGCCCTGGCTCACGGTCGAGGAGGCGCAGCTGATCCGGAGCCTGCCCACCGTCCGGGAGATCAACATCGGCGAGTACAGCCAGGGTCCGGTGAGCTTCGAGGGAGTGGAGCTCAAGAGCGTAGACATGGCAGGCATGACCCCTACCTGGAACCTGGTCAATGGGGGAGACATTCTCTCGGGACGCAACTTCACCAACATGGAGTACGCGGCGGGTGCTCGGGTCGTCATCATCAACGACAAGCTGGCAGAGTCGCTCTTCCCCCGGCGGGATCCGATCGGGAAGCGGATCAAGCTCTTCGGCGAGCCCTTCGAGGTGATCGGTCTCCACGCCGAGGCCGCCAGTCTGTTCAGCAACGCGGACGAGCCGAGACTTGCCATCCCCCATACCACTTTCACGAAGGTGGCCGAATACCAGAAGGGGTGGATGGAGATCGCCGTGCTCCCGACCGACTCCGCCACGGTGCAGGAAGCGCAGGATCAGGTGGTGGCGGCGCTCCGGACCGAGCGGGGACTTCGACCCGGTGCTCCGGACAATTTTGCCGTCGTTACGCAGGACCGGGTGCTCGACACCTTCAACAAGATCACCGCCGCATTCTTCATCGCGATGATCGTGCTGTCCAGCGTCGGCCTGATGGTCGGCGGCGTGGGCGTGGTGGCGATCATGATGATCTCGGTGACCGAGCGAACCCGGGAGATCGGAGTTCGCAAGGCGCTCGGCGCCACCCGGCGGGAGATCATGTTCCAGTTCCTGGTCGAGGCGGCGACTCTAACGCTGGTCGGATGCGTGATCGGGATGGCGCTGGGCGCCCTCATCGCCTGGGCGATCCGATCCTTCAGCCCCATTCCCGCCACCGTGCCGTTGCTGTCAGTGGTGGCCGCGGTGGCGGCGTCGATTCTCACCGGCGTGCTCTTCGGCCTCTATCCCGCCAACAAGGCATCGAAGATGGATCCGGTCGAAGCGCTGAGGTACGAGTAAGGCCCGCCGGCCCGCAATACCCTGCAGTGTGCAAGCCAGCCAGTCATCCGCATCTCCTGTGCTCCCCAAGGAGGCATTGTGCGAGCACAGATCCTAGTGATTGGGCTGCTCCAGGCCGCCCTGCTGATGGCGTGTGACCGTTCCCAGTCCCGCTCCGAGTCGACTCCCGAGCGGGCCGGCATGGTTGATCAGGCAAAGTCCGCTAGTCCAGTAGCCCTGGGAAACGTGGGTGGACGACCTAGGTCGGATACTCAGGCCTCGGCTCAAGCCGATGAGGTCGAAACCTGGGCTCGGCCGACCAGTTTGGATATCGGTTCCCGTCTCATCGTACGCACCGGCCAGGCCAGCATCGAGGTTGACTCACTTGAAACCTCGATGGCTGCGGTGAGGCAGATCGTTCAGCGAGTGGGAGGGTTTGTGGCGGATGCCTCGATCCAGAGTGGCCGGAATCAGGTGCGATCGGCCACGCTGCAGCTGAAAGTGCCGGCGGCCCGCTTCGACGACCTCACTGAAGGGCTGAGGCCACTCGGCCGGCTGCAGTTCGTCAACGTCGGTGCAGAGGACGTAAGCGAAGAATTCGTGGATCTCACCGCGCGGGTAGCGAACGCGCGCCGGATGGAAGAGCGGCTGGTGGAAATCCTCAGAACCCGCACTGGGAAACTGCAGGATGTGCTCTCGGTAGAGCGCGAGATTGCCCGGGTACGAGAGGAGATCGAGCGAATGGAGGGCCGGGTGCGTTTTCTCAAGGCCAGCGCCCAGCTCAGCACCCTTTCGGTCAACCTCTACGAGCCGGCTCCTCTGGTGGCAACTCATCCTGGCCGGAACGTGATCGGTGAAGCATTCAAGACCGCCTGGCGGAACTTTGTGGGCGTGTTAGCGGGTGTGATTGCCTCGCTGGGGTTCGTGGTACCCGTTCTGGTATTGGGCTGGGGGGCGGTAATTGTAGCGAAGCGGTACCGGCGAAAGATCGCATGAACTGTTCACCGTTCACCGGTTGCGCTTTATTTGGCCGATGCCAGTCGACATTCTCGCCATTGCCGCACACCGGGACGACGTCGAGCTCACCTGTGCCGGCACCCTGCTCAAAGCAGTGGATGCAGGCTATTCGGTTGGTATCCTGGACCTAACCGCGGGAGAGACGGGGACCCGGGGCAGTGCCTCGCTCCGCGCCGAGGAGGCCGAGCGGGCCGCAAAGATTCTCGGGGTTAGGGAGCGGCGCAACGCCGGATTGCCCGACGCGCACCTTCAGAATTCAGATGAGGCTCGGGGGACTATCGTCTCCCATATCAGGCACTTCGCCCCCCGAGTCGTCATCCTCCCTTTCCCAGTTGGGCGCCACCCCGACCACCGGGTGGCCTCCGAGCTGGGCCGTGACGCCAGCTTCCTGGCTGGGCTCGAGCGGTACGATGCTCCAGGCACGGCGCACCGCCCTCACAAGCTGCTGTACGCGCTGTCCTACCGGGAGGACCCGGTGAAGCCCACCTTCGTGGTCGACATCAGCGCGCAGTTCGATCGCAAGCTGGCGGCCGTCAAGTGCTACGCCAGTCAGTTCGACGGCGCCAAGGCCGCCGGCGAAATCTTCCCTACCGGCCAGGACCTCTACTCCCTGGTCGAAACCCAGAATGCCCACTACGGGTCCTTGATTCGCAAGCGCTACGGCGAGCCCTTCTTCACCCATGAGACGATGGAAGTGGAGGACGTCGTGAAGTTGGGCGTCAGAAGCATTTAGGGGGAACCGGGACCCGGAAAACCGCGCTATCTTCCTGTCATGAAGCAGCCCGTCTACCTCGACCATGCCGCCACTACCCCGGTGAGACCGGAGGTGCTGGAGGCCATGATGCCGTACCTGACCGAGCAGTCGTTCGGGAATCCGTCCAGCGCTCACCGGTTCGGACGGGCGGCGCGGGCGGGGGTCGAGCAGGCGCGCCGGCAGATAGCGGAAGCACTGGGGGCCGAGCCCAGCCAGGTGATCTTCACCTCGGGCGGAACTGAAGCCGACAACCTGAGCATCGTTGGCGCCGCCCTGGCGGCAAAAGAGCGTGGCGCGGCGATGTGCGCGGCGGTCTCCGCAATCGAGCACAAGGCCATTCTTGCCGCCGCTCATGCGGTATGTCACCTCGGCGGCCGCGAGGTCATGCTTCCGGTGGATGGGGCCGGAGTGCTGGACCTCGAGGCGCTAGAAGCCGCGCTGGCCGAGTCGCCCTCGGTGATATCGGTCATGTGGGTCAACAACGAGGTTGGAGTGATCCAACCGGTAGCGGAGATCGCGGAGCGCTGCCGGGCGGCCAAGGTCATCTTTCACACCGATGCGGTGCAGGCGATCGGGAAGCTCTCGGTCTGGCTCAAGGATGTGGGCTGCACTCTGCTCACCATCTCCGGCCACAAGATCGGGGCTCCGAAGGGGATCGGGGCTCTCATTGTCCGTGATCGCAAGGCTGTGGAGGCCATCCTCCATGGCGGTGGGCAGCAGTTCGGTATCCGGCCAGGAACCGAGAACGTCGCCGGTGCAGTGGCCCTGGGCCGAGCGACTCACCTCGCGGTCGCCGAACAGTCTTCGGTCGCTGAGCGGCTCTGCGCACTGCGGAATGAGCTGGCAGCGAGACTTCAGGCGGCGGTTCCTGATCTCGTGATCAACGCGGAAGCGAGCGCGCGCGCTCCTCACCTGCTCAGCGTGGCGGTGCAGGGCGCCGACAGCGAGGCCCTGCTCATGCATCTGGACCTGGCTGGTGTAGCGGCATCCAGCGGATCAGCCTGCTCCACGGGAGCCGTCGAGCCATCTCACGTGTTGGTCGCCATGGGTGTTCCGCGGGAGCTGGCGCTGGGCACCATTCGGTTCAGCTTCGGCCGGGAGAGCAGCATGGCGGACGTTGAGCGCGCCGCTGAAGTGTTTCCGTCGGTGGTAGCCAAGGTGCGAAAGCTGGCCGGCGTGCTGGGGCGGACTGCCCAATGAGCCCCCGCGTGCTCGTCGCCATGTCCGGCGGGGTGGACAGCTCGGTGGCGGCCGCCCTGCTGGTCGAGCAGGGATACGATGTCGTGGGCGCCACGATGAAGCTCTTCTGCTACGGCGACGAGGTGCCGGATCGTCCCTGCTGCTCGTTGGATTCGATCAACGATGCCCGAGACGTCGCCGCCGCGCTGGGAATTCCGCACTATGTGCTGAATCTGGAGGACCGGTTCAATCTCCACGTCATCCAGAACTTCGTGAGCGAGTATAGCCGGGGTCGAACTCCGATCCCCTGTGTCCGCTGCAACTCCTTCACCAAGTTCCGGGACCTGTTGGCTCATGCCGACGCGCTGGACTGCGATTACATCGCAACCGGCCACTATGCCGTCGCCGAGCAGGGAGCGCTCTACCGGGCGAGCGACCGAAACAAGGACCAGAGCTATTTCCTCTGGGGCATAGACCGAGCGGTGGTCGCGCGCATGCTGACACCGGTAGGCGAACTCAGCAAGCCTGAGACCCGGGCCTATGCCCGGCGCCTGGGACTCACGACTGCCGAAAAGCAGGAATCGGTCGAGATCTGCTTCGTCTCCAACGACGACTATGTGTCCGTCCTGGAACGCCATCTCCCCCCCGACGCACCGGCGCTGGTGCCGGGTCCCCTGGTTACCACCGGCGGAGAAGTGATCGGAGAGCACCTCGGCTATGCCAGGTACACGATTGGACAGCGAAAGGGACTCCCCGGTGGAGGGGGCAGAGCGCGCTACGTAGTGGCTATCCACCCGGACCGCCGCGAGGTTGTGGTAGGAGGAGTGGAAGACCTGGCCGGTTACCGGGTGGAGCTGGAAGAATTCAACTGGCTAGCCGACCCTCTGGAGCCAGGCGAGCAGTGTGAGGTGCAAATTCGCCATCGAGCCCGCGGAGCGCCGGCGACCGTGCTGGAACGCGGGGCCGATCGGCTCACCTTGGCACTCGATGTCCCGGTCCGCGCAATCACCCCGGGCCAGTCAGGAGCGCTCTATGGCTCCGGCGACCGGCTGCTGGGTGGCGGCGTGATCGCCTGAGCGGCCGTGCGCTCCCTGCTGCTGCACTGGATCCTGAACGCCGCTGCGCTCTGGGTCGCCGCGGCCCTGATCCCGGGCCTCGACTTCACCGGCGGACTCGGCCGTCTGCTGCTGGTGGCAGCGGTGTTTGGTGTAGTCAACAGCACCATCCGTCCGCTCCTCACCATACTCACTTGCCCGCTCATCGTGGTGACGCTGGGCTTGTTCACTCTGGTCATCAACGCGCTAATGCTTCTGCTGACGGGGTGGTTGTCGGAAAGCTGGAATCTGGGCTTCAGCGTTAGTGGGTTCTGGTCGGCGTTCTTTGGAGGGCTGGTCGTGGGGTTGGTGAGTGTGATCCTCTCCCTGGCTCTGTCGCCGAAGGAGCCGCAGGTCCCGGGTCGCGAGTCACGGCCCCCGCACCAGTTCTAATGGTGACTGCCGACCGGTGACTGGGGACTAGTATTTCAGCCCAGCCGAGTCGGCGAACTTTTTCATCAGCTCCTGCTGTTCCGGGCTGAGCTGGTCCGGAACCGTGACCTGGACTCCCACCAGCTGATCTCCCCGCCGCCCGTTCTTTTCCAGGCCCTGACCCTTGATGCGGAAGCGCCGCCCCGGCTGGGTGCCGGGAGGTATCCGGAGCAGCACTTTCTTCCCGTCTAGCGTCCGAACCCGAAGCCTAGTGCCCAGTGCCGCCTGAACGACGTTGATGGGTACATCCGCCACGATATCGAGTCCCTCGCGGCGGAAGAACCGGTCGGGCTGAACCTGGAAGGTGATTACCAGATCCCCGGCAGGAGTCCCCTGCCCGTTCCCCTGCCCCTGGCCTCGCAGCAAAACACGGTCTCCTGTTTCGGTAGCTGGTGGCACCGTAATGGTGACCCGGCGCTCGGTCCGGATCTCGCCCGCGCCTCTGCAGGTCGGACAGGGTTGGGAGGGGATCCTGCCTCGACCGCGGCACTGGGGACATGGCCGGTTGACCGCGAAATTCCCCTGCCCGAAGGAGATGGTACCCCGGCCGTTGCACTCCGGGCAGGTTGTCCAGGTGGCTCCGGGAGCGCCTCCGCTGCCGCTGCAGGTAGGGCAGGTCTCGGTGATTGGAAGGGTGACCGGCACCTTCCCGCCGAGCATGGCGACGCGGAAGGGAACCTCGACGACCGCCTCCAGGGTGTCGCCCCGCGCCTCCTCCCGGCGGCCTCCCCGGCCGAAGATGGAGGAAAAGATGTCTCCCAGTCCGCCGAGATCACCAAACTCGAAGCTCTGGCCGGCATCGCCGACGCCGGGACCACCCCCGCCGCGAGCGGCTCCCGCGCCTTGCGGCCGACGCGGCATTTCATCGAACGCCCCGTAGCGCCGCATCTGGTCGTACTGTTTTCGCTTCCCGGCATCCGACAAGGTGCTGTGCGCCTCCGAGACCTCCTTGAAGCGCTCAGCAGCCTTGGGGTTGTTGGGATTGGCATCCGGGTGATACTGCTTGGCCAGCCGGCGGTAGGCCTTTTTTATGTCCTCTTGGCTGGCCGAATCGGGGACGCCGAGGACCTGATAGAAGTCCTTGGCGGCCACGTCAGTGCTGACCCCGCTGATCAGAGTAGACCTGAACCCGAGCGGGGCGGACCAGCGTCCCCTTAAAGCTATAGCCCGGCTGGAAGGTGGCGCTCACCACCTGCTCGTTCTTTCCATCCGGGGCCGGCACAGTG
>Ga0075421_100007513_pt1 | contig 13358 bp, 20 predicted proteins | sample SoiMetdeltSBSDD5_FD_75292 | JGI IMG/M metagenome (GOLD analysis project Ga0075421, IMG submission 75292) | Bulk soil microbial communities from a Populus tree surrounding site in Tennessee, USA - Soil MetaG P. deltoides SBSDD5 | ecosystem: Environmental > Terrestrial > Soil > Tree plantation... | reverse complement strand
AACGACATGATCCTGGGCACCGGCGCCTACAAGCGGGGCCTGTCGGCCGCGGTGTACCGGCCGGTCGTGGACGCCGGCTGGGGCGTCGCCACCGGCCTGGAGACACCCGGCCCGGTCCGCTCCCACTTCCCCGACCCGCACGACGCGGCCGCGCTGGTGGCCCGGGCGGCCGCGCTGCGCGGCGGCGTGGTCGCCGGCGACGACGAGCTGCAGACCCGCGACATGCCCGCCGACGTGCTGCGCGTGTTCTGCACGTACGGGCGGCGGCTGCACTGGGAGCAGGTCGCCCAGTACCTCGCCGAGCTCGAGCCGGCCGCCTACCGCAGCATCACCGCCGAGGTGGTCTCCGCCGCCATGCGCGCCGCGGGCGTCCCCAGCGAGGACGTCAAGGTCAACCGGCGTACCGCGAAGGGCGCCAAGATCGAGCACGTACAGGCGGCCGTCGATCGGCGGCAGCTCGGGGCCGAGGTAGCGGCACCGAGGTAGGTAGCGGCACCGCAACCCCGACCGCTACCCGGTTGACCTGCGGAAACGTCGAAAGGTCGCGGGTAGCGGCACCAGCCCAGACGCCCGGGATATCGCCGGAGAGGAGGCTCGCGTGGACCTCGCAGCCGCTACCGCAACCAGCGGCGACCCGACGCTGGGCAAGCTGATCCTGGCCGCCGCCGGGCTGCTCTGGCTGGCCGGCTACGTGGCGGCCTGCGCGATCTGGCCGTACACGAAATGCGGCCGGTGCAAGGGGAAGGGGCGGCATCCCTCCCCCACCGGGAAGGCCTGGCGTACGTGCCGGCGGTGCAAGGGCTCCGGCGCGCGGATACGCCGGGGCCGCCACGTCTGGAATGCCCTGCGCGCCAAGAGCAGCGACACCTGAGGAGAACACGATGAACAGCAGCCACGCGCTGGCCGACGAGATGGACCGCGCCGCAGCCGTCCTGCGGACCCGCAGCGCCGACGTCGCGAGCGCCCCCGGCGAGCGGTGGAAGGTCGACCACGCCATCGACGACGGCGTGGTGGTCGGCGCCCACACACCCGATGACGAACCGCATCTGACCGCGGCGATCGCCTGGTTCCGGCGAGACGACGCCAGCCGGCCGGCGTACGAAGACTCGCGCGCCCGGGCGACCCTGATGGCCACCCTCGACCCGGTCGCCGCGGACGCGCTGGCCGACTGGCTGGAGGCCACGGCGAAGGTGTGGCGCGCCGGCGACCGGCCGCCGCACGGCACGCCCGCGTACGAGCGGGACGTCCAGGCGCTCGCGTTCACGCGCACCCTGTTGCGGGCAAGGCCCGGTGAACTCGCGTGACCAGCCATCACCCCGATCTCGACGCGCTCGCCCGCTACCCGGGCATCAGCGCGGTGGTGACCGACACGCCCGACGTGGTAGCCGAGCAGCTGCGCCGCGCGAACGCCGCCGGGCGGCTGCTGGGCATGACCGTGGCGCAACCCCGCGAGGACGGCCAGGTCTTCGTGCTCGCGCGGCTGCGGGCGCTGCCGACCGCCACGCGCGCGGTCCCGGCGCAGAGCCCGGCCGCGGCCGCCGCGGCGGCGCGGCGGTGGACCGGCGGCCGGGTGGCCGTGCTCGCCGCCATGGCCGTGGCTGTGCTCGCGCTGCTCGGCGTGGCCACGGTGCTGGCCGTGCAGTGGCTGCTGGCGCACCTGGGCGCTGTCATCGCCGCGCTACTCGTGGCCGGCCTGGTCCTGATGAAGGTCGGCAAGGCCTGCCCCGGCGTGGTCGCACACTGCCGCGGCTGCAAGCACTAGCCAGAGGAGGCAACCCCGTCATGTGTCACGTCATCTCCGACCACTGCGGCTGCAAACCGTCATCCGCCGGCGTCAGCGCCCAGGGCGTGGTCGTCACGCTCGGCGGCCTCGCCGCCGTGTCGCTCGCGTACACCGTCCTGGAGGCCGCGTGGCTGCCGCTGCTGGCGCTCTACGCCGTCGCCCTAGTACTCGCGTCCAAGCGGTGCCGCCGGGCGCTCCTGCGCCTCCTCAGGTGGCTGCTGCGAGAGATGTGGCACACCTGGACGACCCGCCACGAACGTCCCGCCGCGGCGACCCAGGCGCTCGCGCCGGCCGCGGCGACGTGGCACGCCACCGTGTCGGCTACCACCCCGGCCGGCACGGTGGCGCTGGCCAGCGGTCCCGTGCTCGGCGACTGGGAGACAGCCGCCGCGTGCGAGGCCGAGGTGCTGGCCAAGGCTCTGCGCGCGTTCGCCGAGCGGGATCAGCAGCCGCCGGGCCCGCTGTGCTGCCGCGCCACGCCGCTGGCCGGCGCGCGGACTTAGTGCCTGCTATCCAGGGGGATGATGGCCAGCGTGGACGACTACACGGATCTTGTCGGGTGGCTACGGGAACAACTCGACATCGACGAACGCCTGGCCCGCGGCTGCGTCGAGGAAGTCGGGTCCACGAAGGCCGGCGAGATGTACCCGGACGGCTCCGGCCCGTGTGAGCAGGACGACTACCCGTCGTACCCGTATGGCTCTGGCGCCCGGGAATTGGCATTCCAGAGCGTGTTTGATCCTGCTCGGGTGTTGCGTGAGGTCCGCGCCAAGCAGCGGCTGCTGCGTGAGATCGCGGCCGTCGTAGATGTCCACGACCGCGGGTTGCCCGAAGACGAGCGAGAGGCTCCCGTGCTGCTGAAGCTACTGGCCATGCCGTACGCGGACCGTCCGGGGTTCCGGGAGGAGTGGAAGGGCGCCGGCAGGTAGCACCCGGGTACGACAGAAGATCTTGAGGGACATTCTTAGGGACATTGGGACACGACAGAAACCGCCCCCACCCGGCGGCAGGCCGGGGTGGGGGCGGGTTCTCCTCGGATCGTGTGGGGTGACCCGGAGGAACTTCTGGCGGCTAAGGCGCCGGTGGCTTGAGGTGCCGGGCCGCGTACGCGGTGATGGTCTGCAGAACGGACTTGCCCACGGTCAGGCCGACGCCGATCCAGTAGGGCTTGGACCAGGTCAGCTCCGGCGCGCTGAGCGCGAGCGTGAGCGCGGCGACGGCTGACAGCAGGACGTCGACGAGCAGCCCCTGGACGAGGGTGCGCCAGGCCCGGTTGCGGGCGTCGACTGTGGCGCTGGGCGGGTAGGTGGCCATGCCGGCCTCCCTCAGATCGGGTGCGAAAACAGGAAGCGTTCGAACATCCGTTCTATGCTCGGGCGGTGGAGCACGTCTGGGTCACCTGGCGCGGGCAGCGGATCATCGTGCCGGACATGCTCTGCCCGAATGGCCACCTGGCGCTGGGCGACTCGTGGGCGCTGTGCGCGGACTGCGGGTTCGCCTGCCGGCACTTCCGGTGCCGGGAGTGCGACGTGTCGGTCCGCGACCCGGACCACGCCTGCCACCGCTAGGTCGGGTGGCGGCGCGCCCACACGAGCAGCCACAGCCGGTGCAGCACGACAGCGTCGACCAGGCCGAACCCGACCACGAACAGCCACAGCGGCACTTGCACGCCGAGGCCGGCGGCCAGCAGCGCGCCGGCTTCGCCGGTCATCACGACGGAGAACGCCATCATGTGCCGGCCCATTGGGCTCCGCAGCCAGGTCCAACGCCACCCGTACAGCAGCACGAAGGCGAGGCCGCCAGCGAAGGCGATCGCAAGCTCGACGAGGATGGCAACCGTCATGGCGCCCGCCGGAACGCCTGAGCGACCAGCTCGGCGAACTCGTCCGGTGGCAGGTTGGCCAGCTGGTCGGCCAGCCCTTCCACGACCGGGGTGAGCCGCCGCGCAGCCCGCAGCCGGGCCTCAGCCTCGGCGCGCGCCCGCTCCGCCTCGCGGCCGTTGCGGCGCCACCACCGCCAGCGCCACTTCACGTCGGCTCATTCGCCGGGGCCCGGCCGAGCAGGATGCCCAGCTGGCCGTCGCGGACGTCGGCCCGCTCCCGCTCTGCCTCCCACGCCTTGCGCCAGTCGTCGGCGCGGCGCTGCTCGGCCGCGACGGCGTCCCTGTGGAGCCGGTAGAACACCATGGCAACGACGCCCAGGGCTCCGCCCTGGGCCAGCCAGGGCGCGACCGACTGCCACATGCGCGGGTTCAGTCGGCGTCGGCGGCGGCGCGCGCCGCCTCGTCGAGTTCGCGGTCGACGACCTTGCCGAACTCTTCGAGCGTGGGGACGGCGACCACGGCGGCCAGGTCGTGGGCGAGCGCGGTGCGGTCCTCGGGCGTCATGGTGACGGTGGTGTTCCCGTCGTCGACGGCCGCGGCGAGGACCTGGTCCAGCCGCTGCGCCAGACCCAGCTTGTTGGCCAGGTAGTCGGTCCGGTCCATGATCGTGACCAGGGCGCCGCCAACGGTCACGCCGTTGGACAGCTTGTCGGTGAGCTGCACGTCGTCCTCCAGTTCGGCGCGTACGAGGCTGAGGAACTCGGCCCACGGGAACCGCGGGCCCGGGTCGGTGTGGGTGCCGTCGTCCTCCGGGAACGCGTAGGTGATGTCGACGTGGCCGCAGAAGCCCTTGCCGCCGGCGCGGACCTGCGCCGGGGTGAGGCGCACGACCGGGATGCCGTAGCGGCGGGCGTCGCGGGCGGCCTGGACGGCGGCCCGGCGGATGATCGCGGCGGAGTTGGCGTCGTCCCATTCGGCGTCGGACTGGCCGGCCTTGCCGCACAGCTCGTACTGGATGCCGATGCGGTTGCCGTTGGCCCGGGCGGCGTGCGCCCGGTCGGTGGTGCGTACGCACTGCACGATCGAGTTGGGGTCGACGAAGTAGTGGGTGCTAGTCCCGTCCTCGCGTCTGGCGTCGTAGCCGGCGCCGTCCTCGGCGGCGTCGAAGTGCTCGTGCCCCTCGGTGGTGTGGATCACGATGACGCGGGGCTGGCCTTCGTCGCGGCCGCGGGACCACGAGGCCGGCTCACGCCAGGCCAGGTCGGGGTACTCGGGACTCTGCGCCATGGTCACCTCCGGCGGCGCCGTTTGGGGGTCGCCTGGGACAGTTCGGCCAGGGCCCGTGATGTCGACAGGCTGTACTGGTCCAACTCCAAGGTCGCGGTCGCGTCCCCGGCCCGGAACTCCTTCGACGCGATCTTGAAAACGGATAGGCCGTCGCGGCCGGTGGCGGTCAGGGCGGCGGACCGGGGGCTGACGCCGCGCAGCCGGATCAGCTCGCCGGCGCGGATCTGCCACGGCTGGACCATCCGGCCGTCGATCAGGTCGACGATCGGCCGTGCGACGGTCAGGCGGCCGCCGGACGGCGGGGTCGCGTGCTCGGCGAGGTACTCGTCGCCGGCGCGGTTGGCGTTGGACGAGGATCCGACCTCGTCGCCCAGGTCGAGGTCGGCGACCCGCTCCAGGCCGGCGTCGTCGAGCTCGGGGACGGAGGCGGTCCGCTTGACGGTCTTGCGCTGGCCGTTGCTGGAGACGTAGCGCACGCGGACGGCGTTGTAGAGGCCTTCGCCGGAGCCGGGCAGGTCGACGCCGTCGTAGATGTCGGCCTCGTACCGTACGGTGCTCGGCCAGGCCTTCCATTCGAACCGGTACAGGCCGGCGGCGTTGGGTTCGTAGGCTCCCCACCGGTAGCCGGGCTCGAACTGCATCATGTCGTCGAGGACGCGGGCCGGGGTGACGGCGTCGGGGTAGACCAGTTGGTCGATGTCGTGGCTGGTGGTCTCGACGACGGCGTTGGTGCCGTCGTACTGGTCGAGGAGCCGGCCGAGCAGGTCGTTGACGATCAGGTCGGCGGTGACCGTGTCGCTGGAGTAGCCGGAGTGGAAGGTGCCGTCGGCGTCGTAGAGCCGGGTGCGGAGCACGAAGTTGAACCAGTCGGCCCAGATCGTCTCGTCGGTGACCGCCAGGTTGCTGGTGATGCGGACGAACCGTAGGAGGACTGCGTCTTCGCCGGTGGGCAGGGTGCCGCCGAGGGCGGAGGTCAGGGTGCCGCCGGTGGTGTTCAGGTCGGCGGCAACCCGCTCGGCGCTGGCGGCGGGCAGGGCCGCGGTCGACAGACGCACGCGCAGGTTGCTGCTGGCGGTGCCGCCGTCCCAGCTGACCGAGATCCGGGCCAGGGTCATGCCGGCCTCGTAGGCGCCGATGTGGGCGATGAGGCCCGCTTCGCCGTTGCTGAAGACGGACCCGTTGGACAGCCGCATCGTGATGACCGGGGTCTCTTCGCCGGTGGTGCTGATGTTGACGTGCCGGGTGCTGCTGGCGCCGACCCGCCACGGCTCGGCGCGGGTGTCCACGTAGTACAGCGGCACGGACTTGTCGTGGGCGTGTGCGGCGCCGCCGAGCGCGGCGAGGTCCCATACCTGCCCGGAGCCGTCTGCGCCGGCGCCGGGGTCTTCGAGCCGGCCGGCGAAGAGCGTCTCGCCGGTGCGGATGTCGTAGATGGTGGTGTTGGCGTAGTAGGCGACCTCGTCGGGCTGGAAGATCAGCGGCCGGTCGAAGGCGAACTGCGCGCTGGCGTAGCCGCCTACCGCCAGCTCCCGAAAGCTCAGGTCGCGCAGGTCCCGTGTGACGTGCCGGTCGGACCTAGTGGTCTTGATCCGCACCGCAAGCGGCACCGGCAGTGTCATGTCGACGCCGGGCGCACGTACAAGTAGCGGGGCCAGTAGCTGGCCGTGACGGAGATGGTGGAGGTGATGTCGTCGTTGACGGTGGAGAGGTCGCCGCCGGCGTTGAGCAGCGCGTAGATGCGGTTGGTCTGGCCGGGGCTGAGCATGGGCAGGCCGCCGGTGCGCGCGACGAGCTCTTGCGGGTAGATCTCGCCCGAGCCCCCGATCGGGTACACCAGGTCCGCGGGGCCGTCGACAACCATGCTGGTGGGGCCGCTGGAGGTTGGCCAGGACACCATGCAGAACCGGTCGTCGGCGGGCATGAACGCCAGGACGTCGAAGTCCAGGTTGCCCGAGCCCGAGGTGCGTTCGGCGCGCACCGTGAAGATCGTGCCCCGCGCGGCCGCTTCCACGTTGGACAGGCCGTCGTAGATGGGGTCCGGGCCGAACGGGATCTGCACCAGGCCGAGGTCGACCCAGCGCCGGTTGGTGGTGGAGGCGGGCCAGGCGACGGCGGTGTTCGTGGCGGTCTGAGTGCCCGAGGTCTGCCGCAGCTGCACGTTGATGACGTCGCCGGCGACCGTCTTGGCGCCGCGTAGGAACACCCGGTACACGCCGCGCGCGTCCGTCGAGGCACTGGACGGGTGTACCGAGCTCGTCAACCGGTCCTGCATGGTGGCGGTGCCGAACGTGCACCGCATCGAGTTCTGGCCGGCGCCGGACCAGACGGCGTTGTTGGCCTGGATGGTGGTATTCGTGCCGCCGGTCATGGCCTCGGCCTGCAGCACCACCGGGGCGCTCGACGGCGTCCCGTGGCGGCGGACCGCGAACGCCGTCGGGCCCTTGTCCTCGACGCCCGAGTAGGTGATGGTCAGGACGGCCGGGGTCTCGACGTCGCCCTTGACGGAGGTGACGTCGACGTACCACGTGGCGGCCGGGTCGTTGGTGACCGTGGCCGGTGATCCGGTGACCTTGGTGCCGTACGCGAACGGCTCGGCCCACAGCGTCACCTCGAGCTCGCGCAGCCCGCCGCTGGCGAGGACCTCGCGGACGGCGGAGGCGTCGGAGCGGAAGGTGCGGAAGTGGACCGGGTTTGTGGCTCCGGTGGGCGCAAACTTGAGGATGTTGTACGGGCGGTCCAGCTCGCGGAACAGGGTCTGCAGCTGCGTCGCGGAGGTGTCCTCGGACGCGGTTTGCAGGTTCAGCCGCAGGGTCAGCTGCCGGTTGTCGTACGCGGAGGCGGCGATGTGGGCGCCGTCGACGAGCAGGTTGGACACCACGGCCCGGCGCAGCGACGGCGGCGGGAACTCGGTGCCGCGGTCGAGCAGCGTCCACGTGGACCCGTCGTTGAGGTTCAGGCGGGTGGTCGGCGACGCGGCGATGGAGTCCACGAACGCGACGGTGTGGCCCACGCTCAGCCTCCCCGCGTGTACATGTCTGCGGTGCGCCCGGTCAGCTGGCCGACGGCCCGGCCGTCCATCGTGACGGTCACGCCGACCAGCGCCGCGCGCATCGCGGCGGCCAGGATCTTCACGTCCAGCCCGCCGGCCGGGGCGGCGGGGTAGACGGGTCCGGGCGTGCCCCGGTTGATCGCGGCGAGACCGGCCCGGCCGCCGATGCGCTTCATACCGGCGACCGTCAGGACGCCTTCGCGCGGTGTGAGCAGCGCGGGTACGACGTCCCGGTTCACCGGCGGGCCCGGCACCTCGCCGCCGTGCGAAAAGCCGTGGAAGCCGCCGAAGCCCTTCGACGTGGCGACGTTGATGTAGACGGTCTTGGAGTGGATCGCGTCCAGCTCGTTTCTGAGCTGCTGCGCGCGGCGGATCGCCGTGGCCGCGTCCACCGTGGCCTTGGTGTTCTTCGCCGGGGGGATCAGCCCCAGCGAGCGGGCCAGCGCGTCGGCCGCGGACTTCGACAGGCCCATCCCCCGCGCCGCGGCGACGAACTGGTTGTAGCCGCGCTGCATGATCGCGTTGACCTCGCCCTGGGTGCCCTTGAGCGCCAGCGTCTTGTCGCGGGCGTTGAGCGTCGACGACGCGAGGGTGTTCAGCGCGGCGGCGTTGGCGCGGCCCTTGGCCGTGTTCAGGTCGAGCTGGGCACCGTGGTTCTTGGCGGTCTTGCCGTTCTCCTTCAGCGCGGCGGTGGCGCCGTCGATGGCGTCTTCCATGCCGATCATGCCGCCGAGGTAGGACTGGTTTGCGCCGGCGGCGTCGCGCATCTGCTCCGACAGCGTCTTGTACGCGTCGACGGCCTGGCGGGCGGCGGCGGTGGAGGCCATCTGCGCCTCGGCGGCCGCACGCTGCTCGTCGGTCATCTTGGCCAGCGCCTCGGCGGTGAACTCGAACCCGGCGGACGCCTGCCCCGACCACGACACGGCCTCGTGGAACTCGTCGCCGGTCTTCTTCGTCTCCTCGTTCAACGCGCCGATCAGGTACAGCGGGCTCGCCACCGCAGGGCCGATCTTGTTGAGCGTGGAGACGACGGTGGCGGTGCCGCCGATCAGGAACTCCGTCGAGGTGAGCAGCCCGTCGAGGGCGTCGGCGGCGGTCTTCGAGTCCGACGAGAGGATCTTCAGGGCGTCCCCAGCGCTGCTGGCGGCCTTGGGGATGTGCTCGCCCAGCACGTTCACGACGGGCTCGGCGTTCTGGACCACCTGCCGCAGGTCGGGCACGAGCTCGTCGATGGCGGCGCCGAGACTGCCCACGAGCGTGTCGCTGTAGCCGGCCGACGTGGCGAAGATGGCCTCGAACTCGGGCTTCAGCTTGCGGATCTCGGCCCGCACGATGCCGATGCTCTTGATCGCTTCTGGCACGAACGGCTTGGCGGCGTCCTTGAAGATGTCGCCGATGTCGGCGGCGGCGTCGTGGGCCTCGGCCTTGACCGTCGGGTCGCGGAAGGCGATCGCCAGCCCTGCACCGACGCCGGCGAGGGCGACGCCGCCGGACACGGCCGCCGAGATGACGCTGGATATCACCGGTGCCGCGCCCACCGCACCGGCGATCAGCGGCGCCGACACCGGGGCGTTGAGCAGCAGCGGCCCGATGCGCTGGGCGAACCTGGCGGAGAACGCGGTCGCGCCCTCATCGCCGGCGTCCCCGAGCAGCTTTTTGACGTTGAGCAGTCTGCGCAGCTCGCCCTGCTGCTTGCGGATGTCGCCGAAGATCGACTTGTCGCCCGTGGCGGCGTACGCGGCGGCCAGGGCCGCCAGGGACCGGTTGAGGTCCTCGATCTGCTGGTCGAGGTTCTTGGCGTCTCGGGCGGCGCCGTCCATCTGGTCGCCGAGCTGGTCGATCGCCCGACCTGCCTTGGCCGCCGCCGGTGAGATTGTCTCCTTACCGGCCAGGACGGTCTCGATGACCCGCCTATCCGCCACCGGCCCCCCTCAACAACTCGTCGCGGTACTGCAGGTAGGCGTCGATCTCGGTGAGGCTCAAGCGGTGCGGCGGGAAGTGGTAGAAGTACGCGAACGGCGGCCCGACCTCGACGAGGAAGTCTTGGCAGGTTCCTCCGGCGAGCCACCGCCACGGGCCGGGGGGTCCGCATCGGCCTGCTTCCCGACCTCGTGCTGGTAGGTGCACTGGGAGAAGTCGGTGTCGAACGACGGGTAGTCGACCGTGGCGCCGGCCTCCCGTAGGGCCAGCCACGCCACCGCCCGCACCGTGCGGATGCCGTACTCGGGTAGGTCGTAGCGGATCCGGTGCAGGCTCGGCCCGCCGGGCATGTCGGCTTCGAGCTTCACCAGGTCCGCGAAGGGCCGCCGCAGCAGGGCGTCGAGGTCCAGCCGCAGCACCCGGTCGACGGTGTGTGCTTCGGCGAGCTCGCTGGGCAGCAGGACGAGCAGCTTCACCTACGCCCCCAGCTGGTCGGCGACGTAGTCCACGACGGCGTCCATCCGGCGTGCGATCTCAGGCCGGAGGCGGTCGACGGGCCGGTCGACAAACCCGACGGGCACGCTGGTGGCGGACCACGGGTTGCGGATGAGCTGCCCGCCGGGGATCCGCTTGCCGGTGGAGGACCACAGCCGGCGCCGCTGCCGGCCGTATACCGGGTGGCGCAGGACCCCGGCGTTGACCCGGGGTACGTCGCGGTTGTCCTGCTTGCCCTTCGCCGAGGTACGCAGCACCACCGCAGCGTCGCTCTTGCCGGTCTTGCCGGTCTGCCGGAACTGCAGCGATCCAGACATCACACCGGCGTAGCCGCCGCGATGCGGCAGCAGGGCGGCAGCCGACGCGCGGATGGCCGGGCGCAGCTCGGCGGACGCGTCGCGCAGCTGCTCGGCCAGCTGCTTGCCGAGGCCGGCATCGCCGACCGCCTTGAGCCGGCGGGCCACTTCCCCGTACCGCTGGTTGCCGATCAGCCGGACCTCGAAGCCCATCAGGGTGTGGTGTCCCGGGTGATCGCGCCGGTGATCGGGAAGGTGAGCGTCTTGCCGGCCAGCTCGCCCAGCTTCCCGCCGATGTTCCACTGGTTGGGCAGGACGTTGAACTGGTACTCCGGGTTGGTGGTGGAGATGGCCGCGTTGACCGCGCGCATGGCCACCGCGACCGGAGTGCCGGTGTTGAACGCCGACCAGATCGTCGCGTCGACGCTGCCGGAGGCGAAGTCGTCCATGAACTCGATCGCCACCGAGCCGCCCTTGAGGCCGATGATGTAGGACCGCCACCCGGTGGCGCCGAAGCCGGTGGAGTCCAGCTGGTCGCCCTCGGCGGTGATGGTGCCCGCCTTGCCGTGGTCGGACAGGTCGACCGCGTTGAAGGTGATGTATTCGTTGGTCAGCGCGAGGACGGCCACGGTGGCTCCCTACTGGATGGCGATGCCGCAGGCGATGGTGAAGGTGCCGGTGATGGCGGTGATCCGCAGCCGGTACCAGGTGTCGGTGATCGACCCGGCGACACGCGTGCCCCACCGGCCGCCGGCGGTGGTGTACGGGCCGAACGTGATCCGGGTGGTCGCGCTGGGGAAGTTGGAGGCGTCGTCGGACTCGACGACACCGGTGATGGTGGTGCCGGGCGTGCCGAAGATGTGGAAGGTGGCGTAGAGGTACTGGCTGGCGCCGACCGCGCCGAGGTTCAGCGCGGTGCCGGTCGCGCCGGTGCCGGATACGGCGCCGGCGGCCTTGGCGAGCTGGCCGCGGATCACGCCGACGGCGTCGGAGCAGCCGCCCTCCAGGCTGTACGGGGCGTTGTCGCCGAGCTTTCCCAGCCACTGGTACTGGTGCTTCATCGCCTGGAACAGGTATGCCGGCTGGCCCTCGGTCTCGACGTCCGCGCAGGTGGTCACCTTCCCGGTGACGCCCAGCGCGTTGAAGGTGTACTCATCGACCGTGTCGGAGCCGGCCTGCCAGAAGCCGGACAGGCCCAGCGCCGAGGTCTTCAGACCGTTGTTGTGCTCGCGCCACCCGGTCGACCCGAACGTCGTCCTGACCTTTGGCTCGGCCTCGCACGACAGGGTGAAGTTGTCGGAGTCGCCGGTGAAGTTGTGCGAGTCGACGTAGGCGTACGCGTTGAGCAGCGCCAGCACGGACACGGCTTAGCTCTTCGCCTTCGTGGCGGGTTTCGCCGCGGGCAGGACCTCGACGGCGCCGGCGGCGACGAGCGCGTCGACGACGACCGTGTCCGGGTCGGGGTTGCCGTCTCGAAGCGTCCGCGGCGCCAGGATGACGACGTCGCCGGGCTGCACCGACTCCTTGGTGACGTAGTCGCGGATCGGCACCGCCCCGGTCACCTTGCACCGGATCAGGTCCGTGCGCGAGGCCCTATCTGCTTGGCTCATGGGGGTTTCACGCTCCTGAAGAGACGACGCGGACGGTGAACACGCCACCGAAGTAGCCGATGTTGTTGACCTCCTCCACACCCAGGGGGCGGAAGGAGTCGACGACGGTGTCGCTGACGATGCCGCCGAGGGTCTTGTCGCCTTCGATCGCCGTGCGGATCGAGGTCGATCCGGTGAAGTTGGCGTATCCGGCCAGTGCCTTCTGCCCGTTCCTGTCCAGGGCGGCCGAGACCAGCACCACGACGGTGAAGCTGAGCGCGGCGAATCCGTTGCGGAAGGTCAGGCGGTAGTCGGGGACGTCCGGCACGCCCACGATGGCGCAGGGCGGGCTGATCTGCCCGGGGCTGACGTCGGATACCCGCAGCCCGCCGATCGTGGCCAGGCGGGCCTCCAGACCGTCCATGACGGCCTCGATCGACGGTGCCATCAGGCCACCAGGACCGGCATCCGCCGGTACGCGGCCAGCTTCGTCGCGGCCGCGGGGTTCATCCGCACCCGGAACGGGCCGAACTCGCCCATCCCGGCGACGCCGAACGGGGCGTCCTTGAGCTTCAACGTCTCCGCCGACATGATCAGGCAGGCCTGCTTGACCGCCGCCGGCACGGCCGGCCAGCCGAACACGCCGACGATCTGGACCCGGTCGTCTCGCGCGGCGGTGTCCCGGTAGTGCGGGAACGTGTTCGAGGCGATCGCCTTGACCGTGCGGTACGGGCGGGCCTCGGCGTGGTCGGCCGCGGCCCAGGGCAGCAGCTGGTAGTCGGTGGACGCCCAGGTGGTCTCGTACGTGCCGTCGCCGGCCGCGTCGGTCTTCAGCGTCGTGACAGACACCAGCGGCGACCCGCCCAGCTCCAGCTCGTACGGGCCGCACGCGGCGAACGTGCGGGTGGCGGTGCCGCGCCAGAACTGGTCCCGGCAAAAGTCGTCGATCTCCCGGCTGACCGAGTCGATGGCCAGGCGGATCTCGAAGTCATCCGCCGTGTCGGAGGCCGCCAGGCCGAGCCGGCTCTTGAGCTCCTCGACCGAGCAGTACAGCTTCTGCAGGTCGGTGTTGAAGACCGTCCAGGTGCCGGCGGTCACGTCGGACGCGGTCCCGGTG
>Ga0075421_100007512_pt1 | contig 13358 bp, 11 predicted proteins | sample SoiMetdeltSBSDD5_FD_75292 | JGI IMG/M metagenome (GOLD analysis project Ga0075421, IMG submission 75292) | Bulk soil microbial communities from a Populus tree surrounding site in Tennessee, USA - Soil MetaG P. deltoides SBSDD5 | ecosystem: Environmental > Terrestrial > Soil > Tree plantation... | reverse complement strand
CCCTGCGCGGAGAGGAACAACAGCTCGGCCCGGTTGCACAGGGCCTGGTTGACCGTGAGGATGCCCGCCGTGTGTGGGGCGGGCAGCGCCGAAAGAACCCGCTCGGTGCCCTGGGCCCGCGGCCCCGACAGCCGGATGCGCCGGGTGGCGGCGAACAGGCTCGAGTGTGAGTGCACGACCGAGGCCGGCATCCGCGTCGTGCCGGACGAGTGCGTGATGGCGATCGGGTCCTCATCGTGGTGGCGGTAGTGCGCGGGAGCCCGGGTCGGGTCACCGGTGCCGGTCTCGGCGATGTCGGCGAGGATCGGCGCCCCGAGCTCGTGGTCCTGCAGGATTGGCAGGTGCTCGGCGTCGGCGAGGACGCCGGCACAGCGCAGCCGCCGCACGTACTCCGGTGCGACCTCCGGCGGCATGTTGCCGTTCATGAGCGCCGGGATTGCGCCCAGCCACGTGAGTGCCATGAAGTTGAGGAAGACGTCGGCGGCGGAGGTCGCGAACACGGCGATCGGGTCGCGCGCGACCACCCCGTGCTCGTGCAGCCACGCGGCCCGCGCCGCGACGCGCTCGTGCAGCTGGCCGAGCGTCAGCGCCTGGCACGCCGGGTGTCCGTCGACGTCGACGTCGAAGGTGATGCCGGGGCCGCTCGGATCCTCGCCGTGGTCGAGCAGGCGCTTCACGACGTTGCCGGCACCGAGCTCGGGGTCGGCGGCGAGGGTGGCCCGGATCGACTTGAGGCTCACGGGTTCGCTCCTTTCGACGCGTCACGGCGCACCAGCACCGCCGCGGCTCGATCGCCCGCCGCATCCATATAGGACTGATCTGCGATGATCACGAGCACTTCGTCGGCTTCGCCGTCATCGATCAGCAACCCGGCCACGTCCGGCCCGGCACCGGGCGACGCCAGGCAGACGACCGGCCCGGCGATCCCCCACCGGGCCGCGACGTAGCCGGCGACGGAGTTCGGAACCGACTGGAAGAACAGCAACGGTCCGACCCGGCCGCCCCGATCGACGGTCTGAGCCACGTGCACGGCGGCGGCCACGTCGCCCAGAGGGCTCACGAGCACGAACGCGGTGCGGTCACCTCGGGCTAACGGCAGCGGTGGCAGCCCGGCGGCGGCGCCGAGACACCGCTCCGCGACCTCGGCGACCAGCGGGCTGAACGACGACAGCACGAACCCGGGCAGCGCCGGCGGTGGGGGGTCGTCAGCCCGGTCCGGCCAGGCCGAGGACGCGGTCACCGACAACCCGACCGACTGCACCGACGCGACGAGGTCGTCGACGAGACGCCGGTCCGTGGCCACGTTGGTCATGCTGCACCCACGAGCAGAGCGGTGTTCGCGCCACCGAAGGCGGCGTTGAGGCTCAACGCGTAACGAGGACTCGCCTCGCGCGGTTCGCCGGCGATGATGTCGAGCCGGCACTCGGGATCGGGCTCCAGGTAGCCGGCGTTGACGGGCAAGCATCCCTCCCGCATCGCGAGCACGGTCACGATGAACTCGAGCAGGCCGGAGGCCTCGAGGGCCTGTCCGTGCACGGACTTGGTCGAGCTGACCGGTACCCGGTCGGCGTGTGACCCGAGCGCGAGGTGCAGTGCGGCGGCCTCGGCCGCGTCGCTGAACGGCGTGCCGGACCCGTGCGCGTTGACGTAGCCCACCTCGTCCGCGCGTACGCCCGCCCGCCGGAGTGCGGTGCCGATCGCCCGAGCCAGCCCGGCGCCGTCCGGCCGTGGTTGGCACACGTGGTACGCGTCGCCGGTGCGGCTCCAGCCGGCGACCCGCGCGAGCACCGGCGCGTCCCGTCGGGCCGCCGCGGCGGCGGAGGAAATGACGACCGCGGCGACGCCGTCGCCAAGCAGGAGTCCCGTGCGCCCCGCGCTGAACGGACGGACGCTGCCGTCGGTCGCGAGTGCGCGTCCGGCGTCGAAGAGTGCGAACTGGTCGGACTCGACGAGATAGCCGGCCGCCACGACCACCCGGTCCGCGCGGCCGAGAGCGACGAGCGTGGCGGCGTCGGCCACGGCCGTGCTCGCGGCGACGCAGGCGGACGTGTAGACGCGCGTCGGCGGGCTTGCGAGCCGACCATCGAGCCCGAGTTTGTCGGAGAGGCCGGTGCGCGCGACGACCCTGTCCGCCAAAGACTGGGCACTGTGCGCCGGCCGATCGTCGACGTCGGCGCGCGCCAGCGTGGGGTCGCCATGCACTGCGAGCAACAGCGGGCACGTCTCGCGTGCCCGCTCGTCAAGACCTGCTTCGCCGCAGGCCTGGTCCACGACCCCGACCAGCTCCTCGAGAAGGTCGGGCTGACCGGGCAGGGTCGCGGCGACACTGACTCGCCGCCGGCTGACGTCGAAGCGCTCGACGCGACGGAAGACCGGCGTCGCGGCGAGCGTCGCCGACAGGAGCGGCCGCGTCCCGCGGCCGAATGCGCTGACGGCCGCCACGCCGGAGACGACCGCCGCCTCAACCATGGTGAGACTGCGCTAACACGTCGCGAAGCACGTCGACCGCGCCGGTCACCGTGGACATCCGAGCCAGCTCATCGTCGTCGAGGTCGAGCGAGACGCCGTAGCGCTGCTCGACCTGATGCACCAACCACGCGAGCTCCAGCGAGTCGATGCGCTCCCGCACCGCCTCCGGGTCCCTGTTGCCGTACGTGGCTAGCATGGCGATGACGTCTTGCCGGTCCGGGTTCTCCGACATTGTTACTCGGCCTGCCCGGAGGTCTTCGCCAGATCGAGGCGCTCGGTGACGGCGACCACGAACTCGCCGAGGGTCATCCCCGCCATCTCCTCGGCCTCATCCTCGCCGAACTTGACGCCGTACTTGTCCTCGACTCGCACCGCGAGTTCGGCGACGGCCAGCGACTCGAGGTCAAGGCCGGCGGGCCCGAGGGTCGTGTCATCGTCGACGCCGGAGACGTCGTAGTTCATCTGCTCCAGCGAGTCGACGACGAACTGGCGGACTTCCGTATTCATCTTGGCGGACTTCCTCTCCTGGATTCCTACTGGATTCGCACTGGATTTGGTCGGGCGAAAGTCACGGCGATGGTTTCGGCTCCGCGGCTCGCAGCGCGCTACGGTCGCGGACGAGCTTTCCGGTCGCCGTGCGCGGCAGCTGCTCCACGAGGTGGACGACCCGCGGACGCTTGTACGCGGCGAGTCGACTCACGAGCACCTCGTCGATCCGGTCGGCGCCGTCCTGGTCGCTCAACACGACGTAGGCCTCGATGCCGCCATCGAAGACCACCACCGCGCTGGCCACCTCGGGCAGCGCGGCGAGCGTGTGCTCGACCTCCATGAGGTCGACCTTGAGGCCGCCGACCGAGACCTGCGAGTCCAACCGGCCGCGTACGGTGAACAGTCCGGTGGCCTCCTCGACCGTGCCGGCGTCCTTCGTGTGCAACCAACCGTCGACCCAACGGGTCGGATCCGACAGCCCGATGTAGGGCGACGCGGGCACACTGACGAGAAGCTCGCCGTCCTCCTCCCGAACCGCGAGGCCGGGCGCCGGCGCGACCGCCGGACGGTGCTGGGCAAAGAGGTCGGTCGCGATGACGCCGACCTCGGTCATGCCGTACATGTTGCCGAGCCGGACGCCGTACCGGTCGACGAACGCCTCGTGCACCTCGGCCCGCACCAGCTCGCCACCGGTCGTCATGCCCGTCAGTTGCGGCACCTTCGGCGGCTGCGCGACGGACGCCAGAAGTTCGATGTGGAACGGCACGCCCAACAGCGTCGTGGGGCGCTCGCTCGCGGCGACCGCCGCGAGGATGGCGTCGACGGTCAGGCGCTCGGGCACGGCCAGCTGCACACCCGCGTGCAGGCCGTAGAGCAGACCACCGACGAGGCCCAGCACGTGCACCATCGATGCGAGGCACACGATGCGTTCGCCCTCGCGCGGCACGCCATCGATCTGCACGTACCGGTTGATCTCCTCGACGAGATTGGCAGCGGTCCGTCCAATTACCTTCGACGGACCGGTCGAGCCGGAGCTGAGCTGAATGACGGCGTGCGGCGTCGCGGCGGGCCGGCCCTCGCGGGTGACGATGACCTCGTCGACGTCGAAGAACGCCCGCAGCGGGCCTCCGGGGATGGCCTTCGCCTCGACCATGACCTGAGCACCGACCCGCTCCAACGCACGCTCGATCTCGAACTGCGTGAGGCGGTAGTCCAGCAACGTCGTCTGTGCGCCTATGCGCCAGGAGGCAAGAAGATTCGTGACGAACGCGAGCGACGGCGGCAGGCGGAGCGCGACCGCGCCGCCGGCCCGCACACCGTGACCTTCGAGTTCGGCCTGGCGTGCTGCCACGAGCTCGCGCAGCCGTGCGCGGGTCACCGGGGAGTCGAGGTGGAGGCAGACATCGGCGTCGTCACCGGCAAGAAGGATGGAGTCCACCCAATCTGGACTGAGCGACGGCTCAGCGCGGTCAGGCATCGAGCCGTTGTCAACCATGACAGCGCCCTCACATCATCGACGAGCTTTGCGGTTCGACTATGCGTCACCTCGACGCCGACAAGTCACTACACGGGACTCGTGATTCGACTCACCGACGTCCCCCGTCGGATGCGACCGCAGCCTATCAATCTGCTCGAATAATTCGCAATTACTGATCTTGCAAACGCTGTCGTTGTTTGGACCGCCTCCACATGCGCTGACCTGGGTCTGCGCCGACGGTCTCGGACAGGACCCGCCGTGCCCAATCCCGTTTAAATCGACGTAGCTCGCTGTAATTGCGACCCGTCCGCCGGTGTGGCAGCGTGCTTTGAGAAGTATCGGTACTTCGATGGCACAAGGTTGCATTCTGTCGCAGCCGGGGGATCGGTGCGAGACTTGCAGTCGCCCCGAGCCCACCGGAGGACCGACCATGCCACTACATCCCCAAATGCAGGCGATGCGGGACCGACGCCGCGACGAGGATGTGCCGCCGCTCTACACGTTGTCGGTGGAGGAGGCGCGCGAGGCGGACCTCGCTTCGATCCAGGCCGACGCCGGCGTGCCCGAGCCGGTGTACCGCGTCGACAACCGACGCATCCGAGGTCCGGCCGGGTTGATGCCCTTGCGCGTTTACCGCCCGCGGCGGCGGGGCCCCTTGCCCGCCCTTGTCTACTTCTTTGGTGGGGGATGGACGCTCGGCAGCATCGACACGTCCGACGCCATCTGCCGTAGCCTCGCCAACGTTGCGGACTGCGTCGTGGTCGTGCCGGGCTACCGGCTCGCGCCGGAGTGGAAGTTTCCAGCCGCGGTGGAAGACTGCTACGCCGCCGTGCAGTGGGTCGAGCGCTCCGCGGCGAGGATCGGCGTGGATCCCGACCGACTGGCGGTCGGCGGGGACAGCGCCGGCGGCAACCTGGCGGCGGCGGTCACGCTGCTCAGCCGGGACCGGGGCGGCCCCAAGCTCGCGGGTCAGGTGCTCGTCTACCCCAACACCGACCATGCCGCCAACGATCAGTCGATGCGCGAGAACGCCGATCCGTATTTGTTCAATCAAACTTCCGTTGCGTGGTACTGGAACCATTACCTCCCGCGGAAGGCGGATGGTCGCAACCCGCTCGCGTCGCCCCTGCGCGCCAGTGACCACAGTGGGCTGCCCCCGGCCCTCGTCATCACCGCGGAGTATGACCCGCTCCGCGACCAGGGCGAGCGGTATGCGAAGCGTCTGGCGCGGGCCGGCGTGCCCGTGCAGCTGAGCCGCTACGACGGAATGGCCCACGGCTTCTTCGCCATGGGCGGCATCCTCGACGCCGGCAAGCAGGCGATCACCGAAGCCTCCGACCAACTACGCACGTGGTTCGGTTCGAGCTTCAAATGACAATCATCGTCGCTGGCTTCCTGCGTCCGCTACTGAGGGTCGCGGGGGACTCCGAGCCGGCCGGCTCGTTCGTGGTCATCGAGGAGCCCGACGTGATCGCGCAGCGGGGCATCGCCGCGTTCCTTCCCGGGACTCCGGTCGTGCGCGAGCTCATCCCGTGGGAGTACCAGCTTCCGGCTGCGGCCGACCGGTTCTTCCACGGGCACCGCGACCTCGATGTCGTCGCGGTGGTCCCGGCATTGGAGTACGCGGTACCGTTCGCGGCCCGGCTCGCCGAGCGCTACGGCGTGCCCGGCGCGACCCTGGGTGCCGCGGAACTGTTGCGCGACAAGCATCTTCTCCGCAAGGTCACGGCCGCCGCGGGCGTCGCCAATCCCGAGTCGGAGTTGGTGACGGGCCCGGACGACGTCCGCGACTTCGCACGGCGCCATCCCGGTCCCGTGGTGGTGAAGCCCGCCAACCGGCAGGCCGCCGTGGGCACCTTCATCGTTACCGACCCAGCCGACGTCGACCGCGGCTGGGCGCAGGCGATGGAGCAGGACGAGGGCATCTACGTGCCCCGCCGGGCGATCGCGACCCGCATGCTGGCCGAGCGCTTCGTGGACGGGCCGGAGTTCAGCGTGGAGATGCTCCTTCAGGACGGCGAGTCGCTCTTCGCCAACGTGACCGCCAAGGAACTCGTCCCGGGCCCGCGTCCGGTCGAACTCGGACACATCGTGCCCGCCGACATCCCCGAGCCGGTCGCGACCGCACTGATCGAAGCGACCGACCGGGTGGTCGATGCGGTCGGCTTCCGCACCGGGCTCCTCCACTGCGAATGGATTGTGGCCGGCGGCGTGCCGCACCTCGTCGAGTGTGCCGGGCGGCCGCCGGGTGACCACATCATGGAGCTGATCCGGCACGCGTGGCCGCTCGACATCGTGCGGCGCTACCTCGCCGCGCTCAAAGGACAGCCGCCGGACCGAGTGACGTCGGTGCCCCGCTACGCGGGTGCGGTGTGGTTCCTGCACGCCGACACGGGAGTCGTGGAGGGCATCGACGGGCTCGACGAGGCGTGCGCGGTGCCCGGCATCGCTGTGGTCGACTGTGACGTCGCGATCGGGGACCACACCCACGCGATCCGCAGTTCGTGGGACCGCGTCGGCGTCGTCATGGCCTTCGGCCTTGACGCGGCCGAGGCCGTTCGCAAGGCGCGCGGCACCGCCGAGATGATCAAATTTCGGGTGCGCCCGGACTAGCTGACCGGCTGGCTCGCGTCGCTTTCGTTGATTCGCAAGGCCGCCTCGGCCGCGTCGAGGGCCTGGCGGCACTCGTCCGCGTTCTCCCCGATGGCCGTCGCGAAGGCGACCCTTCCGTTGGCCGTCCCTTCCGGCGGGGGTGACTTGACCGCGCCGATGGCCGGCAGCAGCGCGAGCCGGTCGACGGCCGGCGGCAGACCCTCCACATCGAACCGGATCGAGGAGATGACCGTGTCATTCTCTTTGGGGTAGAAGAACCGGACCGCGCTGACGAGCTTGCAGTCGTGCGTCATCTGGGGTGGCTGACCGCAGGCGACGGCCGCGGCGGCGAGCGCGAGGTCCACACCGGTCGCACGCAACCCGAGGTACGGAATCATGTCGCCACCGAGGCGCCCGTTCACCTCGATGATGCGGGGACCGTCCGGACTCAGCATGATCTCGGTGTGCGTGACGCCGTCGGTGAAGCCGATCGCGGCGTGGGTATCACGCAGGATCCCCAGCAGTTGCGCGTCGTCGAGCAGGGGGTCGCTGCCGTGGACGTAGTGGCCTATCTCGACGCAGTACGGCGGAAAACCAATCTCCTTCCGCGCGAGCACGAGCGGGAAGACCTGGCCGTTGTGGACGGCCGAGTCGACGCTGATCTCCTCGCCGGAGACGAACTCCTCCAGCAGCACCGGGGGGCGGTAGTCGGGCAGCTCGGTCACCTTGAGGGTGCTCGTGCGCGCGAAGTGGGTCGTGAGCTCCTCCGGGGTGTCTACCTTCACGACGCCGATGGAGAGCGCGAGATCCCGGGGCTTGATGACGACGGGGTAGCCGAACTGCTCCGCGGTCGCCAGCGCGTCGTCAAGGGAGTCCACCTGCCTCGAGCGCGGCTGCGGCACACCCGCCGCATCGAGTGCCACACGCGTCAGGTGCTTGTCGCGGCAACGGATTATGGCCTCAGGATTGCCGCCTGGCAGGCCGAGCGCGGCGGCGACATGGGCCGAGGCGAGGATACGCGTCTCGTCCCAGCACAGCACACCGTCGACGTGCTCGCGGGCGTTCACTCCCTTGGCCGCCGCGACCATCGTCGGGGCGTCGAGGCTCTGCTCGACGATCGTCCAACCGCTGATGTAATCCAACTCCCACGTGGGTTCAACACCCATGATCATGTGGACGCGGTAGCGCGAGCTGATCGAACTTAATAGGTATTCACGGAAGTCACGCTGGCCGGTTCTGACCACGAGAAGGAGCGGTCGCGCGGCATCGTCAGCGTGCATCCCTGTCTCCTCGCTGTCGTGCAAAGTCTTGTCCGGCAATAGGAGAACCCCGCGGCGCGTGCATGCCCGCGACCGCGGGGTCCGTTGAGGTGTGCAGACCTACGTCAGTGACGTTAGGCCGCGCCCGGCTCGAGCTTAGGCGCGCACCAACTTCCCGACCTCGCGGGCCCGCACGAGCTTGCCGACCTCACGGGCACGCACGAGCTTGCCGACTTCCGTCATTCAGAACACCCCCTTCCCAAGGGTCGCACCGGGGTTGCGGTTGCGCCTAGCGTCCATGCGTGTCGAGCGCATGTCAAGTTCATCTATGTGGAGATCAATTGACACTGTGGAGTGGGTCACTTGCCGCCCACGAATGCGGTTTTGTGCCTCAAATGTGCGCCGAAATAAGGCGGGCGATGCGCCGAACTCCCTCGGCAATGTCGACCGGTTCCAGCCAACTACAGGACAGGCGGATGGCATGCGCGCCGCCGCCGTCGGTGTAAAAGAAGCTCATCGGGGTCCACAGCACACCGTACTCCCGGGCGGAGGTCTCGAGCAGGTTCTCGTCGGCCCGGATCGGCACGTCGAGCACCGCGAAGAAGCCACCGGTCGGCACGTTCCACCGGATCCCGTGCGCGGCGCGGACGTCAGCGGGGAAACCCTCGTCGAGCGAGTCGAGCAACGCGCGTAGGCTCAGGCGATAGAAGTCGATCTTCGAACGGTTGGCCGCGCGGAGGCTGCACCCCGAATCGAGGAGCATGCCCCCGATGACGCCCTGCGCGATCGGTGAGGTGTTGACCGTCAGCATGCTCTTCACGGCCGACAGTTCGTCGGCGAGCAACGTCTTCTGGCCGTTGACGTCCACGACCGACTGGTCGGCGACCAGAAAGCCCACGCGCGCTCCCGGGAAGCACGACTTCGCAAACGACCCAAGGTAGATCACGCGTTGGTCGGTGTCGAGGGACTTGAGCGTCGGGCGCTGACTATCGTCGAGTCCGAACAGGCCGTACGGGTCGTCCTCGAGCAGCAGCAGGTCCTCGTCGCCGGCAACCTCCAGCAGTCGCCGTCGTGTCGGCACCGGCAACGAGATGCCCGAGGGGTTGGAGTAGTTCGGCACGACGTAGAGCGCGCGGGGATTGCGACCGGATGCTCGCACCGCGCGGGCGACGCCGGCCACCACCTCCGGATCGACGCCGTCGCCGTCCTCGGGAACCGGCACGACCTCGACGCCGAGGATGCGCGCCGCCCCCGTGATGCCGACGTAACACGGCTCGGCGGCGAGCAGCACGTCGCGTGGGCTCGCGCACAGACCCCGCAGGGCGATGACCATCGCCTCCTGGCAGCCCGCGGTGACGGAGATCGCCTCCGGCGGCACGTGGATGTTCTCGTCGATCGCGAGCATCCGAGCGATCAGCTCGTGGATGTGACCGTTCGTGCGTCCGTACTGCAGGAGCTGCCGACGAACGCGTACGTCGTCGAAACCCTTCTCGCGCAGATAATCGGTGTAGATCTGCAGATATCGCTGCACATCGGCGGTGGCGTAGAAGCCTTCGTACGGGCGGCCGGCGGCCAGCGAGATCGCGTCGGGGAAGCGGCTCGCGACCTCGTTGAGAAAATTCATCGACGTGGACACCGGGTCGCTGACCGAGACGTGCAGCCCGTCCTTGGCCAGCTCAACCACGCGAGCCCTCATCTCGGCAAGCTTGCGAGCGAAACATCATCAGTCCTCACGCTGCGCGCATAGTGACCGCCGACCGATCGATGTCGGCGATCGTGGGTCGGCCCGCCAGAGTCATCGTGAGCGTCAACTCCTCCTGCAGCAACCGCAGGAGCGCGGCGACGCCCGCGCCGCCATTGACCGCCAGTGCCCACAGCACCGGCCGACCGATCAGCACGGCGCTCGCGCCCAACGCCAACGCGATGAAGATGTCGTTGCCGCGGCGCACGCCGCCGTCGAAGAGCACCGGGCAGCGACCGTCAACCGCCGCGGTGACCTCCGCGAGCGCATGCAGGCTCGCCGGCGCGCCGTCGAGCTGGCGGCCACCATGGTTGGACACGATGATGGCGTCCACCCCGCAGTCGAGCGCGCGGACGGCGTCCTCGGCGGTGAGGATTCCCTTGAGCACCAGCGGCAGCTCGGTCGTCTCGCGCAGCCAGGTGAGGTCGTCCCACGTCAGCGACGCGTCGAAGGTCTGTGCCGAGTGCACCGCGATCGCCGACTCGCCGATGCGCCGGCGGTGGGTCGCGGCCATGAGGTCCTGGTCGAGGTTGACCGCGCGGATCTCCGGGTCGAGGGCGAACGCGTTGCGCAGGTCGCGCAGGCGTCGCCCGATGCGGGGTGTATCGACCGTCAGGACCACGGCTCGGTAGCCGGCGGCGACCACCCGCTTGACGAGGTACTCCATCACGTCGCGGCGCTGCAGCCAGTAGAGCTGGAACCACAGTGGACCGCTCGCCGCCTCCGCGATCTCCTCGATCGTCCGACTGGCGAAGAGGCCAACGATGTAGAGCGCGCCAGCCGCGCCCGCTCCTCGGGCCGTGCCCACCTCGGCGTCCGGGTGCGCGAGCTTGTGGAACGCCGTCGGCGCGATGCCCATCGGCACCGCCAGACTCGCGCCGAGCACCGCCGCGCGCGTGCTGCAGTGCGAGACGTCCACGAGTACGCGCGGCCGCAGCCGGACCTCGTCGAACGCACGGCGGTTCGCCTCGAGCGTGATCTCAGCTCCGCTGCCACCTTCGATGAAGTCCCACACATCGGCGCTCAGTCGGTCCCGGGCGAGCCGTTGGTAGTCCTCCGCGCAGATCAGGGACACGCCATCCTCCTGTCACCGGACGTCGCGACAGTACCGCCGTACTCGCGAAGCGGCCACGGTTGCAAAACCTCGCCCGTTGGGTACACGTAGTTTCTGGCGTCGTGGCCCAGAGCCAACGAGAAGGAGCCGAGTTCCGGTCTGTTTCCTTCCCTTGTGGACGCGGCGATGCCCCGGCGGACCGTGATGGTCCGCCGGGGCTTGTTGCCCCTCAGGGCAACCGGCGCCCGCTCCGCGCTTGTGTCAGTTCAGGATCGACAGCCGGACCGAGTCGGCCATCGCCTGGTAGCCCGCGTTGTTCGGGTGGATGTGGTCGCCGCTGTCCCACTCCGCCCGCAGCTTGCTCGGTGCGGCCGGATCCTTCATCGTTTCGTCGAAGTCGATCACCGCGTGGAACAGGAAGCGGTTGCTGCGGATGAAGTCGTTGACGGCGAGCCGCGTGACCTCCTTCTCCGGCGTCCACGAGGTGAAGCCCTCAAACGGCATGAGGGTGCAGATGACGACGCTCAGGTCCCGCTGCTTGATCTGGGCCACGAGCTGGCGGAGACCGTCGATGATCCGGTCGGCCGGGTCGTTGTGGATCTGGATGTCGTTGATCCCGAGGAACACGATCACCGTCTCCACACCGGTCTGGCTGAAGGCGTCGCGGTGCAGGCGCGCCAACCCGTTGAGGCCCAGCTCGGGGAAGTTGATCTCACTGCCGTCGTGGGTGACCGCGTTGCCCGCCATGCCCAGGTTGAGGATGCCGGGGTCCTTGGGACCCGGACGTGCGAGCAGGCGCTCGGCGAGCCGGTCGGGCCAGCGGGCCTGACCGTTGAGGCTCGAGTTCGTGCCGTCCGTGATCGAGTCGCCGATGATCGCGACGGAGCCGTCGGACCGGTGGCTCAGCACATCGATCGCGGTCAGGAAGTAGAAGGCCGTCCGCGTGATCGTGAAGGCCGTGCCGGCCGGGTCCGCGGCGTGGTCGCCCGCGCCGACGAAGGTCTGCGTCCGGGCGGTGAGGTGCCAGGTCGCGGGGCCGGTGGCGACCGGGAAGTAGAGCGTGATGACGAGGTCGGCCCGCGCCGGCACATGCATCCACAGAGGATCGGTGAGAACCTGCCCGCCCTTGGGAATGAGGACGGATGCGTCGCCACCGTTGAACGTCAGCTCACGCACGCTCGTCGCCTCGACGTCGGTCAGCTCCGGGGTGTCGGTCTCCGGCACGGCAACGGTCGCATGCCCAAGGGTCACATTCTGGGTGCTGAAGGTCGCGTTCAGCCGGAACCGGATCGCCTCTCCGCCGACCGAGACGCGCACGGGCATGCGAACGGACTGGTCGGTGAAGCCCAGCGCGGACGAGCCGGCTCCGGCCCCGGCCGGGCCTGTCGCCCAGGTGCCGACCCAGTCGGCGCGGCCGGTGGCCTGCGCGCCGGACCCGGCGCCGACGGCGAACGCCACCGCCGCGCCGGCAGCCAGCGCCGAGAGGGCGGCGACCAGGCGCCGCCTCGAGGAGCTCTTCACTGTTGTTGAACCTCCCTCGGGCAGGCGCCAGCGGGCGACGCTGCCCCGGTAGTAAGTCGGATGCATCACCTTTGCAGATTGACCAATCGATGTTTAGATACATCGACCCAACTTCCATCCTCCGAACGTATGATTTAGCCAGTCGCATCTAGCAATGACGCATGCGACCGATTTGTTGCGTCCATTGCGCACTCGCGGATCGTGGCCGCCGTTATGTGGTCGAACTGATCGGCGTCCTAACGAATCTTGAACGCCCGGTCGCGAATCTCTTCTGGCATCGAACTCCATCGACGAGGATGACGATGTGGCCGATGGAACGAGCCGGGACGTGCCGTCCCGCGGGCTGCGGGTGCTGGTCGGGGCGGTCCGGGGCGAGCCACGCCTCTTCGCGGTCGCCGTCGGCGGCAGCGTGCTCGGCGGGCTCGTCACGGTGGCCAGCGCCGTCGTCGTGGGACGGGTGGTGGGCATCATCGTCGCGCCGGCGCTGCGCCGGGGGACGGTCGACGCGGGCGCGCTCGCGGCGGGCGCCGCGGCCATCGTCGCCCTGAGCCTGCTGAAGGTCGTCGGGATCTTCGGCCGCCGCGTCGGCGCCGGCTATCTGCAGTTCCGCCTGCAGGCCCGCTACCGGCGGCTGGTCACGCGGCGCTATCTGGCGCTGCCCGAGGTCTGGCACCAGCGGCATGCGACGGGTGCGCTGCTGTCCGGTGCAAGCTCCGATGTGGACGCGATCTGGTTCGCCATAATGCCGCTGCCCTA
>Ga0075421_100007508_pt1 | contig 13362 bp, 6 predicted proteins | sample SoiMetdeltSBSDD5_FD_75292 | JGI IMG/M metagenome (GOLD analysis project Ga0075421, IMG submission 75292) | Bulk soil microbial communities from a Populus tree surrounding site in Tennessee, USA - Soil MetaG P. deltoides SBSDD5 | ecosystem: Environmental > Terrestrial > Soil > Tree plantation... | reverse complement strand
TTCCGGAGGCAGTATGTTCGTGAGCCGGGCTCTCGCAGCCGTCGCGGCGGTGGCGGCGTGTCTATTCACGGCCGCTCCTGTCCGCGCGCAAGGCTGCGTCACCGCGTTGACTCCCAACCCCTTGGTCGTTCCGGCCAACGGCGCGGCCGTGACCGTGACGGTGCAGACCGCTTCGCCCGAGTGTCAGTGGGCCGTCGGCAACCAAGCGGCATGGCTCAATTTTCCCGACCAGTTCGGCGGCGTCGGTCCCGGCACCGTCACATTTTCTCGAGCGTTCCCGAACCACGACGCAGCGCCGCGCAGCAACCCCGGAACGGTCGTCATCGGCGGGGTGTCGCTGCCGCTTCAACAACCAGGGAACCCGTGCCCGCTCACGATCTCGCCGTCACTGATCACGTCGCCCGCCAACGGCGGCGCCGGCAGTTTCACCGTCAACACCGCCGGGTCGGCGTGTTCGTACGCGGTCAGCGATGGGAATGGCGTCACGATCACCAGCGGCCAGACTGGCAGTTCGTTTCCAGCCACGGTTGCATTCACCATAGCGCCAAACACCCAGAGCGGAGCACAGATTCGATCGATCCTCGTCACCAGCCTGGGCACGTTTCTGTTCGCGCCAAGTGTCGGCATCCTGCAGAACGGCTCGCCGGTCGCGACCGATGCGCCGAATGCGGGATTCGAGTTTGCCGTCTATCGGCCGGCAACCGGTCCGGTGCACGTGTCCCTGCCTGAAACCGTGCAGCTCACCAACGCCGAAGATCCCGACGCACAGTGGACGGTTACGACGTCGCAGCCGTGGCTGCTCGCGACACCCACGGGCGGCGCGACGCCGGGGACGGTGATGCTCTCCATTGATCCTTCGGCAACCACCGGATTGCCGGTGGGCCCGCATCTCGCGACGGCCACGTTTCTCTCGCCAGTCGCACCCGTTACACCCCGCACTATCAACGTCGGGCTGTGGGTGAGAGACGCGAATACGCTGACGACCGCGCCCGGCGGACGCGTCGATACGCCCGTGGAGAACGCCACCGGATTGAGCGGCGCCGTCGCCGTCACCGGTTGGACAATCGACGACGTGGGGATCGCGCGCGTGCAGGTGTATCGCAATTCCGTCGAGGGTGAACCGCCGGTCGACATCTATCTCGGCGACGTCACTCGTGTCCGTGGTGCACGTCCCGATATTGTCGGCGCCTTTCCAGGCAGACCGGAGCTCTCGCGGGCTGGATGGGGATTCATGATCCTGTCGAACATGTTGCCGAACGGTGGCAACGGCACGTTCACCTTGTCGGCAGTGGCGGAAGACATCGAAGGCCACCGCACGAGGATCGGCGAGCGGCTCGTGACCTTCGACAACACCAACTCGGTGTTCCCGTTTGGCACCATCGATCGGCCGATTCAGGGCGGGACGATGAGCGGCAGCAGCTATGCCAATCAGGGTTGGGTGCTCGCCCAGCCCGGGCGTGCGATCCCGTTGGACGGTTCGACGCTGCGGCTGTTGATCGACGGCGTGGTGCGGCCGAACGCCGCTGGCTACAACTTTCCGCGGCCCGACGTCGCTACGCTGTTTCCGAATCCGCCGTACCTGAACTCGGGCGGTCCGGCGGCACAGTTCATCATCGATACGACGCAGTTCACGAACGGCATTCACACGATCGTCTGGACGGCGACCGATAACCTCGGGGTGACGCAAGGCATCGGCAGCCGTTACGTCGACATCCAGAACCCGCAAGGTCCACTGACCGAAGCCCTGGCTGCGCGCAGCGAGGCAGCACTGGCATCGGTGCCGCTGGCGACGGCGTTCGTCTGGGATCGCACCGGCTTCGACGATCGCGACTGGAGCGTGCAGTTCGCCGGTTCGCGTACGCGCGAGATCAAGGCCACGCATGGCGAGCGGATCGAAATCGCGATCGACACGTGGGTCTGGTCCAGGGGCTGCGGACCGTTCGCCGGATACGTGAAGAACGGTGACGTCGCCGGTCCGCTTCCTCCCGGCGCGTCGCTCGACGGTGATCAGGGTATCTTCCGTTGGATGCCACCCGCGGAGTTCGCCGGCACGTTCGACTTCACGTTCGTCCGCCGGACGTGCGGCGGCGGTGAGGAGCGGATCCCGCTTCGCATCACCATCGAGCCGTGATCCTTCCGGCTGAAGCCGGAAGCCACGTTGCTGGTTTCGTGTAGCTTCCGGCTTCGGCCGGAAGGATCCTGTGCCGTTGAGGTGGCGGGCTTCTCATCCGTGCTGGCCTCAGCTTTGCTGCTCCGGCTGGAGTGCAGAGGCCCATCCGACTGCTGACCTTGCTCGGGGTTCTCGCCGGGCTGCTCGGCAACCCAACGTATCTATCTGCCTCAACGGTTCGCTATTTCACCGATGCCGAATTGATCGCGCGCTCCGAGCGCGTGGTCTATGGGCGGGTCGTGGGGCAGCGGGTGGAACGCGATCCATCTCATCCGCGACGCATTTACACGATCACGACGCTGTCCGTGATCGAGGATTTCACCAGCCATCCGGGCGAGACGCTCGAGGTGTGGGAGCTTGGTGGCGCGCTTGATGGCGAGCAGCTGTTCGTCGGCGGGGCCGTGGAGTTCCGCGCCGGCGAGTCCGTCGTCGTATGCCTCGACCGCGGTCGCGTGGGATTGCGAACGCTCGCGATGGCGTTGTCGAAGTTCACCGTGGTCGCCGGCGCGGGTGGCGATGCGACGCTGCGGCGCGACCTTCGGCAAACCCAAGTCGTCGGCGGCGCTGTCGCCGCGCAAGATCGATCGTTGAACGAGTTCCGTCAGCTCGCCGCGCAAACGCTCGGACGAAGCTCTCGCCGCGCCGCCGTCAATCAATCACTCCAAACCGGTGTCGTCGAGCCTTTCACGAACATCCGTCCCAGCCTGCCTCTTCGCTGGCGCGACGCGGATTTCGGCACGCCCGTGCGCGTCTTCAGGAATACGTTGATGCCGCCACCGCTCGTCTCCGGTGACGCGGTGCCGCAGCTGCAAACCGCGGTGTCGGCATGGACGAGTCCTTCCGGCGCGTCGATTGCCGTGCAGTACGCGGGAACGGCGTTCGAATCTTCGATCAACAGCGATTGGACGTCGATCCCCGAGCACAGCACGCTGGTCACGTTCGAAGATCCGACCCGCGAACTGGGACCGGGGGTGCTCGCCATCGGTGGCGGCTTCGGCCAGAACACCCTCGGTTCGGGCGGCGTCGTGAACGGCGTGACCTACGACGCGTTCGTCAACGGCTTCGTCATCTTCCAGAATGCCGCCGACCTTCCGGCCAGTTTTCGTCAGCCCCTCGATTTCACACGGGTGTTGACGCACGAGATCGGCCACACGATCGGGTTCGGGCACACACAGGACGACGGCAGCGTGCCGAATCCCACCGCGAACATCATGTATGCCTTCTGCTGCCTCAGTGCGACCCCGGTACCTCCATCGATCGGTCCGGACGACCTCGCCGGTCTCATCGCCATGTATCCGGCTCCTCCCGCCACTGGACCAAGCATGGCTGTGGACACCACCACGGCGTACTTCGGCGCGGTGACGGCGGGCGGCGGTTTCAGCTGGCGAACCGCGGCGCAGCCGATCCGTCTCACGCAAACCGGCAGCGGAACGGTCACGTGGACCGCGACCTCGACGCGTCCCTGGCTTCAGGTGACGCCAGCGTCAGGTACCGGGCCGGCGTCGCTCACGCTCAGTGTCGGTCCCGATCCGGCGCTGCCGGCGCTCGGCCTCGAGGATGGCGCGATTGTGTTCACGTTCAGCGGCGCATCGAACGCGCCCGGGCCGGTACTCGTGCGCCTGAGTCTGACCCCCATCGGCCAGTCGTCGAGCCCGATTGGCACTGTCGACACTCCGCTCGAGAACACGACCGGCGTCACCGGCGCGGTGCCGTTCACGGGATGGGCCCTCGACGACGTGCAGGTCGCCGGCATTCACGTGTGCCGGCAGCCTGTCGCCGGTGAGGGGCTGACACCGCAGGAACTGTGCGGCGGCACAACGCAGATCTACGTGGGCTCGGCGGTGTTAATCGAGGGTGCGCGGCCCGATGTGCAGGCCGCGTTCCCAACCTACCCGATGGCTGAACGCGCGGGTTGGGGGTTCATGGTGCTCACGAACATGTTGCCGAATCAGGGCAACGGCACCTATCAGTTCTCCATGTACGCACAGGATCAAGAGTCGCATGTCGTACACCTCGGCAGCCGGACCATGACGTGTACCAATGCGCAGGCCACGAGACCGTTCGGCACGATTGATACGCCGGGCCAGGGCGACACGGTTTCGGGCACCTTCATCAATTTCGGTTGGGCGCTCACGCCCCAACCGAAAATCATCCCGGTCAACGGATCGACAATCACGGTGCTCATCGACGGTATCGCGCACGGCAACGTCACCTACAACCACGAACGCGCCGACATCGAGTCCCTGTTTCCGGGGTATCGGAACACCGAAGGGCCGAACGGCGCGATCGGATTCCGCGTCATCGACAGCCGGACGCTGAGCGACGGCCTGCACACGATCTCCTGGACCGTCACCGATTCGAATGGCGTCACCGAGGGGATCGGCAGCCGCCACTTCAGGGTAGCGAACACGACGTCGGCAGCCTCGACATCCCTCCCAACATCGTCGGCATCGTCGACCGTGGAAGGGGTGAGCGCGAGCGCCGCGCCGATTGATCGCACGCCGATCTGGGGCCGGCGCGGATGGGCGCTCGACGGCGAATGGCGATCGTATGCACCGAACGATGCGGGCAGGACCATCGTTCGCGGTGAAGAGATCGATCGCTTCGAGCTGGCGCTGGACCTGGGGAGCGGTGAGACGATCACCGGGCACCTCCGGAACGGCGAACGACTCGAGCCGTTGCCCGCGGGGGCTCAATTGAATCCAGCAACCGGACGATTCAGCTGGATGCCCGGCGCCGGCTTCATTGGAAGCTACGACCTGGTGTTCGTGCGATCGCTGAGCGGCCGGCCGATCTCGCGCCACGAAGTGCGGTTCGCGTTGCGGCCGAAGTCGAGCGGCTTCACCGGCGTACAGGTGACGATCGACAGGCCGCGAACGCAGCCGGACGTCACGCAGCCGTTCACGCTCTCCGGGTGGGCCGCCGACCTCTCCACCGAACAGGGCGAGACCGGTCTCACCGGCCTTCACGTGTGGGCCTATCCGCTTACTGGCGGCGCGCCGATTTTCCTGGGCACCGCGCGATATGGTTCGATGCGGTCCGACGTCGCCGACGTCCACGGCGAGCAATTTCGCGCTTCCGGTTTCGAATTGAGTGTTGTCGGTCTGGTGCCAGGGCCTTATGATTTAGCGGTTTTCCCCTGGAGCACGGCGCTCGGCGGCTTCGCACCCGCCAGCGTCGTCCGGGTGACGATCAGATAACGCGCTCACATTCCTGTAATCGGGTAGCCCACAATCGACACTCGACGCCTCACGATCGACAAATGGGCTCGCTTTCGTTGGCTTCCCTACCTCAACCGGATGGCGTCGAGTTTGCTGCGGTGCATCTTTATGGGGTTTCCCGTGCTGCGGTCGCGAGCCTTGGCGGCTCTCCTTCTCACGTTTGCGTTCTCCTCACCGCTGTGGGCGTCGACGGTTATCTACCGTACGGACGCGCAGCTGATCGCGCTGTCCGAGCGCGTCGTGCACGGCCGCGTCGTGTCGCAGCGCACCACCCGGGGCGGTCCTGACGGCGAGACGATCTATACGGTCACGACGCTGCAGATCATCGAGGACCTGACCGGCGTACGAGGCACGACGGTCGAGATCTGGGAGCTGGGCGGTGTGTTCGGCGATGAGTTCCTGTACGTCGGCGGCGCGGTGGAGTATCGCGTCGGCGACGAGGTGCTCGTGTGCCTCGAGCGCGGACCGCGCGGGCTGCGCAGCGTCGCGATGGGCTTCTCGAAATTCGACGTGTTCGTCGACGCCAACGGCGAGCGTGCGCTGCGCCGCAGCATGCGAGAGACGGTGGTCGTCGGTGGGGGCGCGGCGGCGGCCGCAACACGCGATCGCACGCTCGCGGAGTTCCGTGTGCTCGCGACGCTGGTGACCGGCCGTCAGGCGCAAGCGGGGCTCGCCGCCGATCCAGGGGGGGCCGTTAGCCAGCCGTACACGTTCCTCGGCCCCTTCCGCTGGGTCGAAGCAGACAGCGGGACGCCGGTGGTCTGGTACAAGAACACGAGTGCTCCACCGCCGCTCGATGGAGGACTCGATGCGGTCGCCCAAATCCAGACGGCCCTTGCCGCGTGGACGAACCCATCGTCGGCATCGATCGTTCTTCAGTACAACGGTACAACCTTTCAAAGCGACGCGGACGGACCCTGGAGCGGGATTCCCAGCAACAGCGGTGTCATCACATTCGAGGATCCGAACAACGAGATGGCCTCGGGTGTGTTGGCCATCGGGGGCGGGTGGGCCGGTCCCGGACAATCCACCGCCAACGGGATGACGTTCAGTAACTTCACTCGCGGGTACGTCATCTTCAACAACGGCCTCACGGGATCGTACCGGCAATCGACCGACTTCTCGCGGGTGCTCGAGCACGAGATCGGCCACACGATTGGTCTCGGGCATACCGACAGCACGGCCGCGAACATCATGTACTTCTCGTGCTGCCACCTCACCACGCCATTACCACCGGCGATCGGGCCGGATGATCTCGCGGGTTTGAACTTCATCTACCCGGCTTCCGGCGGAAGCTGCACCTATTCGCTCAGCCCGACCAGCGCGAATGTTGCATCCGGAGCCGGCACGGGATCGGTCACGGTCAACACGCAGGCCGGTTGCAGCTGGACTGCCGCCAGCAACAACATCTTCTTCATCAGCGTCACCTCCGGGTCGTCGGGCAGCGGGCCGGGGACCGTCGGCTACTCCTTCACGGGCAACCCATCGATCTCGCCGCGGTCGGGGACGATGACGATTGCGGGGCAGACGTTCACGGTCAACCAGGCTGGTGTGCCGTGCGCGTACTCGCTCAACCCGACCGTGAGGAACATCGGCGCACCGGGAGGCACAGGATCTGTCTCGATCACCGCCCAGACCGGCTGCGGCTGGACCGCGGTCAGCAACGCAGGATTCATCTCCATCACGTCGTCACCCGCCGGAAGCGGCAACGGATCGATCAATTACAACGTGATCAGCAACAGCGGCGGCCCACGATCCGGCACGATCTCGATTGGCGGACAGACGTTCACCGTCAATCAGGCGGGCGCCGGCCCGACGGTCACGCTCGACACTATCTCGCTGAACTTCGGCTCGACCCTGAACGGATCGTCCGTGATGGCGCAGACTGGGTCGCAGCCCATTCGGTTGACGCAAAGCGCCGGCGCTACCGTCTCGTGGACCGTGAGCTCGAGTCAGCCCTGGTTAACCGTGAGCCCCGCTTCGGGCAGTGGATCGCGAACGCTGGGCGCAGCGGTGAATCCCGCCGGCCTCCCGATAGGCACGTACCAGGCGTCGCTCAGTTTCGCCCTCGTCGGGGCTGGCAATTTCGTCGGTCCGATCAGCGTCACGCTGCGTGTCATGAACAGCGGCGCGTCTTCGTTCCCGTTCGGCGTGATTGACACACCGACGAACAACGCAACTGGCGTCGTCGGCGCGATTCCCGTCACGGGCTGGGCGCTCGACGATGTCGAAGTGGCGAGAGTGAACGTGTGCCGCAATCCGGTAGCTGGCGAGCCGATGGTCAACGACTCCCGCTGCAGCGGTGCGATGCAGATCTTCCTGGGAGAAGCTGTCTTCGTAGCCGGTGCGCGCCCCGACGTCGCCCAGACGTTCCCGACGCATCCACGGTTTGTGCGTGGGGGTTGGGGCTTCATGGTCCTGACCAACATGCTGCCGAACCAGGGCAATGGCACCTTCACGCTCCAGGTGCACGCGGCCGATCGGGAAGGGCGTTCGATCGCCATGGGCTCGCGCGTCATGACCTGCAACAATGCGCAGGCGACGCGTCCGTTCGGCGCGATCGATACGCCCATCCAGGGCGGCACTGCCAGCGGATCGAGCTACATCAACTTCGGCTGGGCTCTGACACCGCTACCGAAGTCCATCCCGCTCAATGGCTCGACGATCTCGGTGTACGTGGACGGCGCGTCGATTGGAACGGTCACCTACAACAACTACCGCTCCGATATCGCCACGCTGTTCCCCGGCTACGCCAACAGCAACGGCGCGGTTGGCTTCAGGATCATCGATACGACCGTGCTCGCCGACGGCCTGCACACAATCTCGTGGGTGGTGACCGACAATCTGGGAATCAGCGAGGGTATTGGCAGCCGCTACTTCGACGTCGCCAACTCGTCAGGTGCGATGACGGCGGCCGTTGACGCTCCCGGCGCGTTCAGCGATTCCAGTGCGGCGGCTGTCGGCGAGGCGACGCTCGATCTGTCACCGGTGCTCGCGCGGCGCGGATGGGATCCCGAGTCCGGCTGGCGGTCGTTTGCGCCGGGCCGCAGCGGCCGTACTTTGGTTCGCGCCGAGGAGATCGGCCGCGTCGAGCTGCGGCTCGGATTGGAAGGCGACATCGTCGGCTACTCGCGGGTGGGGGAGACGTTGGCGCCTCTGCCGGTCGGCGCCCAACTCGATCCGCGCAGTGGTACCTTCACGTGGGCGCCCGGCGTCGGCTACGTCGGCAACTACGATCTGTCCTTCGTCCAGCGCGTCAATGGCCAGCCAGCGTCGCGGAAGGACGTCCGGATCGTCCTCTACCCGAAGGGCAGCGGCTTCGTCGGTCCGCAGATTGTCATCGATACGCCGACGGCCGATGCCGATGTCGCGCAGCCCTTCCTGGTCGCGGGCTGGGCCACGGATCTATCGGCGACTGAGGACACGGGCGTCACCGGCATTCACGCGTGGGCGTACCCGCTAGGCGGCGGACCGCCGCTCTTCCTCGGTGCCGGCGCCTACGGCGGGGTGCGCGACGATGTCGCGGCGGTGCACGGCGATCGCGCGCGCGAATCGGGGTACGGCCTGCTGGTGCAGGGGTTGACGCCAGGCGCGTATGACCTGGCCGTCTTTGCTTGGAGCACCGAGCTGGCCGACTTCGCGCCCGCGAAAGTCGTCCGAGTGGCTGTAAGGTAGTTTCAGCGCACTATCACCGAGAACACCTGCGAGCTGTCGAACTGCCCGCTCAGCGAGCTGAGCGCGTAGACGCCGATCCACCACGTGCCCGGCGTCAGCGTGTTGATGATTTTTCCATAGCCGGCAAGCCGGAACTGCTGGCCGAAAACCTGGGCCACGTCGGGACGTTCCTGCGTATCGGGCACGCCGAGGAACACCGCCGCGCCGTCCTCACCGCGGAATCCCCACATGTGAATCGTCGACACGCCCGTCCCTGAAACGGCTGCCAGATCGAGCGCCCATCCGGCGATGATGAAGGTCGAGGCGACCTCCGTTCCCGCCGCCGGCAGGTCGACGGCAATCATCCCCGACGGATCGATCGTGACGGCGAGCGAACCCATCACGGCGAAGTTCTGCGCTGCGTTCACCCAGGCATAGAGCCCGATCAGGTAGTCGCCCGGCGCGAGCCCCTTCACCCCAATCGAGTAGCCGCTTGCCGTGAACTGCGGGCCGTAGATCGCGGCGATGTCGGGACGGCTCTGGCCGTAGCTGGCGACGCCGAGGAACCGCGCCTGGCCGGTGGATGAAAAGGCCCAGACGTGAATCGTGCCGATCCCGGGATCCGAGGCCGACGGATCGAGCGCCCACCCGGTGATGGTGAAGGGCTGTCGAACGTGCGTGCCATTCGACGGCGTCTCGACCTGAACGATCGGATCGCGCGGCAGCGGCGGCGCCGCCGGCGGCCTGAGCGCGATGATTGTTCCGTCGGCGTAGTTGACCGCGTAGATCTCACCGCTGGCGTCGATCCCGAACGAGCTGATCGTGCGCAACGAGAGGCCGGCGGAAACCTCGCTGGAGTGATCGCGGAGATCCGAGGCGACGCCCTCGCCGTTGCCATCCACCGCGACCGCGATCGAGCAGATCCTGCCGCGAATGAAGTCGCCGAAGATGTAGCGCCCGCTCATCGCCGCGTTCGCCGTGCCGCGGTAGACGAAGCCGCCGGTGATCGAGCGGCCGAAGCCGTGGTCGTACTCGAACATCGGATCGGTCAACGGGCCATAGGCCGGCGGCGGGTCGAGCGCGTGATCGTGCGCGCCCTCTCGATTCCGCCAGCCGTAGTTGCGCCCTGGGCGGCCCGCCGGCTCGTAGTTGAGCTCCTCGATAGCGTCTTCACCGACGTCGGTGAGCAGCAGCGCGCCGGTGCCGCCGCGGGCGGGGTCGTCGATGCTGAACCGCCATGGGTTGCGCAGGCCGATGGCCCATACTTCGGGCGCCCCGCCGCCGTCGACGAAAGGATTGCCGGGAGGAATGTTCAAGCCTTCGGGATCCTCGCCATCCACGTTCACGTCGACGCGCAGCAGCTTGCCCAGCAGGTTCGTGGGCGTCTGCGCCTGATGCGAGGCATCGTTCGGTTCACCGCCGTCGCCCGTGCCGATGAAGAGCAGACCGTCCGGCCCAAAGATGAGGTTGCCGCTGTAATGGATGTTGTACGGGTGGGGAAGCGCGCGCAAGCCGGTCGACCATTGCAGGTCGAATCGCGTGGACCGGTCCGCGACGAGCGGGTCGCCCGATCGCTGAAAGCGCGACACCACGAGGTTGCCCTCGCTGTCCGCAAATGAGACGAAAAACCGCCCGGTCGACCCGGCATCGGGCGGGAACGCCAGACAGACCAGCCCACGCTCGCCGTCGGTGGTAATCGCGTCGGAGAGATCGAGGAACGGTGTGGGTAAGAGCGACCCGTTGTGTACGGTGCGAATGACGCCTTCCTTCTGCACGACGAATTGCACCGCGGGGTTGGTCGGATCCTGGACGAAGGCGACGGGGTGTGTCAGGCCGGAGACAAAGACCTGGCCGCGAAGCTGCGCGCTGGCCGGGGCGGCCGACACAAGGAGGACGGCGAGTGCGGCGAGCGCACACCGTGGCGACGTGACGCTCTCGCGTTTTGGACTCAGCACGGAGTACATATGGTTGTTAGACACTCGGCGCAGGCGATCGGTATAAGTCTCGGTCGCGGGTGCACGGCGCTGCAGGAGAATGCGTCGCGGCTGGTAACATTGGCTCGTGCCTCGCATCGGCTTCGACGGCCGCGCGCTCGCGTCGCCGGCGGCCGGAATGCGCCGCTACACCTACGAGCTCTTCGGCGCGCTGGCCCGCCTCGATCCGTCGCTCACCATCGTGGCTGTCGGGCCCCCGTCCGGATCCGGGATTCCGGAACGGATCGAACGCGTCCAGCCCGCAGTCTCCTTGCCGACCAACCTGGGATGGATGCTGACCGGACTTCCTCTTACCGCTCGTCGTGCGGGCGTGCATGCTTTTCATGCGCCGGCATATACGATCCCGGTGGGAATCAGGCCGGTCGTCGTCACCATCCACGACGTGAGCTACGCACGGCATCCCGAGTGGTATCCATACAAGCGCGATCCGGTGCGGCGCGCGTTCTATCGTCACAGTGCTGTTACAGCGGATCGGATCATCACGGACTCGACCTTCTCCAAGTCCGAGATCGTGGCCGCGTACGACGTGCGCCCCGAGACCATCGACGTCGTGCCGCTCGCGGCCGCGGCGGCGTTCACGCCGGGACCGCGGCTGCCGCTGCCGGCCGCGTACCCGCCACGGTTCGTGCTCCACGTCGGGGATCTGCACGCCCGCCGCAACCTCGAGATGGTTGCGCGCGCGCTGCAGTCGGTCCGCGCTCGCAATCGATCGCTCCAGGATGTGGCCCTGGTTGTCGCTGGCGTGGATCGCGGCGCCGGAGCCGCGCTGATCACGCTCTCAGCACGTGCCGGCGGGTCGCCGCTCGTCGTCTTTGCCCGAACGGTGGATGATGCGTCGTTGCTGGCGTTGTATCGCTCCGCGTCCGCGCTGGTGTATCCGTCGCGCTACGAGGGATTCGGTCTGCCGCTCCTCGAGGCAATGAGTGTCGGCGTCCCCGTCATTGCCGCGTCGGCGTCTTCGATTCCTGAAGTGACCGGCGACGCGGCGGTGCTGATCGATCCGGATGATGAAGCGGCCTGGGCTGACGCCATCGAGCGCACGCTGGACGATGGTTCGCGGGCCGAGACGATGCGGGCCGCGTCGAAGACGCGCGCGGCGCAGTTTTCGTGGGACCGGACCGCGCGCGAGACCGCCGCGGTCTATCGAAAGCTGCTCGGCTCGTGATTCCGCTGATCTCGGTCATCGTCCTCAACTACAACGGCCGGCGGTGGCTGGGGCCTTGCCTCACCGCGCTCTCGACCCAGGCCCGGGCGCCATCGTTCGAGATGGTCCTCGCCGACAATGGATCGACCGACGGCTCCATCGAGTACGTCCAGCAGCGGTTTCCTGCGATCACCGTGGTCGAGAACGGGCGCAACCTCGGGTTTGCGGGCGGCAACAACGCCGCGGCACGTGTCGCACGCGGTTCGCTCCTCGCGTTCCTGAACAACGACACCGTGCCCTCCGCCGACTGGCTGGCACGCCTCCATGGGGTCTACGAGACGTTGGTGCGACCGGCGCTGGTGACTTCAAGGATCGTGTTCCTCGATCGGCCGGACGTCATCGACAGCGCGGGCGACGGCTATCTACGCGCCGGCGGTGCGTTCAAGCACGGACACGGCGCGCCATCCGAGTCGCTCGGCGGCTCACGGGAGGTGTTTGGCGCCTGCGGCGCCGCGTTCCTGATCGACCGCGAGTTCTTCGAGCGGCTCGGCGGCTTCGACGAGCGTTACGTCATGGTCTATGAGGACGTCGACCTCTCGTACCGCGCGCGGCTGGCGGGAGCGCGCTGTTATCTCGCCGGCGACGCGATCGTACGCCACGCGGGCAGTGCCACGCTGGGCACGATGAGCGCGCCGGCAGTCTTCTACGGTCAGCGCAACCTGGAATGGACCTGGATCAAGAACACGCCGGCGGGTGTGCTGCTGCGAACGCTGCCGTCGCATGCCCTGTACTCGCTCGCCGGAGTCGTGCACTACGTGTTCAAGGGCCGCGGCACGGCGGCCATCGGCGGCAAACTGTCGGCGTTGCTCGGATTGCCGCGTGTGCTCGCCGAGCGGCGCGCGCTGCAGACTGCCCGCAAGGTCGACACCAAAGCGATCGAGCGCGTGCTGACGCGAGGATGGGTTGGGATCAAGCGCGCGGAGAAGCAGCGTTCAGTGCGACGGCCGACGGCGACTCGCGAAGAGCCTGAGGCCCGCGAGGCTCGCGAAGATTAACGAGACGAAACCATTGCGTTTCGTCGCGATCGTCGCGAACTTCGTGTTTCTTCGCGATTGACCGTCGAACGTTGAGTGCGGTTGTCGTTGACAGATCGTGCGGCGTCGCAGGACGCGCGGCCTC
>Ga0075421_100007506_pt1 | contig 13365 bp, 11 predicted proteins | sample SoiMetdeltSBSDD5_FD_75292 | JGI IMG/M metagenome (GOLD analysis project Ga0075421, IMG submission 75292) | Bulk soil microbial communities from a Populus tree surrounding site in Tennessee, USA - Soil MetaG P. deltoides SBSDD5 | ecosystem: Environmental > Terrestrial > Soil > Tree plantation... | reverse complement strand
TAGAAGTGCGGGTGGGAGATGGCGATGGCGGCCAGCCCGCCGAGCTGCCGGATCGCGGCGATGGTGGCGTCGTCCACCAGCGTAATGCAGTCCCACATGACGTTGCCGTTCGGCGTCTGGACCAGCAGCGCGCGCTGCCCGATGGCGACGGCCGGCCGGGTGTCGACGGCGACGAGTCCCGGCTCCTCTTCGTAGAGGTGATTCGTCCTGCCTTCGTCGCGTAGGGCGGTCAGGGTCGTCCACTGCTGGCCGTTCCAGCCGACGTACTGACGCTCGTCCTCGCAGATCGGGCAACGCGCCGGGGGCTGCTCGCTGGGGGCGTACTGGACGCCGCAGGTCCGGCAGATGAACGCTTCCATGATGCTCCCTCCCACTGAGGATAGTGGATCGTGCATGGTACGATCGCCGACATGGCGCTCCTGGCGAGTGCATGCCAGGCAGGGCAGTCGACGCCTCGCCGCCGGGGCGCAGACGCACGATTCGGCCGACCGTCGGCCGAATCGTGCGACGAGCGGAGCACGAATGTCCCGCCGGGCAAGGTCCCGATCGCAGGAGAGTTCCGAGCGCCGCGACGTGGATCGCGGGGCGGTCGTCTCGCTTCGCCAGCTCCCTGGGCAGTCGAGCCGGGCGCGCCACAATCTCCCCGCGGCCCTGACGAGCTTCGTTGGACGTGAGCGCGAGATCGAGGAGATCAAACGGCTCCTCAGATCGACTCGCCTGCTCACACTGTGCGGCGCCGGTGGGATCGGCAAGACTCGGCTCGCCGTACAGGTCGCCGCCGAGCTGGTGCGCGAGCATCCGGACGGTGTCCGACTGATGGAGCTCGAGGCCCTCGCCGATGCGGCGTTGGTTCCGCAGGCGATCGCGTCCGCGCTCGGGGTCCGCGAGCAGCCTGGCCGACCGCTGCTGGAGGCGCTTGTCGCATTCGTCGAGGACCGATCGCTGCTGCTGGTGCTGGACAACTGCGAGCACCTGGTGGAGGCGTGCGCCGAGCTCGCCGAGCGGCTGCTGCGCGCCTGTCCGCGGCTCGCGATCCTGGCGACCAGCCGCGAGACGCTGGGGGTCGCGGGCGAGACGAGCTGGCGCGTCCCATCGCTCTCACTTCCCGACCCGCGGAACCCGCCCCCGCTCGAGCGCCTGCACGGCTATGAAGCCGTTCGTCTCTTTGCCGAGCGCGCACGGTCGGCCCGACCCTCCTTTGAGGTGACGGAGCGTAACGCGCCGGCAGTGGTTCAGGTCTGCCGCGAGCTGGACGGTATCCCCCTGGCGATCGAGCTTGCTGCAGCCCGTGTCCGAGGGCTGTCGGTTGAGCAGATCGCCAGGCGACTCGGCGACCGGTTCGAGCTGCTGTCGGCGGGCAGCCGGACCGCCGTGCCACGGCACCGGACGCTGCGGTCGCTGATCGATTGGAGCTACGAGTTGCTGTCGGCCCCGGAGCAGATCCTCCTGGGGCGCCTGTCGGTGTTCGTGGGCGGCTGGACGCTGGAGGCGGCCGAGGGCATCTGCGCGGGCAACGGAATCGGCACAGGTCAGGTGCTTCCACTGTTGCTTCAGCTCCAGGACAAGTCGCTCGTGCTGGCAGACGAGCAGCAGGGGGCCGTCCGCTATCGCTTGCTCGAGACGCTCCGACAGTACGGCAGCGACAGGCTCCGAGAGTCCGGCGAGGACGCGGTCCTGCGCGCGCGACACCGCGACTGGTTCGTCCGCTTCGTGGATCGGGATGAAGAGATCTGGTTCGGGCCTGGACAGGCGGAGTGGATGGGCTGCCTGGAGGCCGAGCTTGGCAATCTGCGGGCCGCGCTGGACTGGTGCAGCGTAGAAGTCCAGGCGGCGGATGGATCCGAGGCCGTCGTGCCAACCGCTGATGTCGCCCTCCGCATGTGCGAAGCGCTGCGTCGGTTCTGGGGCGGGCGCGCCTACTTCAGCGAGGGGCGCGCCTGGATGGAGCATGCTCTCGACCTGGCGGGCTCATCCGTATTCACACCCGCCCGAGCGAAGGTCGTGATGTGCATGGTTTTTCTCTGGCCGTTGCACCGCGAGGTCGAATCGTCGCGTCGGCTGTGGTCGGAAGGAGTGGAGCGGGGGCCGGAGATAGACGATCCGTATGAGAGGGTCGTCTATCTCGTCGTCCTCGGGGTACTGCGGCAGTTGGACGGTGCGCTCGATGAAGCGTGTGCCTGCTTCGAGAAGGCCGTCGCCGTTGGACGGGAGGTTCGGAGGCGGATCGGCTACTACATGCCGCGATACTGGCTGGCCGGTGTCCTCCGGGAGATGGGGGAGTTTGCCAGGGCTTGTGCGCTGCTCGAGGAGCAGCTCACGGTCTCGGACGTCCACGAGGATCTCTGGACTGTCGGCCTGACACGCTTCGGTCTGGCGCATCTTGCACTGAGGGAAGGAACGTACGGACGAGCGGCGGCACTCTTCCAGCAGAGCCTGACGAGCTGGCGGGACATGACCGATCCTTTGGGAATCGCCATGGGCCTCGCCGGCGTGGCATGGGCCGCCAGCGCCCGTGGGCACGCTGAGCGGGCGGCGCGGCTGTTCGGGGCGGACGACGCCCTGCGGGAACGAATCGGCTGCCTCGTCTTTCCCCTCTGGCAGGCCGAGCACGAGCGCTGGCTCGCCGCCGCGCGCGCCGGGCTCGGCGACGCCGCGTTCGACGCGGCCTGGTCCGATGGTCGGGCGATGTCGCTCGAGCAGGCGATCGACTACGCGCTCGAAGCAGCCGGGCCGCCCGTGCCCTCAACTGCGGCGGACGTGGCGCCCGTCACTCGTCGGCAGCCGTCTCCGCTCACCCGGCGCGAGTGCGAGGTCGCCGCGTTGATCGCCCGGGGCCTGACGAATCGGCAGATCGCCCTGGAACTGGGGATCGCCGTGCGAACGGTCCACGCGCACGTCGGCAACATCCTCGGCAAGCTCGGCTTCTCCACACGGGCCCAGGTCGCCGCCTGGTGGACCGTCGAGCACGGCCTGGCGGGCTCGCCATCCGGTCGCGGTACATCTCCCGAATAGGTACCGTCTCTAGTCCACTTTCCGGATGACGGAATACCGGTCATGCGGTACTGTCGAGAGAGCCTCAGACGGGAATGCCAGCGAAGGGGACGGTGCGCCGATGAATGACCGGAGTCCCTCAAGCGTGACTCGGCACGTGCAGGACGCGCCAACCGTCCCGCCCTGGCTCACAATCCATCAGATGGTCACGGGCTACCAGGTCTCGCAGGCCATGTACGTGGCCTCGAAGCTCGACCTGCACCCCATCCTCGCGGCCGGCCCAAAGACCAGCGACGAGATGGCCGCAACGGTCGGCGCGCACCCGAGGACACTCTACCGCTTGCTGCGGGCACTGGCGAGCGCCGGCATGTTCTCCGAGCGGGAGGATGGTCGATTCGAGTCAACCGCCCTGTCGGCGGAGCTCTGGCGAGCGAAACTGCTGTTCGTCGGCGAAGAGAGCTACCGCGCCTGGGGAGACCTCCATGCCAGCGTGATGACCGGTGAGCCGGCGTTTGGGCGAGTGTTCGGCACGACGTTCTTCGGGTATCTGCAGCAGAATCCCGAGGCCGCCACCTTCTGGGGTGACTGGAACGCCCGGACGGCGCTCGAGCGGCTGCCGGCCGCTGTCGCGGAGTACGACTTCACGAGATTTGGGACGCTGGTCGATGTCGGGGGCGGGCAGGGCACGTTCATCTCAACCATCTTGCAGGCCAACCCGACGCTGCGTGGCATCCTGTTCGACCTGCCGGATGTGGTCGGGGCCGCGCCAGCTGTGCTGGAAGCCGCGGGCGTCGCGGACCGCTGTCGCGTCGTCGGCGGGGATTTCTTCCAGAAGCTCCCGGCCGGCGGGGATGCCTACATCCTCTCACGCGTCCTGCTGAACTGGGACGACGCAGAAGCTACGCGGATCCTGGTGAACTGCCGACGCGCCATGGGCGAGCGTGGGACGCTGGTGGTCGTCGACCTGATCATGCCTCCGCCTGATCACCCCGCTCGCCGCGTCCGCGCGTTCAACGACCTGAATCTGATGCTGATGTTCGGGGCCCTAACCCGCACTGAGGCCGAGTGGAGGCGTCTGTTTGCAGCGGCCGGCTTTGGATTCGCGGTCCTCACGCCGAATCCGACGGACCTGGCCGTCATGGAAGGGGCGCCCACGCCCGCGTAGCCGCATTCGGAGCTGAGACCATGCGACCGCGGATCCTGATCGTGGGCGGTGGGCTGGCCGGCCTGGCGCTGGCCATAGGTCTGGGCCAGCGCGGCCTCGCCTACGAGGTCGTCGAGCAGGAATCGACCTGGGCGCCGGTCGGCGCGGGCATCGGGCTGTTGCCCAACGCCATGTGCTGCCTCGACCGGCTCGGAGTGGGCAACGCGGTCCGGGCGGCCGGGTTTGAGGTGACGGCGACCGAATGGCTCGACGTCACCGGAGGCAGCGCCATCCGCTTCGACTGGCGCGACGTCTGGGACGGCGATCCTGTAATCCAGATCCACCGCCACCCGCTCGTCCAGATCCTCGCGGATCGTGTGACGGGGTCGGTCCGACTGGGCACCGTACTCACGGGTCTCCGACAGGCGGCCGAGGGTGTTGAAGTCGAGCTATCAGACGGATCAGCAGGGCTGTATGACCTGGTGGTGGGCGCCGACGGTGTCTACTCGACGGTCCGACGGCTGTGGTTCAGGAGCGCACCGCCGCGCTACGTCGGCCAGCACTACTGGCGAGGTGCGCTGCCCGACCCGGGCGGATCGCTCCCCCGCCACTGGTGGGTCGCGCGGGCGCCCGGCCGCTTCTTCGGCCTGACCCCCCTCGGCGGAGACCTGGTCTACTGCTTCGGACAGCTCAATACCGACGACCTGGTTCGCGAGCCACCCGATGGCCGACTGGCTCATGCTCGGGCAGTCTTCGTGGACTTCCCCCCCTTCGCGACCGAGGCGCTCGCGCGTCTGGAGCGTGACGACCAGCTGCATTTCGGCCCGGTCTACGAAGTGGCTGAGCCCCACTGGCGAGCAGGGCGCGTCCTCCTTATCGGCGACGCCGCGCACTCCTGTTCGCCGATCATGGTCCAGGGCGGCGCCAAGGCCTTCGAGGACGCGCTGGTGCTGTCCGAGATGCTTGGAGAGGTGGCGGACGTCCCAGAACGGTGGGACGCCGTCCTCGACGCGTTCGTGGCTCGGAGACGACCACGCGTAGACTGGGTCCGCGAGCAGACCCACCTGCGGATCTCGCAGGCGACGGCCGGCCCGGCCGCGCTCATGTCGGCCGACGCCCAGGCAGGGGTCCTGGACCGGTTCCGCTCGTACTACGCGCCGCTGAAGGCGCCTCCATGAGGCGACGGACGCGTATCGACCATCCTCGGACTACCACCCGCGAACGGGCATCGTGGGAAGGGAGGCGGGCGTGACAGCGACGAACGGATTGCATGATCGATACGGGTTGACGCTCGGCACGCGGTCGGATGCCGCGGCTGACGCGTACGTCGAAGGCGTCGATCGGCTCCTCTCGCTCAACGTGGGCACCGAGGCGAGCCTGCATCGGGCCATCGAGGCGGATGAGACGTTCGCCCTGCCGCACGCGGCCCTGGCGCTGTTCTACCGGTTCCAGGGCGAGACCGCCGCGGCCAGGGTTGCCGCCCGACGCGGACTGGAATTAGCGGTCGGCCTCTCGCGCCGCGAGCAACAGCACCTGACGTTCGTCGAGGCGTTCGTCGGCGGCGACCCTGTGCCTGCACTCGACCTGGCCCGCGAGCATCTGGCCGAGTTCCCCCGCGACGCCCTCGTCCTCTACCAGGTCCCGTTCGTCGTGAGCGCGCACGGTGGCGGGGACCGGCGGCAGCTCATGGCAGCGCTGGTCGAGGAGATTGCGCCCAGCTACGGCGACGACTGGTGGTTCGCGGCGTTCGCCTCCATCTGGTATCAGGAGATCGATCAGTTCGAGCTGGCTCGTCAGCTGGCGATGCGCTCGCTGGAGCTGTACCCGCGCAACGCGAGCGCGGCCCACCCGCTGGCCCACGTCTTCTACGAGACCGACGATCATGCGAGCGGGGCGAATTTCCTGAATGGCTGGCTCGCTACGTACGATCGCGCCGCGCCGTACCACTGCCACCTGTCCTGGCACCTTGCCCTCAACGAGCTGGCACGCGGCAACTACGCTCGCGTGATGGAGCTCTACGAGGACGCGATCTCGCCGGCGGCCGCCCAGAGCCGGCTCTCGTTCTACGACGCCGCGTCGCTCTTATGGCGCTACGAGATCTACGGCTGCGCGGCCGGGCCGCTGCCCTGGGGCGCCGTGCGCGACCTCGGCCTCCGCTTCTTCCCACGGGCCGGCACGCCGTTCCCTGATGGGATGCTGGCGCTCGCCTGCGCCGGCGCCGGCGACGAGGCGGCGCTGGAGCGGCTGATCGACGGCCTGCGAGACCAGGCAGACGGCGGGCACCCGATCGCCGGCCCGATCGTGCTGCCGCTCGTCGAGGGCATCGCCGCGTTCGGGCGGGCCGACTACCAGACGGCGGTACGCAAGTTGGAGCCGCTGACGGGCGAGATCGTCCAGCTCAGCGGCACGAACGCCCAGCGCGAGGTGTTCGAGGACACGCTGCTGGAGGCGTACCTGCGTGTGGGCCAGTTCGATCGCGCCGAGGTGCTCCTGCGCAAGCGGCTCAATCGCCGTTCGTCGACGCGCGACTATCTCTGGCTCGGCCGGGCCCAGGTCGGGACCGGCCGGGCGGACGAGGCTCGACAGAGCCTCCAGGCCGCCCGCGCGCGCTGGTTCGGTTCGGCCGCCGACTCGCCAGAGCTGGCCGCGCTCGAGCGCCTGGTCACGGCCAGCGTGCCTGACGACGGTGCAGCGCCAACTGAACAGCCAAACGCCGAAGGAGGCAGACGACAGACGCGGTGAGTCTCCGAGGACCCGGTCGCAGGTCTCACCGGCGACGTTCAGGCTCACGATTTGAGAACGAGACATGGACCACCCGTTTCGACCTGGCTTCCTGACCGTCCAGAACGCGCCCTGGGCCACCATGATCGAGCGGATCGGGGCCGGGCTTGCCGCCGAGCAGACGGCTGCGCTCGGCCGGCCGTCGACGACTGGGCGCGCAAACCTGGGCCACATGGGAGGGGGAATGTTAAGGACTGACGCACTGCTCGCTTCGGCCCGGGTGCTCGGCCCTACCGTGGTCGCGGACCGACGGGCCATCCACCAGCATCCAGAGCTCGCCTTCCAGGAGTACCAGACGGCGGTGCTCGTCGCGACCCGCCTCCGTGAGCTGGGACTCGATGTGCGCGAAGGTGTCGGAGGGACGGGCGTGATCGGGCTCCTACGCGGCGCGAAGCCCGGTCGTACCGTGTTGCTCCGGGCTGACATGGACGCGCTGCCGATCCAGGAGGAGACCGGGCATCCGTATGCGTCCCAGGTGCCGAATGTGATGCACGCTTGTGGTCACGACGCGCACACTGCCATTTTGCTCGGCGCGGCCCGGCTGCTGGCCGAGCACCGGGAGCAGATTGCGGGTACCGCCAAGTTCATGTTCCAGCCTGCCGAAGAGATCGGAGGCGGGGCGCTCCGCATGCTAGACGAGGGCCTGCTCGACGATCCTCGGGTGGACGCGGCCTTCGCGCTGCATACATATCCGTTCCCCGTGGGGCAGGTCGACGTGAGCCCCGGCGTGGTTACCGCGGCCACGAACGGCTTCGCGATCACCGTGCATGGCAAAGGCGCGGGTGCCGGCCATCCGCACAACGGGGTGGATCCAATCCTGGTGAGCGCCCATATCCTGACCGCCTTGCAGACGCTCGTCAGTCGCGAGGTCTCGCCGGCCGAGTCGGCCGTCGTCCACGTGGGCTCGCTGACGGCGGGTACGGTGCGCAACGTCATGCCAGAGACGGCAACGATGCTCGGCACCATCCGCTCGCAGCGACCTGAGCTCCAGGAGCAGCTCAGGGCACGAGTGTCAGCCCTGGCGAAGGGCATCGCCACCGCGATGCGAGCCACTGCTGACGTGGAGATCAGACCGGGAGGCGAGTGCAATATCAACGACCCGGCCATGACATCACTCGTCGGCGATGTCGTACGAGATGTGTTGGGTCCGCAAGCTGCCGTCGAAGTGCCACCAGGCACCAATGGAGATGACTTCGCTCACGTCCTCAAGCGCGTTCCAGGAGCGTGGATCCGCGTCGGCATCGTGAATCCCGGGTGGGAGGAGCCGCGCCCGCATCATTCGCCGCGTTTCGACCTTGATGAGGAGATGCTGCCCGTCGGTGTGGCCGTGCTGACCGGCGTCGCCTTACGTTTCCTTGCCGAAGCATGAGGTCACCTTTCGACCGTTCCGGACTTCGCTACGGCTTGGAGTTGACACGCTTGCGTGGACAGGTGTGATCAGGCGGCGTACGCTGGCTCGAGTCGGATGACGGCACCGGTGCTGGCCGCGCTCGAGCACCTCGCATCAGCGGCCTCGAATGGCGGCAGCGCAGACGAAGCCTGATAGCGAGGGAGCACGAGCTGGGCGGCCGGTCACGTTACGACCCGGGCAGCGGAGCATCGCCAATCGGCACGAACGTCCGCGTCGAGATCGCCGACCGATACCCCGACAGGGGCCAGGGAGAGCACGCCATGTCAGCAGCCCACTACTTTCCATCGTCCGACCAGAGCTGGGAGCGCCGCCAGCCCCAGGACGTGGGTATGGACCCGGAGCGGCTGGCGGCTGCCATCGCCTACACCACGAGTCACGAGACGCCCGCGCCGATCGACCTGCACGCGGCGATCAGCGGACATAACCGGAGCGAGGGCCCCTCCGGTGCGATCATCGGTCCCGTGAAGCCGCGCGGCGGCGTCAACGGGCTCGTGCTCCGACACGGCTACATCGTCGCGGAATGGGGCGACACCGCCCGTGTGGACATGAGCTTCAGCGCCGCAAAAAGCTACCTGGCTGACCTGGCCGGCTTGGCGCTGGATCGCGGGCTCATCCGCGACATCGACGACCCGGTGCGCGAGTACGTCGACGACGGCGGGTTCGACCCGCCGCACAACAGCCGGATCACCTGGCGCCACCTGCTCCAGCAGACCAGCGAGTGGACGGGGACGCTCTGGGGCAAGCCCGACATGGTGGACCACAACCGCCAGACGACCGCTTCGAGCACGGTCCTGGCGAAGTCGCAGGGCGCCGCCCGCGACCTGCGTCCGCCGGGCACACTCTGGGAGTACAACGACGTGCGGGTCAACCGGCTCGCGCTCGCGCTCCTCCGCTGCTGGGGACAGCCGCTGCCGGACCTGCTCAAGTCGGCAATCATGGACCCGATCGGCGCCTCGGCGACGTGGGAGTGGCACGGCTACGACAACTCGTCCGTGACGATCGACGGGCGGACGATGACGTCGGTGACCGGCGGCGGTCACTGGGGCGGAGGCCTCTGGATCAACTCGCGCGATCATGCCCGCTTCGGCTACCTGCACCTGCGCCGTGGTCGGTGGCGGGACCAGCAGCTCCTGTCCGAAGCGTGGATCGACACGGAGACGATGCCGTCCACCGCCAATCCGGGCTACGGCTGCCTGTGGTGGCTCAACGCCGGCCAGCCGCGGTATCCCAGCGCTCCGGCGTCGAGCTACTTTGCGATCGGCTGGGGGACGAACCTGCTGTGGGTCGACCCGGAGCACGACCTCGTCGCCGTTGCGCGGTGGATCGACGCGGGGGCCGTCGACGGCTTCCTGGGACACACCCTGGCCGCCATTACGTCCTGACTCGCCGTGTTATAGCCAGATGCGGTACCCGTTGCGTGCGTTCGCCGTGCGGGCTGGGCGCGCGGCGGTTGACATCGGATCGGATGCATCAAGGGAGTAAGTAGCATGCAGATCGGAATCGGCCTTCCATCCCTCTCGCCGGTCAGCGGCCCGGTGATGCTGGAGTGGGCACGCCGGGCGGACACCGGCCCGTTCTCGAGCCTCGGCATGATCGATCGCCTGGTCGGCCCGAACTACGAGCCGCTGATCAGCCTGGCCGCGGCCGCCGCCGTGACCCAGCGGATCGGCCTGATGACCAGCGTGATCCTGGCACCACTGCACAACGCCGGCATGCTGGCCAAGCAGGCGGCGACGCTGGATGCGCTCTCCGGCGGGCGGCTCAGCCTCGGGCTCGGCGTCGGCGGCCGAGAAGACGACTTCAGGGCAGCCCCGGCGCCGTTCGCGGGCCGCGGCAAGCGGTTCGAGGAGCAATTGGCGCTCATGAAGCTGATCTGGTCCGGCCAGCCGCTCGCCGACGACGTCGGGTTGGTTGGGCCCGCCCCGGTCCGTCCTGGCGGGCCGGAGCTGCTGATCGGCGGCGGCACGCCGGCCGCGATCCGCCGCGTCGGGAAGTGGGCGGACGGCTTCAACGCCGGCGGCTGGACGGGCAATCCGCTTCGGGCGCGCCAACAGTACGAGATCGCCCTGGAAGCCTGGCGGGCGGAAGGACGGCCGGGCCAGCCGCGCTTCGTCGGCAACGCGCACTACGTGCTGGGGGCGGGCGCGCTCGATCGGGCGGCGCCGTCTATCCGAGCGGGGCAGGCTTTTCGCGGCGCGCTGGTGGAGGAGCTGGTCAGGAGCGTCCCCGCGACACCGCAAGCCATAAAGGACGTGATCGCCGGGTACGCCGACATCGGCATGGACGAGCTGATCCTCAAGCCCTGCCTCGCCGATCTGGACCAGGTCGACCGACTGGCCGATTGCCTGCCGTAGCGCCGCTCGCCGCGACTTGAGGATGCACCGGAAACGTCACGGCGAGAGGTAGTCAGCGCGATACCGCGGGCCATGGTGCAGCACAGTGGTCCGCTGGATGGGAGTGAAGCCATGATCGTCGCCCGTCACCTGTATCATCCTCTCCCGGGAAAGTCGGCCGAGGTTCTGAAGCAGCGCCAGCTGGCCTGCGATGTACGCGAGCGGATTGGCCTGCCGCGGGGGCGCATCCTGACGAGGGTACGCGGTGCGGATGGGCTAGCCGAGGTCATCTGGGAGTGGGATTACCCAGACGCAGCCGCGTATGACCGCGAGATGGAGGCCCAGAACGCCAGCGATGAGTTCATGGCGGTACGCCGGCATATGCGCATGTTGATCGAGCGGATGGATCCCGTGTTGCTTCAGGTCGCTGAGTCACCCGCGTGACGATCCCTCTCACGTCGCCCCGGCGCTACACTGCGAGGTCTCCTGAGACAGGTTGTAAGGTGCAGGTCGTCCGCCGGGCCGAATCTGGCAACGCTTGAATGCGCGATGGCGTTCAAGGGGGCAGCGTGGCAAATCAGCGGCTTTCCTTCGGATTGCTCACCTTCTTGCGCGGCAGTTGGGACGACCTTGTCGCCTTGTGGCAGGAGCTCGACGCGCTCGGCTTTGACAGTGTCTGGTTGCCTGACCATGTTGGCGCCGGGATGCCGTCGTATGAGGCGTGGACAGCGCTGGCCGGCCTGGCCTGTAAGACGAGCCAGATACGCTTCGGGACCCTCGTGACGTCCACGGCGTTTCGCAATCCAGTGCTGTTCGCCAAGCAGGTCGTCACCCTCGATCACCTCTCACACGGCCGGCTCGAGCTCGGGCTGGGGGCCGGGTACGACCCCCAGGACACCGACCACGCCATGACCGGCTTGTCGATCTGGGAGCCGCGCGAGCGCGTGCAGCGCTTCCAGGAATCGCTCGAGATCATCGACCGACTGTTGCACGGCGAGACGTTGACCTATCTGGGTCGCTACCACCAGGTCACCGGGGCCACACTCGGTGCTCGCTGCCTGCAGGTGCCACGCCCACGACTCACGATCGCCGGGTACGGGCCGACCATGTTGCGTCTCGTCGCCCGGTACGCCGACACGTTCAACGCGGGCGACCGCGACAGCAGGATGCTCGTCGAGCCCAGGGCGGTCCTTGCCGCGACCCGCGAGCGATACGACCGACTGCAGGAGTTCTGTCTGCAGCTCGGGCGCGACCCACGGACGCTGCGGCGCTCGATCTATCGCTACTGCGCGCCGCCGACGGAAGACCCGTGGGCGTCCGTCGATGCCTTCACGGACTTTGTCGGCCGTTATCGCGAGATCGGGGTCAGCGAGTTCATCTTCGCCTACGCACCGGGGCAACGCGAGCGACCGAAGACGTTCGAGCGTATCGCGATGGAGGTCATGCCGTCGCTCCGTGATTCGGAGGGACGATGACCGGCTTGGTTGGCGGCTACCATATCGACCCTTCAAATCGCGGACAATGATGACCGATCAGCTCGCGAAGCCCGAGTTGATCGCCTCCAGCGCCGCCTCGACGCGGTCGTAGCGGCCGGCCCGGACCAGTTCAATCGGCTCAGTGTGGCCCAGGTACGGGCTCGGGCGGTGGAGCCAGGTCCGCGCGGCGTCCATGTTGTTCCACATCAGCAGGAGCGCATAGTGCAGCTCGACGAGCTGTTGGAGCCGCTTGCGAGCCTCGCGCTGAGGGTAGTTGTCGCCGCTGATCCAGCGGTACAGCGTTCGCTTGTCGACGCCGAGCGCCATCGCCAGCCCACACTCATCCAATCCGAGGTCGACCTGAAGTTGCCCGATTTGTTGATCCATGGGACATCATCCAGTTCGCCGGATTGCGGCCGGAAGCTCACTCGCGTCCACGTTACCACGAATCGGAACGACATGTATCGGGATACCATCGTCGACGCGCATGTCCAGCGCCCGCTCAGTTACTAGATCGGAAACTTCATCGAGGTCTTCAATGTCGACCATCGTCCAGAGATTCCAGGATCGCGGCGCGTCAGCCGCCCTCGAAAGTCTGAATGTCGCCGTCGGATACTTGTCGAGGATGGTCTCCTTCAGCTCCCTGGCTGCAGCCTGTACGTGCCGGTATGATCCGCCTTGCTCCTTCATCGGAGAGCCTCCTGCCTAACCACTATAGCTTGCACGAATCGTTCAGCTCGCTGGGCCGGCTAGCGGAGGAGGTGGTACGGCAGGTCGATGACGGCGGTGTTCGGGCGGAAGAAGAGGGTGCCCTTGAGCCGCAAGGCCGTCTGGTTGTGCAGCGGCCACTCCCACCAGCGGTGCGGCACGTACTCCGCCAGGACCACGGTGATCGGCGCGGACGGGTTCTGCTTGCTCACCGCGTCCAGGTAGTGCAGCAGCGGTCCGGTCAGCGCGCGGTACTTCGATTCCAGGATGACCAGCGGCACGTCAGTGCCCCACTCCTTCCACCGCTGTCGAACCCTGGCCGCGTCCTCGAGGTCATCAGTGACGTGGAGCGCCGTGACGTTGTTGGAGAGGGCGCGCGCGTAGCGGATGGTGCGGGCCACCGCCTTGTTGAGGCCCGGCACGGGCACCACCAGGATCGGCTCCGGCAGGCCGCCGGTCGGCACGTCGTCTGATGGGTCCATCGCGAGCTGTTCGGCCACCCGGCTGTAGTGGGCGTTGATC
>Ga0075421_100007505_pt1 | contig 13368 bp, 1 predicted proteins | sample SoiMetdeltSBSDD5_FD_75292 | JGI IMG/M metagenome (GOLD analysis project Ga0075421, IMG submission 75292) | Bulk soil microbial communities from a Populus tree surrounding site in Tennessee, USA - Soil MetaG P. deltoides SBSDD5 | ecosystem: Environmental > Terrestrial > Soil > Tree plantation... | reverse complement strand
AGGCCCGCGCTCCTCGAGCTGACCGGCGCGGCGCCGGGCTCGCCGGAATTCCAGATGTGGGTCGGACGTCTGTTCTACATTCCGGCGTTTGCGGGCGGTATTTTCGGCCTTCTCGGCGGCTATCTCACCGACCGTCTCGGCCGGCGGCGAGTACTCACCTACAGCATTCTGATCTACGCCATTGCCGCGTTCCTGTCCGGGTACGCGACCTCCGTGCAGATGCTGCTGGTCCTGCGCTGCTTCGTGTTCATCGGCGTCTGTGTCGAGTTCGTCGCCGCGATCGCCTGGCTGGCCGAGCTCTTCCCGGAGCCGGAGCGGCGCGAGAAGGTGCTGGGGTACACGCAGGCGTTCTCCTCGGTCGGCGGTCTGCTGGTGGCATCGGCCAACGGACTTGCGGTGTCGTACGCGGCCAGCCTGCCGGCGCTCGGCACGTTTCTCGGCATCGAAGGCATCAAGGATCCGCACGCGGTCTGGCGCTACACCGTGATGTCGGGTGTCATCCCCGCGATTCCGCTGATCTTCATCCGTCCCTTCCTGCCCGAGTCGCCGATCTGGCAGCAGAAGAAGCAGGCCGGCACCTTGAAGCGGCCGAGCATTGCCGCGCTCTTCACGCCCGAGCTGCGCAAGACCACGATCGTCACGACGGTCATGTTCGCCATGGCGTATGGCGCTGCGTTCGGCGCCATTCAACAAGTACCGCAGATCGTTCCAGGCCTGCCCGAGGTTCGACAGCTGACGCAGAACGAGAAACCGCCGCAGGCACGGTTGATCGAGCAGCGCCATGCGTCCGACGTGACCAAGGTGCAGGAAGTTGGCGGGCTGGTTGGCCGCGTGGCGCTGGCGTTTCTGGCAACTATCATCGTGTCGCGGCGCACGCTGGTCCGCATCTTCCAGATCCCTGGATTGATTGCGCTGCCGCTGGTCTTTGCCTGGGCGGCGACCCACAGCCTCAGTTACCTCTACGTCGGCATTTTCATCGCAGGATTCTGCACCGTCGCCCAATTCAGCTTCTGGGGGAACTACTTGCCGCGCGTGTATCCCGTCCATTTGCGCGGCACGGGCGAGAGTTTCGCAGCCAACATCGGCGGCCGCTTGATTGGAACATCGTTCGCGTGGGTGACGGCCACGCTTGCCGTCACGGCCGATCGTGCGTATGCCCCGACCAAGGTCGCACTCACCGCAGCTGCCGTGGGCTTCGGCGTGTACGTCGTCGGGGTGATCGCGAGCTTCTTCCTGCCGGAGCCGCCTCGCACCGAGCTTCCCGAATAGCCACCCGCGTCTCGCTCCTGGCCGTTCCATCACTGGTCAGGATTGATGAGACAAAGAGCTAGGGCTGAGGCATAATCCGGCCACACCCCCAATTGGTGGACACTGCTGCGAGCGTCCGCTGAATGATCAAGTGCCCGACCTGCGGAAATGACGCGTCGGATCAGGCCGTGACCTGCGCCGTGTGCGCCAGACCTCTACGCGTCTCGAAGGTCGCGGCGGCGGTGCTGACGCCGCCCATGCCGGGTGGAACGAGCGCCGCGGACGCCGAGACCATGGCCGTTTCTGGCGGGTCGCCCTTCGGCACTGGAAGCTTGCCCGCCAACCTGACGCCGGGCCAGACCTTCGGCCATCGCTATCAGGTCATCAGCGTGCTCGGTGTCGGCGGGATGGGTGCGGTCTACCACGTGTGGGATACCGAGCTCGGACTGTCCCTCGCGCTCAAGGTCATTCGGCCCGAGACCGATGTCGCAGCCGCGCTGGAGCTCGAGCGCCGCTTCAAGCGCGAGCTGGTCCTCGCGCGCCAGGTGACGCACACCAACGTGATCCGCATTCACGATCTGGGCGAGATCGACGGCACCAAGTATCTGACGATGCCGTTCGTTCACGGCAGCGATCTCGCCAAGGTACTGGCGTTCAACGGCAAGCTGCCAATCGCGCGCGCGCTCCCGCTCGCGCGCCAGATTGTCGCTGGTCTCGGCGCGGCGCACGCTGTCGGCGTGGTGCATCGCGATCTGAAACCCGCGAACATCCTCATCGACGACGCCGAGAAGGCGATCATCACCGACTTCGGCATCGCGCGGTCGACTGAGGGGGGCACGCTCGCGACCGCAGCCGGCGCGATCGTCGGGACCATCGCGTACATGGCGCCGGAGCAGGCGACCGGCCGGCCGGTCGACCAGCGCGCCGACATCTATGCCTTCGGCTTGATCCTCTCCGAGATGCTCGTCGGCAAGCGCGGAGCGAACGCCGGCGATACCGCGCTCGGGCAGCTGATCGAGCGCTCGCGTAAGGCCCCGCCGCCCTTGCGCACGCTCGATCCGTCGATTCCCGAGCCGATCGATGCGATTGTCACCACCTGTCTCGAGCCCGAGCCGGCTGCGCGTTATCAATCGTCGAAAGAGCTCGAAGCCGCGCTCGATCGGTTGGACGCGAGCGGCTACGAGAAACCAAAGCCGCTCGCACCAGCGACGAAGCCAACGCCATGGCTGGCGATCACCGCGGCTGGCCTGGTGCTGGCATCGACGCTGATTGGCGTCGCGCTGTGGATGTCGTCGCGTACCGCCACGCCGCCACCACCACCTCCGGCCCGTGCGCCGGTCTCGGTCCTGATTGCCGACTTCGACAATCAAGCGAAGGATCCGGTGTTCGCTGAATCGCTCGAGCAGGCGCTCGGCATCGCGATGGAAGGCGCCTCGTTCGTCACGTCGTTTTCGCGAACGACCGCCAAAGCGCGCAAGCCGGGCGAGCCGCTGAACGAGGAGAACGCCCGGTTGGTCGCCGCCAGCGAAGGAATCGGCGTCGTCCTCACCGGCTCAATCGCTGGCGAAGGCAGCGGTTATCGCATCAAGGTGCGCGCGATTGATCCCGCGAACGGAAACCCGCTGGTGACCGCCGAAGCACCGGTCGCCAACAAGGGCGCGGTACTCAAAGGGGTTGAATCGGTCGCGACCGCGGTGCGGGCGGGCCTCGGTGACACGACCGAGGCCACGGCCCGCGCGGCGGCCGAGACGGTGACCGCGGCGTCGCTCGATGCGCTGCGACAGTATTCGATCGCGCAGGATCTCTCGACCGGCGGCAAGCAGGAGGAATCGATTCCGCACTATCGAGAGGCGATCAAGCTGGATCCGAACTTCGGCCGCGCCTACTCGGGCCTCGCCACGGTGCTGTTCAACCTTGGTCAACGCCAGGAAGCGACCCAGCTGTGGGAACAATCCCTGAAGCTGATGGAGTTCATGACCGAGCGGGAGCGATACCGGACGCTCGGCCTGTGGTTCGCCGGCCCTGGCGGCAGCTACGAGAAGGCAATTGAAAATTTCGAGAAGCTGGTCTCGCTGTATCCGGCCGATCGCGCCGGCCTGAGCAACCTCGCGTTCAGCTACTTTCAGATCCTCGACTTCGAGAAGGCGATGCGCCACGGCCGAGCCGCCGTCGACCTGTATCCGAAGAATCCGCGCGCGCGCATGAACTACGCGATCTACGCGACCTACGCCGGCGAGCTGAAGGTCGCCGAGAACGAAGCGCGCCGCGTGATCACGGAAAGCAAGACACTCTACAAGGCCTACCTGCCGCTCGCCGCGGTCGCATTCGTCAGTGGTGATTTCGACGGCATGCGGCGCGAATACGAGACCATGAAAACGACCGGCGCCGTCGGCTCGTCGCTTGCCGTCCATGGGCTCGCCGATCTCGCCATGTACGAAGGACGATGGGCGGAGGCGGAGAAGCTGCTGACCGACGGCATCGCGACCGACGTCAAGACGAAGAGCGCCACCTCACAAGCAGCGAAACTGATGATGCGCGCCGAGCTGCATGCCACGCTCAATCGCATGCCGCAAGCCACGCGCGACGCAGACGACGCAGTCGCGTTGTCGAAAGAACAGTCGACGCTGCTGCAGGCGGCGCTGATCGACCTTCGCGCCGGCCGCCGCGGCGACGCGCAAGCGATCGCGCAGGAGCTGTCGAAACAGTTTCAGCGGCGCGGACGCGCCTACGGCGAGATTGTCGAGGCCGAGCTCGCGCGAGCCGCCGGCAACCATGTGCAGGCCGCCGAGGCCTTCGCCCGCGGCGCGAAGTTGAGCGACCTCTGGCTCGGACGCTTCCTGCTCGCGCAGAACTACATCGAGGCCGGCCAGCATCCGCTCGCGCAAGCCGAGTTGACCATCGTCGAGCGCCGCCGCCTCGAGGCGTCGGCGGCGTTCCTCGATGACACTCCAACCTATCGCTACCTGGGAACGCTGCTGTACTGGATCGCGCGCGTGCAGCAGGGCACGAATCCCCAAAGCGCCGCCGCGGCCGAGAACTACAAGAAGTTCCTCGCGCTCCGTCCCGACGCGTCGGCATTCGATCAAATCGCCCTAGACGCGCGCAAGCGGGTCCGGAAGTAGTAAGGGGTCGGATCTTGTATTTCAACAAAATGTTGAAATACAAGATCCGACCCCGACTAAACTCGGAAGCCACAGGGGGCGCTACGGATTGATCACGACTGTGCGCGTCGCCGTCGGCAGTGAGATGACCCCGGGGATTCCCGTCGCCGTCACCGTCGTCGTGCCTGGCGCGAGCGGATCGAACCTGAGTCCGTAGAGCGACTCGCCGGGCACCGGCACGGTGTAGTAAATCCCAGGCGCGATTGGCTTGGTCACGACCTGCCCGGTGGCCGGCGGCTCGTCCGATCCAAGCTGTGCGACCCCCGGCGTGCCATTACTCAGCGTGATCACGTAGCCTGGCGAGCCAATGCGAACCGCTTGCGGCAGGACGATGAACGTGTTGCTGTCGTCCGCTATCCCCGCCTGCACCCACCAGCCCATGACATCAGCGGCACCCGCCTGAACCGAGGCCGGCAGCCCTTGGATCTCGATCGCCGATTGTCTGACCGTCACCGTCATCGACGCGCTGGCGAATCCTGGCGCCGAGAGCGTGACCGTTGCCGTGCCAGTCACGTTCTCCATTGCCATCAGCACGACCGGAACCAGGATTGAGCCGTTCGTGACCGTGAACTGCACCGATCCCGAACCGGCCTGGTCGGGTTGGCTCACGAGAACCAACGAAGGCAGACTGCTCGTCACCGTCACGACGACGCCGGCATGCTCCGAGGCCGTCAGGAACGCCGGCGCGTAAAGCGAGAGGCCCGTGCCAACGGTGGCAGCGGGATACGAGAACCCGAACGACGGCGTCGCGACGTTGATGTGTCGAACGCCCGTGGTCGTCATCGTGATGACGCCGGGCGGGCCCGCGACCGTGACGGTCGTGGCGCCATTCGAGAGCGCGTCGAAGCCAAGCCCGTACGACGTGCCGGCAGCAATTGCCTGCGTGTAGAAGAAGCTTGGCTGGATCGGCTTGGTGACGCTCTGTCCGACGGCAACCGGCTCGTCCGATCGCAGCCGCGCGACGGTGTCCACGCTGTTGCTCAGCGTCGCGAGGAACGTCGGACCTCCGGCGCGAACGCCCTGAATCACGCACACTTGCGTGTTCCCCGGGCACGGCAGTCCGACCTGCACGTACACGTCGACGTCTTCTGCCGACAGGTTGGTCGTGTTCTCGTCGAGATTCCAGACCTCGATGCCTGACGGCACGACCTGCACGGTGTGGTTGTCGGACGTGAAGCCCAGCGCCGTCAGCGTGACGGTTTCGGTGCCGCTGACGTTCTCCATGCCCTGCACGTAATAGCTCACGAACGTCTGGCCGTCCGGCACCGTGATGTTGATCGACGTCGTGCCTGCCGTGGTCGCGTTCGGCGAGACGCGAACTCGCGCGGGATCACTGCTCGTGATGGTGACGACTACCCCTCCATGCTGAGAGGCGTCGAGGATTGCCGACGCTGGAGCCTGCAGGCTCGCGCCGACGACGATCGTCGGCGCCGATGCAAAGATCGCCGGACCGGTGATTGTCACCGTCCGAACCCCGGACGCGCTCATGGTGGCGAATCCCGGCGGCCCGGTGACCGTGACCGTTCTCGTTCCCGCGGCGATCGGGTCGAAGGCGAGGCCGTAGACCGTTCCCGCCAGTGCGGCTTGCGTGTAGTAGAAGCCGGGTTGAATCGGCTTCGTCACCGCTTGTCCAGTGGCGACCGGTTGATCCGACTTCAGCTGCGCGATCACCGGTCCGGCCGAGATCGAGAGGGTGGCCAGGAAGGCCGGGCCGCCCGCCCGAACGGACTGCACGGCACAGAGCGTCGCCGGCGTTGGACACGGCAAGCCAACCTGCACGTACAGGTCGACGTCATCCGCCGAGAGCGTCGTGCTGGTGATGTCGAGGTTGGCGATCTCAATTCCTGCGGCGACGACCTGAACGGCATGTGACGCCGACGCGAAGCCCGGCGCCGAGATGGTGATGTTTGCCTCGCCGGTGATGTTCTCCACCCCTTGAACGTAGTACGGCACCGAGGTCGTGCCGTCGGCCGTCAATCTGGTGAACGACGCGGTCCCCGCGACAATGCCATCCGGCGAAACGAGCACGCGGGTCGGATCGCTGCTCTGGACCGTGACCATCACACCGCCGTGCTGACTGGCGCCGAGTTGTGCGCCGGTGGCCGCCTGGAGGCCGTTGCCAACCGTCGCGTCGGCCGGCGGCGTGATTCCAGGTCCCGTGACCGTGAGCGTTCGCACGCCCGTCGTGCCCATCGTCACGAGGCCCGGTGCCGAGGCGGTGAGCGTGACGCTACCGGCGGCGATCGGATCGATGGCGAGGCCGTACAGCGTGCCGGCGGCGATCGCCTGCGAGTAATAGATCCCGGGCTGAATCGGCTTGGTGACCGACTGACCGGCCGCGACTGGTTCGTCCGACCTCAATTGCGCAATGGTCGTCGGCCCAGGTGAGAGCGACAGCGTTACGACCAGCGGCGGGCGCCCAGGGCGGAGATTCTGCACCGTGCAAACGAGCGTGTTTCCCGGACACGGGACGCCGACCTGTACATAGGTTCCGATGTCGTCGGCCGAGAGCGTGGTCGTGGTCGTGACCAGGCCCGCGATCTCGACCCCGCCGGGAACGACCTGCACCGACTGGGTGCCCGTGTTGACGGCGGTTGCCGCGATCGTGACGTCCACCGCGCCGGTGGCGTTCTCGAGGCCGTGGATGTAATAGAGGAAGAACGCCTGGTTCGCCGGCATCGTGGCCGTGAACGAGGCCACGCCAGCCGAGGTCGCGGTGGCGGAGACGAGCAGAACGGCGGGGTTCTGACTGGTCACCGTGACGCTGATGCCGCTGTGCAGCGGCGCGTCGATGAAGAATCCCGCGCTCGTCAACAGGCTCGATCCGACGGTGATCGCTCCGTTTGAAGAGAAGGTGGCCGTGGGCGTGACAGTGATCGGCACCGAATCCGACGACAGGCCGTCAGCCGAGACCGTCACGTTCGCCGTGCACGGCAGCGTCGTCGTTCCGCCGTGCGACGGCTGGAACGTGCTGCTGACCTGACCGGAGGCGATGGTGATCGTCGACGGAACGGAGACGCAGGTGGCGTTGCTCGTCGACAGCGATGCGACCAGCGCGTTCTGCGCCGCAACTGGCGTTCCCGCGTTCTCGAGCCGGACGGTCAGAGTCGGTCCTGCCAGCCCCGCACTGAAGGTTCCGGAGGCGTCGAGGACGTTGAGATCGGCGCTGCTCGTGACCGCGGTCGTGGAAGGCGAGTACTCGGCGGTGCTCACGGTGACGTTGACAGTTCCACCTGTGAGACCGCGCACGTTCGCGTTCGCCGACAACGCACCCGCGGCAACCGTGATCTGCGGCGTGAGGACTTGAATCACCGCCGGGTTGGCGCTGACGACTTCGAGCGTCAGTCCGCCGGGCGGCGCCGGACTCGGTCCGATGCTCACGGGCAGTTGCGCCGTCTGTCCCAGTGCGACTGGCAGCGTGGCTGGCGTGCTGATCAGATTCAGCGTGACGGTGACCCCAACCGCGCCCGCGATGTACCCGGTTGCCGTGCCGCGCAGCGTGGTGTTGCCGACGCTGACGCCTGTGACGTTGATGGTTCCGGTCGTCGATCCCTGCGGCACGGTGACGGTGCCGGGTGCGGCAACCGACGCAATCGCCGGCGCGTCGCTCGTGACCGCGACGACCGTGCCGCCTGCCGGAGCGGGCGAAGGCAGCGTCACCGTTGCGGCCACGGTACGGCCGACGCCGATAGGCAAGGTGCTCGGCAGGGCGAGCGTGATCGCCGGACTGACCAGCACGCAGGCGGAGAATTCTGAGGTGTTGCCTGTGCTGTCGGTTGCCGTTGCGGTGATCTGCTGATTGACTGGCGCCGCGAGGAACGGGATCGTCGCGAGCCCGGCGCCATCGGTGAGGATCCCAACTGCCGCGACGAACGCAGATCCCTCGCCATGGCCCGACGCGTCGCACGCAGCGCTCGAGAAGAACTCGATCAGATAGGGGGCGTTCGGCAGGGCGTCGAAACTACCCTGCACACCACCACTAACGGCGGTGAGGACAGGGAAGTTCTGGAGGTTGTTCGGCCCGGTGTCGGCATCGCCGGGGTCGTTTGTCGTCACCTCGCCGGTCGCCCCGAGCTCGATCCCGAGGCCGCCATTCGAGAAGATCTGATTGTTCGTGATCGTGTGTCCGGTTCCGCTCCTGACTTCGACGCCATGGCTTCCGTTGAAAGCGATGACGTTCGCGAAGACGCCAGGGCCACCAATCGTCGAGCCGTTGGCATCGATGATGGCGATGGCACTGACCTGGTTCGTGCCCGACGGTGCCGTACCAATGGCGGTCGGCCCCAACAGATTGCCCTGAATCTCGGTTTGCGTCGTCCCGCTTCCGCTGAGGAGAATGCCGAACCGCCCGTTGCCCGAAATCACGTTGCGGCCGTGCACGCCAATCACATTGAACGCACTATTGCTGATCGCGATCCCATCCTTGCGGTTGGCCAGCGGCGTGACGCCGTCGGGCGCGATGCCGATGAAACTCTGCTCGACTTCGTTAGCGGCGCCCGGACCTTGAATGACGATTCCAATACCGCCGGCATCGTTGGGCTGCCCACCGGTACCGAATCGCGTGATCGACAGGCCGCGCACCGTCGAACCGCCGCCGGTGATGGACAACCCGTTGGCGGTGGCGCCGGCGACGACGCCGTCGAGTTGAATCAGCGGCGTCGCGCCAAATCCCGGCTGTGTGGTTCCGTCGATCACGACCGGATCGGTAATCGTCGGAAGCTGGGAACCCGGCGTGATGGCATGCGGGCCCGCGCCGGGAATGTTGAAGTGAATCAGATCGGAGCCGGTGTGGGCGTTGGCGTCGGCGATCGCCTGACGCAGCGAGCCGGCGCCGCTGTCGGCCATGGTCGTGACCACGAAGGTCGCCGCCGACGTCGTAACGGTGGTCGACGCCACCGCGACGTTGTTGCCGGGCTCGGTGTCCTGGGCCGCGGATGTCACCACAGCGCTGTTGCTGATGATGCCCCCGCTCGTTGGCGTGACGACGACCGTGATCGTCGCGGTCGAGCTATTGGCGATGCTGCCGAGCGAGCACGTGATCGCGGTCGTTCCCGCGCAGGATCCCTGGCTCGGGGTCGCGGAGACGAATGAAGATGTCGCCGCGATGGCATCGACCACCGAAGCGGCCGCCGCCGCGTCGGGCCCATTGTTCGTCACCGTGATCGTGTAGGTGAGCGGTGATCCAGCCTCCACGGGATCAGGTGAATCGACGATGGCGATCGCCAGATTGGCAATGGCGGCGGCTTCGGCGGTGAGCGTGACGCCGGTCGGGGTGTAGGTGGCGCTGTAGATCTGGCCGTTGCCGTTGATCGCGGCGAACGTGCCGGTCCGGCTCGAGAACGTCAGCACGTCGTACTGCGAGCCGGGTGCCGGGATGAATCCGGGCTGCAAGGCGATACTCAGGACACCGCCCAGCGATCCGGGCGCGTTCGAGACGATTTGGTCGCTGATCGTGCCGAGCTGCAGGTGCAGCGTCCCGGTGTTCGTGAAGCTGACCCCGTCCAGCGCGATCGGCCCGCCCTCGCCCGACTTGAACAGCAGACCGGCGTTCTGGATCGACGCGGGACCGCCGCCGGTGTTGTTGGAGATCGACAGATTGGTCTGAATCTCGAACAGCGCTCCGCTCGCGTTGACGATCTGGCCGGCGCCGGTGAGCGACAGCGCGCTCTGATTCCAGCTGACGAACCCGTTGTTGGTGAGGGCGCGCGCCAGCACACCCGGTTGTCCCGGCGAGATGACGTGCAGCTGACCCGTGGTGGCGACAACCAGGGCGCCAGTTCCTGTCATGGACCCGCCGTTCCACACCGTCACGCCGTTGATGCCGATGTCGCCCGATCCGGTGAGCTGACCGGCATTGAACGTGAGGAGGCCGTTGATCGTGGCCGTGCCGGTGAACGTGAGCGTGCCGCCGTTGACGACCAGCGTTTCTTCGCTGCGAAGTGCTGCCAGGGTCACCGATGCCGACTGCACCGTGATGACCGGGCTTGCGGACGGGCGATCGATAACGACGACGTCGCCGTCGACGGGGACGATGCCGTCGCTCCAATTCGCCGGGTCTTCCCAGAAGCCGTTCACGTCACTGATCCAGGTTCGCGCACTCGACGCCGGCGTCACGCACGTCGAGAACTCGGAGGTATTGCTCGACGAGTCGGTCGCCGTCGCCGTGACGTTCTGACCGCCAGCGATGGGGAAGAACGAAATCGTGCCGAGCCCTGTTGCATCGGTCGTCACCGTCCTCGCCCCGAGGTACACGGCCCCTTCGCCGTTGCCGGACGGATCGCACGTCGTGCTGCCGAAGAAATCGATCCTGAACGAGCCGAGCGGCGTGCTCGTCAGCGTCCCCTCCACGCCGCCGCTGGCGGCGGTCAGCACGGGGAAGTTCTGGCGGTTGTTGGCGCCCGCGTCGGCATCGCCGACGTCGTTCGCGGTTACGCCGTCGGCGTTGAGGTCGATCCCGAGTGCGCCGTTGCTGTGAATCGCGTTGCCGATGATCGCGTTGTTGGTGCTGGCGGCATGAACGACGATGCCCGATGAGGTGTTGAACGCGATCAGATTGCCCGTGCCGGCCAGCCCGATGCCGATGGCGTTGGTCGAGGCGCCATCGAGTGCACTGGCGCCAACGCTGACGCCAACCAGGTTTGGCAGCGGGTTCGTGCCAGTGGCATCGGTGCCGATGAAGTTGCTGAGGATCTGGTTCGAGGCGGCGCCGGACAGGAGCAGCACGCCGGCGACGTCGTTGCCGGAAATGACGTTTCGGGTCGGCGTGGTTGTCGCGCCAACGAAGTTGGCTTGGCCCGCGATCCGGACGCCGACATCGTTGCCGACATCCGCCGTGCCCGCCGCGTTCGTGCCGATGTAGTTGCCGATCACGACGTTGCTCTGCGCCAGGACGCTTCGAATGTCGACTCCGGCGGCGGTGTTGCCGGAGATGACGTTTCGCATGGCGTCGGTCACGCCGCCGATGGTGTTCCCGGACGAGTCGATCGAAATGCCGTTGCCGTTCGCAGCGGCGGCGGTTCCGCTGGCCGCGAGGCCGATCCAGTTCCCATCGATCTGGTTGCTGTCTCCGCCTTGCAGCACGATCCCGCTGCCCCCGAAGCGGTTGATGATCAGACCTCTGACCACACTGTCGCCGCCGTTGAGCACCAGCCCGTTGGCGCCCGGCGCGGCCTCGACGCCGGTGAGCTCGATAAGCGGCGTGCCCGCGAATCCCGGCTGCGTCGTGCCGTCAATCGTGATGGATTCGGAGATGACCGGCAGGCCGGACGTGAAGATCGTCCGAACGCCCGCGCCCGGAATGGCGAAGGTAATCGTGTCGCTGCCCGCGGTCGCGTTCGCGTCGAGGATCGCTTGACGCAGCGAACCAGCGCCGCCGTCGTTCGTGGTGGTGACGGTGTGGCTCGTCGGCGCGAGTTGATCGGCAATGGTGACTGTCGCCGTCGCACCCTCTGACGAGAAGATGACTGCTTCCGAGCCCTCCACGAGCGCATCCGCGATTGGCGTGACCGTGACGGTGGTCGACGCCTGGCCGGCGGGGAGGCGCAGGGTGAAGAAGGTTGGGAAAACGCTTGTCAGGAAGGGATTCGTGACGGTGTAGTCGGTGCCGGCGGTAGCCGCGCTGCCCGCGGTTGAGATGGTGACGTCACGGTCGTACGACGACGGGCCGGTGCGTGTCACCGTAATCGTGCCGGTGTCGCCACCGAGTTCGGCCGCGGTCGCGTCGGTCGCGGTCAGCGTGATCGCCGGCTCGTCAGCGATCGTGATCGTCGCGCTGCTGCTCCCAACGGTGAAGGTCGCCGTTTCCGACCCTTCGACCGCATCGCCGAACACCGGCGTGATCGTGACGGTCGTCGACGTCTGTCCCGCGGGGAAGTGCAGGGTGAAGAAGAACCCTGGAAAGATGCTGGACAGCAGGGGGCTCGTGACGGTGTAGTCAGAAAAGTCGCTAGCCGCGGTTCCCGACATCGAAACGGAGACGTCGACAGCCTCAGTCGCCGGTCCCGGGCGCGTGACGACAAGCGTACCGGTGTCGCCACCGAGCTCGGCGGCAGTGGCGTCGGTCGCGGTCAACGTAGTTACCGAATCCGCCGGCACAGTCACGCACGACGAGAACTCCGACGTGCTGTTCGCGGCGTTGGTCGCCGTCGCCGTAACGATCTGTCCGGTGGCCGCCCCGAACAGTGGAATGGTGGCAATGCCAGCGGCATCGGCAACGACGGTGGCGGCGCCAAGGAACACCCCGCCTTCGCCATTACCCGACGCGTCGCACGCGGCATTGCTGAAGAAATCAATCGTGAAGGTCGCGTTCGGCGTGCTGTTGAGCGTGCCCTGGACGCCGCCGCTGACGCCCGTCAGCACGGGATAGTTCTGAAGATCGTTGGCGCCGGTATCGGCATCCAGTGCGTCGTTCGCCGTGACGCCAAGAACCCCAAGGTCGATACCGAGGGCGCTGTTGTCGCGGATGTTGTTGGCGCGAATCGCCGTCTGCGAGCCGGACGGCACCGACACGCCAGCGCCGTTGTTGAACGCGATCAGGTTGGGGGCGTTGGCCGCGCCAATGACCGTGCTGGTTGCGCCGACGATGCCAATTCCGTACTGCGCATTCGGTAACGCGCCCGCGCCGTCCGCGGTCGTGCCGATGCGGTTGCCGAGCACCGAGTTGCCGGACGCGCTGGCGAAGAACACGATGCCGCCGTTGTTTCCGGAGATGACGTTGCCGGCATTCGTCTCTGTGCCGCCGATGACGTTGTTCTGGCCACCGACCTGAATGCCCCACGTGCCGGTCGGCAGCGCGAGCGTTCCGGATGCGTCCGGACCGATGTAGTTGCCCTGAACCGTATTGCCGTCCGCGCCGCTGCCGAGCACGAGCTGACCGGTGCCCACCGATCCCGCAATCTGATTTCGGGCATTGGCGACCAGGCCGCCGATCAGGTTGTTGCTCGAGCCAATGAGGTAGATG
>Ga0075421_100007504_pt1 | contig 13368 bp, 15 predicted proteins | sample SoiMetdeltSBSDD5_FD_75292 | JGI IMG/M metagenome (GOLD analysis project Ga0075421, IMG submission 75292) | Bulk soil microbial communities from a Populus tree surrounding site in Tennessee, USA - Soil MetaG P. deltoides SBSDD5 | ecosystem: Environmental > Terrestrial > Soil > Tree plantation... | reverse complement strand
CGTGTTCTATGCGATGGCCGACGCGGGCCTCCTCTTCCGATCGCTCGCGCGGGTGCACCCGCGCTTCTCGACACCGCACATTGCGATCGTCGCCTACTCGGCGGTCGCCGTCGTCGGCGTTCTGTCGCGCAGCTTCGAGCAGCTCGCCGAAGCGTTCGTGTTGGGCGTCTGGCCGTTCCTCGCACTTGCCGTTGCGGCCGTGCTCGTGCTGCGCCGAACGCGGCCCGAGCTGGCGCGCCCATACCGCACACCGTGGTACCCAGTGGTGCCGGTCATTTTCATCGGAGGCACGCTCTGGGTCGTCGGGAGTGCGCTCGTGGCGCGACCGGTGTCGACGCTCGCGGGGATCGTGCTCACGTTGATCGGGCTGCCGGTGTACACGTTATGGCGGCGGCTGGCGCGACGATAAGTCGGCGGGCAGCGCTGAGGCAGGCGCTGTCGGCCGCTGGCGGCGTGCTCCTCACGTCCGCCTGCGGACGCGGCGCGCGAGGGGTACAGACCGCACCGCAGTCGCGAGCGTTCGCGAAGGTGCGGGTGGCTCCCAACCGCGTGATCCGTACCGTGACCGGTCTTCGCCCGTTTCGGCCGTCCGGCTTCGTCGTGCGCGCCGAGCGCGCGGACGATCGCACGATCGTGCACAACTACGGTCACGGTGGGGGCGGCATCACGCTCTCGTGGGGCTCGTCGACCCTCGCGGCCGACCTTGCGACCGCCGTGGGGTCGCGTCGCGTGGCGGTGATCGGGTGTGGCGTCATGGGCCTAACGACGGCGCGGCTCCTCCAGGACCGCGGCTTCGACGCGACCATCTACGCGAAGGAGCTGCCGCCCGACACGACGTCGAATGTCGCCGGCGGACAGTGGTCACCGTACACGGTGTTCGACGACGAATCCGCCACGCCGGCGTTCCGCCAGCAGTTGGAGCGCGCGGCGCGGCTCTCGCACCGGTATTTCCAGAACCTCGTGGGCGACACCTATGGTGTGCGCTGGATCGAGAACTACATCCTGCGCGACAATCCACCGGCGCAGCAGCAAGCCAACCCCATTCGCGACCTCTTCTTCGCCGCGGAGGTGCTCCCGCGAGATCAACATCCGTTCGCCGCGTCGTACGTGTCGCGCTTCACCACGATGTTCATCGAGCCGCCGGTGTTCCTCCCGGCGATCACCCGCGACTTCCTGCTGCGCGGCGGCAGGATTCACGTGCGCGAGTTCCACGAGCAGCGTGACCTGTTTCAGCTCGAGGAAAAGGTTGTCGTCAACTGTGCCGGCCTCGGCGCTCGCGCCCTCTTCGGTGATGCGGCGCTCACGCCCATCAAAGGGCAGCTCGCGATTCTGCTTCCCCAACCCGAGGTCGATTACATCATGATCAAGGGCGACTACTACATGTTCCCTCGACACGACGGGATCGTGCTCGGAGGCACGCACGACAGGGACGAATGGCGGCTCGATGTGGATCCTGCGGTCACCGCTCGGATCCTGGAGAATCACCGAGCGATCTTCGAGCAGATGCGATGACACGTCGCGGGCTACGACCGCAGCAACCAGGTGGGGACGGCCGGTAGACCTCGCTGGGGCAACGAGTCTACCGGTGTCCGGTGCTACCTGCAGCCAACGGTCCTGATCGAATCACTGCCGGCAATGGCCGCCCCGGTGCCGGTCGTCCCCGTCAGCATCACTGTCGAATCGTCACACTGAATGCCAGTGCTGTCGGTCCGGAAATGCAGCAGCAAATCAATATCTCCATCACCATCGGCGTCTTCGAGCGCGGAGTGCACCGGAACCGCCTCGGTGCCGCTCGGGCCGAATCGAACGGACGTCGGCTCCACGGTGCTGGCGCCGAAGGTGTCGGTTGTGAGAATAGCGACGGCAAGCACTCCCTGACTCCGCGGATTGATACTGTTCGGGAACGAGCCTGGCTTGACGTCGACGTCGACCGGCACGACCGACGGAAGGACGAAGGCTCTGATGTCATCATACGCGACAGCCGTGGGCCCGCCGGATAAGACCAACAAACCTGCGAGGACGCTCCCGACGGTGGGCGTCACCGCGGGCCCGTTTACGAAGGGGAGGCCAGACACCACGGGGTCGTCCTGGAATCCGTCGAATTCGTTGTCTATGGACGCCGCCCACTCGCGCGCCGACATGTCGATGTCGACCCGGACGCGCAAGGGTTGGTTCGGTGAGTAGGTCCCGACGCGGGTACGGGTGACGTCGTCCTGAATCTCGCCGAACTCGGTCATGCGAAGGCGGGTGACGAGGGCGCCGAGGACGGGACCGGAGCCGGCCGTAGTATCGAGAAACCAGCCGTCGGCGACGCGGTCGAACGACACCGTCGCTTCCACGCGCACCACATCGGCAGCGACCGGAGCGAAGCCGGCGGAGACACCCGCGAACTGCACGGCGCCTTGCGCCGTGAGCACCACCGGCTGTGTGGCGATTCCGTTTGCGCTCGCCTGCACACGAACCGACGTGCCAAAGAAGCTGAAGATAGACGTGGGCTGGCCCGGTCCACCCGTCGACGGTGGCTGACCCGGGGTATCGTTGTCGAAGTTGATGTTCACGAGATCCGGCGCGGAACCGATCGTTGCAATCGAGAGACCGGGCCGTGGGGTGCGGCGACCTGCATCGACGCCGAGTGGTGCGTCGGGGGAGCAAGCGTGACAGGCGGCGAGCAAGACAGCCGCAACGGCCCTGAGGGCGAGGCGGCCTGCTGCCTGCAACACGAGTTACTGGGGCAGGGGTGTCGCGGCCTTGTCGAAGGCCATCACTCCGCCGCCAAATACTCATGGAGCGCACGGCCGTGTGTACGACTGGTCGTTAGGCGGGTACCATCATCGAGCACCAGAACGTGTTCCCCCCGAAACCACGGCTCAACGTACGCGATCCGGTCGATGTTCACGATCGCGGAGCGGTGGACTCGCAGGAACCGGTGGGGCGGCAGTCGCGCCTCCATGCTCGACAGCGTCTCCCGCACTGCCGCCGAGCGTTCGCGCAAATGCACGAGGCAGTGGTTTCGCTTGGCTTCGACCCACACGATATCCGATGCGTCCACGAAATAGGTTCGCGTACCGTCACGGACGCGGACGCGCTCCGCCTTGCGCGCTTCGCGGAGCACGTCCACCAACGTGCGGAGTCTCGTGCGGTCGAGGCCCACCGTGGAATGGGACAGTCGCTCTCGCGCGCGCTCGATCGCGGCCTCGAGGCGCTCCGGGTCGACCGGCTTGAGGACGTAGTCCACGGCCGCCGCGTCGAACGCGCGCACCGCGTAACTCTCGTGCGCAGTCACGAAGATCACGAGCGGAATCCGCTCCGCGTCGAGACACTCGAGCACCTCGAAGCCCGAGCCGTCGGGCATCTCCACGTCGAGTAGCACGACGTCGGCATCGGCGGCGGGAAGAGCGGATCGCGCATCGGTCGCACTCTCACACTCGCCGGCGATCAGGACCGCGGGCATTCGCGAGAGCACGTGCCGCAAGCGCTCCCGCGCGAGCGGTTCATCGTCGACAATGACTACGCGCACGGTCGTCGGCGTCATCCGTTCACGTTCCGACAGCGTGTAACTGATCAAGGACGGCGGGAACCTTCGACGGCTTCGAGCGGAGCGGAAGCTCGAGCGTCACCACTGTGCCCCGCGGCCAGCGGCTGCCCAATTCGCACACGCCAGCATCCCGGTAAAGTTGCGCCAGGCGCCTCCGTGTCGTTCGCAGCCCTATCCCCTCTGTCACGCCCTCTGGCGGGAGGCCGGGTCCATCGTCCGACACGCTGACGCGAAGGATCCCGCCGCCGGTCGTCGCGGTCACCTCGAGCCTGCCGGGACCATCGCTGCGGCCGATCCCATGTTTCAGCGAATTCTCGACGAGCGGCAACAGGATGAGCTGCGGCACCAGCGCGCTCGAGACTCGATCGTCGATCGACCACACGACCGTCAGCTTGGGGCCGATGCGCGCGGACATCACGTCGAGATAGAGCCGGAGAAACGCGATCTCATCCTCGAGTGGGATCTCGGCCTCGTCACTCCGCGCGAGACTCAGCCTGAGCAGATTGCCTAACTGTACGACGAGTCGATCGGCCGCCGCCGGATCACGATGGATCAGCGCAGAAACAGCGTTGAGTGCGTTGAACAAGAAGTGTGGTCGCAGCTGGCCCGTCAGCGCGTTGAGGCGCGCCTGGGCAAGCTCTGCCGCCATCTCGGCGCGACGCGTCTGCTCCTGCCGGAGCCGGAACACAGCGTCCAGTGATCGTGCGACGCCGATGCTGGCCGTATACGCCACGAGGCAGCCGAACAGCGATGACACAAGCACAGAGCCTAACGATGGAGATACGCCGTCCGCACCGGCCAGCATGTAACTCACCCCGGCGATGAACGCGGAGTTGGCAAGCCAGTACAGGAGTGCACCACCAAGGTGCAGTACGATGGAGCCGAGCGAAGCGCGTATGGGCCACCATTGACCAATCGCGAGCGTGACGGGGCTGAGAACCGCCAAACCGAGGCACGCGATGGCCGCCTCCGCCAACGCGGCCGCCGGGTTCCAGGTGGACGTCGAGCGCTGCTGCATCGCGACGGTGCTCCCGGCCGAGAGAACCGCCACGCCCAGCCAGAAGACCCCGTTGATCGCCAGCGCCCGCGTCGTGAATGGCGACCATGGGCGGACTTCGATCGAAGGGCCGCTCGCCGTTGCGTAGGCCATGACGCTTACGCTAGACCGCCGCATTGCCACGCGACAGGGGGGAAGGACGAACGCGACGAACTGCGTGACGAAAACGCAGCGGTTTGCGGCGGGCGGTTTGGGAATCGGAATCGTCCCGATTCACTCGACAGAAACGCCGTCGCGCGAGAACGATACCCGAGCCCGCACCAACATGGCGGTCCCAATGCGCCAAGTCATCTTGCTCGCGCCGATCGTGGTCGGTGGCGTCTGCCTGGTCGCCGCGAGCGCAGTCGTTCACGTGCCGCCCTACGACATGCGACGCGCTCAGAGACCGTTGTCGAGCGATTTCGTGGAGGTCGATCGCCTACTGGCGCGAGGCCGGACGCGCGAGGCCTACGCCAGGGCCTCACAGCTCGTGCGTGATCACCCGGCTTCCGCCGACGCACACGGCATCGCCGGCGACGCAGCGGGGTCACTGGCAGCGAGCGCGGGAATCTGGCGCCTTGTTCCCCTGGCTCGGGAATCGAAGGCACACTACGCGAGAGCCCTGCGCCTCGATCCGCATAACGCGCGTGCACTCGAGGGCTGGGCTGGCTTCCTGTCGCAGGCTCCGGGTGTGCTCGGTGGCGATTCCGACTCGGCACTGCGCGTCGCGCGTAGCCTCGAAGCAGTCGACTCTGCGCGCGGCACGATCGCGCGACTGCGGGTGCTGCTGCGGCGCAAAACGGCACGCGTGACGATGGACTCTTTGGTCGCGGCCGCGGTCGCCCGCCACGGGGCTGATAGCGGAATCGTGCAAGGCGCGTCCCAGTACTACGAATCGACCGGGCGCTGGCTGGAGGCCGTGCGACACCGTGAGCTGGCGTTCACCGCGGACTCGTCGCCGGAGCGCGGGTATCGTCTTGGCCGCGCGCTGATGGAGGCCGGCGAGCTCGCTCGTGCGGCGACTGTTCTGGGGTTGGTGTGGGCAAAGGAGCGTAGCGAAGGTGACCACGGATGGGTCGGCGTCGATCGCATCGGGTGGATGCTCGCCGTCACGGCTGCGCGCAGTGGCGACGGACTTCTCGCTGGGCGTTGGTGTGACAGCGTTACGGCCACAAACCCGCGGCACAGATCGGCGCGGCGGATGCGGGACTCGCTCCGCGCCGCCGGCGTGCGACCGGATTAGATGTATTCGGCGCTCTACGCCGGGTACGCTGCCGCGGCGCTCGTCCTCTGGATAGCCACGGGCCTTCGCCCTGCGCTCTGGCCCATAGCTGCGCCTACAGGTAGCGCGCCGATTCCACTCTGGCGCTCACTGGTGATTGTGGCCGCGGTGCTTGCCCTTGGCCAGCTGTATCAGGCCGGCTTGATGATTCCCGAGCACACCAGCTGGCGCGACGGCGCACGCCTCGCGAATCAGATCCTGATATTCCTCCCGGTGTTCGTGGTTGTCGGCGTCTCGATACACGAGGGGGATGAGGCCGCACGCACCCGCGCGTTCATTCCGCGAAGTCGTATCGCGGAGCGACTCGTGATTGGATGCACGGCGGCCGCGATCGCGACGGTTGTGTACCTCACTGTCCGCCCCGATGCGGCCGGAATCTCACTGATTCCGGCGCGGTTCTTTTCCTGGCCTAACGCCGCACACGCGGCGCAAATCCTCGGCGAGGACTTCGGGCTGGGGCTGATTCTCGCCAGCGCCCTACGCCACCTGAGTCCGCGGACCGCCGTAATCGTAGCGGCTTGTCTATTCGCGGCCGGACACATTCCGGCGATGGTGACGCAAGGGGCTCCGCTCGCCGAGTTCCCGAGCCTGGTGGCCGACGCCGGGCTTGCCGCCGGCATGATGGCCCTTGTCCTTCGGCTCCGAGACCTCTGGCCGATCTGGCCGGTTCACGTGGCGATGGATCTCATGCAGTTCTACGGTGGTCGCTGAGCGTGAACCTCGCACTTGGCGCCCCATGCGCAGTACTTTCTCGCACCTCCGGCACGCACGTCTGGACGACCGCGCCGGAATCATCGACTCGGAACTGGAGGGTTCGCGCATGGGTCGGACATCGCGCATGGGGATGCGTCTGCTCAAGGCGTACGTGTTTGTGGCAGCCTCGCTTCTGATCGTCTTCACGCTCTCCGCATTCCGGAACCAGGCGCAGCGAACGCGGTTCGAGGTGATCGATGTCGAGCGAATGAACATCGTGGAGAAGGACGGCAAAGTGAGAATCGTCCTCTCCAACAAGGCACGCTTTCCTGGTCTGATGGTTCGGGGCCAGGAGAATCCGTATCCACGCGACGTGGCCGGCATCGTCTTCATCAACGAGGACGGCACGGAATACGGCACGCTGGCGACGGAAACTCGCCGCGCGAGCGGAGACTTTGGCGCGTACAGCGGGCTGCGATTCGGCAGCTTTGGTCAGGGCCAGGGCGTCGGCATGCTCTACGATGACGACAACGGTCGGCGTGAGGCGGGAGTCTTCATCACGGATGCGCCCACGGCGGCGGCGGCGCAGTTGCTCGAGCGCGGAAAGGCGATCCAGCAGATGGCGGAGGGCCCGGCGAAAGCGCGCGCTATGGCCGAGCTGCGCCGCGCGGAGGGTCCGAGGCGCATCGCGGTCGCGAGAATGAAGGACCAGTCCGCGGCGGTCGAGCTATCGGATCTTCAAGGGAAGCCGCGCCTGCGGCTGGTCGTCGGCCCCGGCGGCGCCCCGCGTGTGGATTTCCTCGACGCGACCGGGCGAGTGACGCGCACGTTGAGTGGCTCCACGGAAACGTCACCGCGCTGACGCACCCCAAGGCGAGAGGGGCCATTCATGAACGCAGAAACGCAACGCGACAACGCAGTAACGGACCGCGACGTGCGCTTCCTCAAGCGTGCCGCGGTGGTGCTCACGGTGCTGGTGGCGGTCGTGTCGATGGCGGCTACCTCGCAGCGGACGCGCTTCGAGGAACTCAGCGCCGAGCGGATCAACATCATCGAGCCTAACGGCACACCGCGGCTGATACTCTACAATTCGTCGCACACACCCGGAGCGATTCTGTACGGCAAGGACAACCCCCCATCCGAACCGCTCCCCACACGCGGGCATGCTGTACTTCAACGATGAGGGGACCGAGAACGGCGGCTCGCTGACGTTCGATCAGTTCGACCAGGATCAGGTCGTCTCGCTGAGCGGGGGACTGCGCGTGTGGGATCAACCGTACACGCCGATCGCGCAGCTGCTCGAGCGCGTGCAGGCAGCGCGGGCCAAGCCCGAGGGTCCGGAGCGCACGCGAGCAATGCAGGAAATGACCGCTTGGGCGCGCGCTCAGGGCATCTTCAGGCAGCGCCTGCGGGCGCAGACGACTCGCGACAGGTCCGCGATGATCGAGTTGGCCGACACGTTGCAACGACCGCGTCTCCGAATGCTCGTCGACTCCGCAGGCGGTGCCCGATTGGAGTTTCTCGGTGACAGCGGCCAGGTGCTACGCGCGATTACGGGAGAGCAGTAGCCGTCTGGATTCGCGAAGATACGTTAGGGCCCAGCGGCTCGTCTCGTTCGGCGTTGCCGGCGGCGTGTCGATTCCGCAGGGCGATCTGCGCGACGCTGCCAACACCGGCTGGCATGCGCTCGGCACCGTCGTCGTGAGTACGCCGATGCAGCCACTCGGGCTGCGTCTCGATGGCGCTACAACCGATTTGGGTTCAACGATGAGGCAGGTGGGACGTTGACAGACGACGGATATTAGAGCGTGTTGTCTGTCACGGCGAACGAAACGTACCGCCTTCCGATGACGGACTCGCCGATGTCACCCTATCTCGTCTCGGGATTGGGTGCCTATCGGAGCGACTGTTCGGTCCGTGAACGGTGCGAGGAAACGACGCGGTTCGGTTGGAACGTCGGACGCGGTACGACGCTGTTTGCGTTTCGTTTGAGAAGCTTCATCGAGGCCCGCTACCACAGGGCGGAGGTCGGGGATCGCACGGTGCAGTTCTTCCCGGTGACGCCCGGACTTCTCTCTGAGAAATCGGGTTCGGTCGATTCCGATCTACGACAGCGTCCTGTCGAGCCACGCTCGGGCGCCGGCGTCGGGACATAGCCGCCGCCGACCACATCGAAAACAGCAGCACGTTCACGACGGTGCTCCACCAACAACGCCCGGATAGTGGGTCGGTCCGGCCGGCGACACAGCACCGTCGCCGTCGTGGGATCGGTCTGGATCGTGACTGATTTCGGTTTCGGAACTGCTATCCGAGGCGCGCGAACCATCCGGCGCGGTGATACAACGGTCGTCGTGTTTGACGAACCGGAAATTCGGTCTGCGCACGCCACGCGACTCGCATGCCCGTTCGTGAATCCGGCCGGCAACCAAGACGATCTCGAATGAATCTCGGACGTCGCGTCATTGATCCGCTCGAAAGACGTCCCTAGCGTCAAGCAACCGGCTTCCGCAAGGCTATGGAGAACGACGCTCATCTCCCGGATGCTTCGTCTCGCCATCTCGGCTGGGCGCGGTCTCCGGGAGTCACCGTGCCATGCAGAATTCTCGCGGGTCGCGAAGCCTACGCGGGGACAGCCGCGGGCCGCCGGCTGATCGCAGCATTAGTGCGGCGTGGTGACCCGCTTCGCGGCGGTGGCTGAAGGGAGGTCGCTCGCGCGCTCACCTCGAGGCGGCAGCCGATCGGAAAGCAGGCTAACGGTGAATCGTTGCGACTCCGAGATCCGCTCCACTTCGATCGCGATGACGTCCACGGCAGCCTCGAGCCGCTCGAGACGCTCGTCAATACGGGAAGCCGAGACCTGCTTCGCGCGAGAACCTCGCAGCCAGAGGGCGCGAGTTCCCAGTCCGATTCCAACGAAGGCGGCGACGCTCGTGACGATCACCGTCATGACCGCGGCGAACGTGATTACGTCTGGATCCATGCGATGACTCCGAGGGGTGTGTCGGCCCTACGGCTGAACCCCACGTCAGGTTCCGCTACCCTACGCTCGTTCCTTGGCTGTAACCTAGCCGAGATCCCCCCCGGGAGTCGCTACACCGTGGGCTTGGCCGCTCCGTGCGGGGGAGACACCGGACGGTCGAGATCGCCGCGCCGGTCCGGCGGACGGCCTACGCGCGAGCTGAGCTTGCGAGACTCAGTAGGCTGTAAAGAGCAAGTGGTTGTTCGCGGTCTTCGAGCTCGTCACGATGCCCTTGGTCGTACCAGCGTACAGTGCGTCGCGAACCTGCTGCGGGGGCGCGCTGGAGTTTGTCTGCAGGTACAGCGCGGCTACGCCGGCCGCGTGCGGCGTCGCCATCGAGGTACCGCTGATCGTGTTCGTGGCATTCGCGCTCGTATACCACGAGGACGTGATGCCGACGCCCGGAACGTGAACCACACCGGCCATGGCCGTCGTGGCGCAGACGCTAAAAGTCGATTCGCGTAACGAGCCGGAACTGGATGCCATCGAGGTCCGGGCCGCCGCTCGCCACTGCGATTCTCGAGAAGAAGAAGTCCGAGCCAATCTGAAAGTTGGGGCGCCCGGTGTAGTACGCGCCGACTTGAACGGTCTGATAGCCGCCCGCGATGTTTCCCGTCTTGCCTGACCCGCTCTGCCCACGGTAGCCGAGCGTCAACCCGATCGGCACTGCGTTGCGTTTGGCGAAGTCGAAGCCGACGAGGGCGCCGTACGTGGTGAGCGATTTGTTATCGGAGTTCACGCGCGCTCCGCCCGGCTCGAGCTCGCCACTGAGGCCAACCCACGGTGCGATCCCCCACGCAGCACGGACACCGAGGGACCAGCGGGTCACCGGGTAGCTCCGGAGTAGGGCCCCTGAGTCAGCCTCGGGATCGTACGCGCTGTCCGCCACCTCTTCGCCGAATCCAAATGGGTCGACGTCATACTGTGTGTTGCTCCGAAAATCAGCGACGGCCGACACGAGGAGATCCGGGCGTTTGAATACGGGGACAGTTGCCCCGAACGCGGTGCCGAACGCGGCGGATACGCCGGTCGCGACCAACGATGGGATGCTCGTACCGAGTCGGCCAATGCCGCCCCCGCTGACGCGCAGCGCGAGCCAGCTGGTGATCGACTTCTGATACTCGATGTCGACGAGCAGGAAACCGATGTTGCCCTCGATCGACCTGAGTGTGTCGCCGTTCAGTCGCCGAATGGGGACCGTGAAGTTGACCGCCGACCCGCCGCCGATGGCGTTGTTGAATGAAGTCGCCGCGAATGGGTCAGCGATGGCGCTGGACGGGATGAACCGAAACCCGTTGAGGCAACGCTGACACGCCGGCTGGGCCTCGGCGGTGGTGGCGAACACGGTGAGAATCGCGAGCGTGAACGCCATCGCCATCAGGAGGTCGCGTGTGCGGATTACCTTGCGCGTCGTCCGCGGTCGGGTCACGTGTCCCATGGCTTGTCACCTATGGTCGGTTTGAGCGAGCAGGGGCCGAAGGCGTGAATTCTGCCCGATGCCGCGTTCCGGCGCCATTCGAACGATGGACGGCTACCGAGGTCACGCGAGCACTCCGAACCACCGGTGAGGCTTGATCTACTGTTGGGACCTGTTCAGTGAGCGTGTACCGCGCCGATGTTCGCCAGGCGGCGTGCCACTCGTTAGGCGAGGACGTCGCCAGACGTGTCGAATCGCGCGGTCACGCCGAGATGCTCCGGCGGATGTCGACTCGCATCGCGCGGAGCGCTGGGGGCAGTGAGGCGATCACGGCCAGGAACAGGAGTACTCCGCCCGCACCCGCCAGCACGGCCGGGGATCTCGCCTCCACGCCGAACACGAACGTCGCCAACAGTCCACTCGCCCACCACACCACCGCCAGCCCTAACACAACTCCAGGCACGGTCAGCCTCGCGACCTGCGCGATGACCGACGCGCCCAGCTGTGTTGGTTGAGCGCCGAACACGAGCCGCACCGCGAGCTCCCGCTCCCGATTGCTCACGAGCTGGCTCATGACTCCGTAGCTCCCGAGCGCGACGATCCCCACCGCGACGATCGAGAACACGATCAGCACGAGCGTCCGCAGCCGGGGGAGCGCATTCGTTTGCAGAAGGAGTGCGTCGAGCGTCGTCACACTGCTCGCCGCGATCACAGGATCCGTCTTTCCGAGCGCGCGACGAATGGCCGCCACCGTCGCCTGATCGTTTCCACGCCCCCGCGCCACGATGGACACGCGCGCCGCTGACATCTGCGTGTAGGGCACGTACACCGCCTCGCCCGGCGGCGCGTTGAACCCGGCGTCCATGGTGTTCCCGGCGAGGCCGACGATCGTCACCGGTATCGGCGCCTGGCTCCCCGTGCCCGCCCGCACGAGTCGCTTCCCGATCGGGTCCTCGTTAGGCCAGAATCGCTCGGCGAGCGCTCGACTCACGATCCCGACCACCACCGTGCCGGTGTCATCCTGCGCGGTGAACGCGCGCCCGCGGAGCAGCGGAATACCCATGGCCGTCATGTACGACGGCGACACCCGGCGGATGTGAAACAGGGTCGGCTCCTTGTCGAGGGACCCGTCGGGGTGCTCGACGAAGAACCGACTGCCGAACAGGATATCACCCACCGGGAGCGTCGTCGTGAACCCGGCGGACGCCAGGTCCGGTTCCGCCGCCAGGTTCTCCGCCAGCAACCGGCCGAATGCCGCGCGCTTGAGATGCGTGCCGTAGGTCGCGTCGGGGAGCACGACTCGGGCAACGACGCGGCGTTCTGGCGAGAAGCCGCTCGGCACCTGGGAAAGCCGCCAGAAGCTCATCGTGATCAGCCCCGACGCGGCGAGTATTGCCGCGGAGAGCGCGGCCTGTCCGACGACCATCGCCTTTTGCCACCGCAGCGCAACCTTGGAGAGTGTCGCGCTCCGCGACGACGCCCGAAGCGCGTCCCCGAGCCCGACACCTCGGCTGAACCAGGCCGGCAACGCACCGGCAGCAAGACCGCAGACGATGGTGATCGCCGTCGTTGCGGCAAGCACGCCGGCATCGAGGTGCGCCCTGGCGACGAGGACCGTCACGGTGGGACCAAGGTCGAACTGCTGAAGTGTCCGGAGCGCAACGTATGCGAGGACCACGCCAAGTGCCGCCCCGGCACTGACGATGACCACGCTCTGTTGCAGGAGCAGCCGCACCACACGTCCGCTTCCGGCGCCTAACGCCCGTCGGAGCGCCATTTCCTGCCTGCGCTCGAATCCCCACGCCACGAGCAACGACGCGAGGTTCAGGATCGCGAGCCCGAGGAGTGTCGCCGCGCCGGCCTGCACGAAGAGCGCACTCTTGTCTGCACCGGCGAGCAGCACCTTGCGGAGCGTCTGGACGGTGTAGCGGTAGTCCTTGTTGTCGGCGGGGCTCGTCTCGATCGCGAGCGCCGTGAACCGGTCGACGTCCGCACGCGCAGCCTCGAACGACGTCGCGTCCGCGAGTCGTCCGTACACCGTGAGCTGACGCCCGCCGGAGATCACCGTGCGCTGGGAGGCCGGGATGTCGAACGGCAGCCAGATGTCAGTCGGCGTGGGTTGAGCGAATCCCTCAGGCATCACGCCGATCACGGTGTGCGACGCACCGTTGATCGAGATCGGGCGTCCGACGATGGCTGGGTCCGAGCCGAAGGACGACGTCCAGAAGCCGTGACTGATGACGACGACCGGAGCGGGCGAGGGCCCTTCTTCGCTGGCGGTGAACGCGCGCCCGCGCGCAGGCGGGACGCGCATCGTCGAGAAGAAGCTCGCCGAGGCGCGCGTGGCATTGAGCGATCGCGGTTCGCCATGGTCGTCCCAACTCGC
>Ga0075421_100007500_pt1 | contig 13369 bp, 13 predicted proteins | sample SoiMetdeltSBSDD5_FD_75292 | JGI IMG/M metagenome (GOLD analysis project Ga0075421, IMG submission 75292) | Bulk soil microbial communities from a Populus tree surrounding site in Tennessee, USA - Soil MetaG P. deltoides SBSDD5 | ecosystem: Environmental > Terrestrial > Soil > Tree plantation... | reverse complement strand
AGTCAAAGCCAGCCCATGGGTCCTGTGGACCGAGTACATTAATTTCTTTATCAATAGAGATATTACCCCAATACTTTTCTACTGCAACTTTCGCTTTTATAGCATTTGGTGTACCTGCCGTTAAGATTCCGCTGTTATTTAAAACTGTCACTTCAATAATCTTGCCTTTTATAATTATGGCATCATTATTCCTAGCGTATTGGATAAATGAAGGTTCGAGCTTATCAGCATTTGTACAGTCTATGCTCAGCGCTTGGGCACTTGCAGGCAGAATGAATATCAGAAGTAAGAAAGAAATTAAGGTTAGTGTAAGTTTCATAGAACTTATTCTATCATATACCAAAAATTAAGTGATCTATCCTCATTATAGATAATATTTGCTAAAATCCCTAATGTTTCTAAATTCTGAGGAGGCCTTATGTCTAAAAGAAACCGCACTTTTAAAAAGCGCAAGCCATTCAACCGTAAACACCTGCTCTGGATTGTACCGCTATGCATAATAGTAAGTATCCTAGTTATTTCGCAGTTAATTTACCAATCCAAAGTGCAAAGGGCGGTCAACGAGTATAAGTCAACTTCTCCCTCTTTCATTCCATATTTGAACCGCGATGCAGTTCTGGAATACGCCGAAAAGCTACCATCGCTCAAACAGCAGTACGGTCAGCCACAGCTCTATAGCTGCCCGGGGAGTAAGTTCAAAGTCTATTGGACTGGCGTAATCGTATTCACAGAGAATACTATTAGTGGCGGGTCCGGACATGCAAGCTATATCTATGAACCTAAAGACACTAACTGGGATAAGACAGTATACAGTGATCCGAATGTTCCGCAGGCAGCCAAAGACTATATTAAGCAACATGAAGCAGATATAGCTGCTGCAGATGCCGTGATCACTTATGTAGATATTAATACCAAATATCCGCGGGCCGAGCAGTCGGTATTGATACTCAAAGAAGTTCCCGGCAGTATGAAAATGATCTGTTGGAGCTTGGTGAACAAGGAGTACATCAATACGTTAACCAAACAGGTATATGTCGTATTTGACGGCTATGCTGCAGTCTATCAATTGACGGCGACGGAGTTTAATCTCCTAGGAGTTGCAGTGGATGCAGGAATGGCCGCATGGCTGAACGATCCCAACAAGGATTATCTCGGAGCTATCTCCTGTCGGGCTTTGCGGTTTATTGACCAATTGAGCAAAGAAGGAGCTATTCTCCCCGGTGGTGCTCCTGAAATGCGCTGCGTTTAGTTGCAAATTACACAGAAAGCCTGGAACTATGTTTCAGGCTTTTTTAAGTTTACCATAAGGAATAGGCATATCTAATACTACATACACAAGTATTTGCAAAAGTTTGGTGAACTGAATGAAGACTGTTGGGAGCAACATCAAAACCGACGTCCAAGACACTAAACTATAAAACCGGTGATTAATATCGCCGGTTTAAATTTGCTCTTTATGCACTTCCTTCGCAGGCTTGTCATCACGTAAGCCTTTGTAAGCCGCTTGGCGAACTAAACCTTCATCTGTCCACTCGCTAAATACGATCTGACAAACTAATTTCGGTTTCAGCCATTGCTTAACATTAGTCATACGCGGAGTCTCTGCAAATGGTGACTTACCTGCTTTTAATTTCGTAAACTCCTTCATCAACTTATCGATCTCCGCATCATTAAATCCTGTGCCGGTGTGGCCAATGTAAACTAACTTTCCTTTTTCATAAACTCCTAACAGAAGTGAACCGAAGCCTTCGCGTGCACCTTCAGGATGGGTGTAGCCGCAGATGATCGCCTCCTGCTCAAGGCGAAGTTTAAACTTTAGCCAATCGGTATTGCGTACCCCTGGTGTATAGTCGCTATGCGCTCGTTTACCAATAATTCCTTCCAGACCGCGATCACGGGCAAGTTTTAAAAACTGTGTCCCTTGTTCGGTAATATGATCACTGAAAATGATATGCGGTAAATTCGGCAGAAATTCTTTAAGTAATTTCTTACGGTCAGTCAACGGGACTTTCGTCATATCGAAACCTTGGTAATATGGAATATCGAAGACATAGTAGACCAGCTGTCCTTCACGAGCATGGCCATAATTTTGGAGTGACTGAAAATCCGACTTTCCTTCTTTATCGAGTACCACAACTTCGCCATCTAAAATTACGTCTGCTTGAATGCTAGCTAAGTCATCGACAATCTCATGATACCGCGTACGCAAGTCCAGATTGTTACGTGAATAGAGTTCAACTTTCCCCTCATGAATCTTCGCCATCGCCCGGTAACCATCCCACTTAATCTCGTAAATCCAATCCTTATCGTCAGTCACATCTTTCGAAAGTGTGGCCAGCATTGGTTGCATTTCTTTAGGCATAGCTTTCTTTACCGCCGCCGGAAATTCTTGTTTGTATATCTTAGGGAACTTGTCGCTCTTATGCGATTCAGATTTACCTGTCTCGCTGTTCCATTCTTTTACATCTTCAGCTTTGGCAATTTGAGTCATCGTCTTTCCAGAAATTGCCGAGACATCCGCATTCGGAATGCGCTTACCAGCAAATTTGTCCTTATGCTTCATCATGATCCAGGCATTTTCGCCCGCTCTGGCGAAGCGGAACAACACAAATTCACCTTTCAATTTCTTGCCTTTCAGGATGAATTTGAGGTCGCCTTTTTCGAGGCCGGCGTGCACCGCTGTCTCGATATCCTTCAGACTCTTGGCGCCGGCCACAGTGTAAGTACCTGTATCCCACACCATCACCGTCCCTGCACCGTAATTGCCTTCGGGAATGATACCTTCGAAGCTGCGGTAGTCTAACGGATGGTCTTCGACCATCATGGCGAGATGTTTTTCCTGGGGAATCATCGACGGACCTTTGGGAACTGCCCAGCTTTTCATCACGCCATCGAGCTCGAGGCGAACATCATAATGCAGACGCGTGGCTTCGTGCTTTTGGACGACAAAACGCAGTTCTTTAGTAACTTGAGCTTTTTCTTTCTTCTCGCTACCTGCAGGCTCAGGAGTCTGATCAAATTTCCGTTTGTGCTTGTATTCTTTGAGTGACATTAGGCGTGCGCTCGTTTAGTTTTCATCGCTTCCAGACTGCGGCGCAGGTCGGACATCAAGTCCTTCACTTTTGTAGGTTTCGGCGCTTTGCCTTTGGCTTTGATGGGTTTGTGGTCGGCTTTATCCTCGATTATTCCGCGCAGTTCATCGATGTATTCATCTTTAAATTCGCCTGCGCGGAAAGGTTCGCTCATTTGCTCGATCAGAGAAAGCGCCATATCAATTTCCTTGGTTGATATGTGCATCTCTGCTCCTGGGAGATCCAACTCTTTGGGTGAGCGGAGCTCTTCTTTATATCGCATTTGCACAAGGGTCAGCATTTCACCATCCGGTTTCAGCGCCGCTAGATGCTCACGTTCGCGTAAGACGAACTTAGCAATTCCAATTTTCTTGGAGCGTTTCAATGCTTCCACAAGTAACGCGTAAGTTTTCTTGGCTTCTTTAGCCGGTTCGACGTAATAAGGTTTCTCGAAAAATTTGGCATCCACTTCACTCTCGTCTACGAATTCGACGATATCAATTGTTTTAGACTTCTTCACATTAGCTTTCTCGAAGTCTGCATCATGGATGACGACGTAGTCCCCTTTGCGATATTCGTAGCCTTTGACGATTTCATCCCATGGGACTTCTTTGCCGGAGGCAGTTGAAACACGGGCATAACGAATGGGTGCGAGAGTTTTTTCTTCAAGTAAATCGAAGTCTAAACTGACTTCTTTGGAAGCACTGTAGAGTTTAACCGGAATGAAAATGAGTCCAAAACTGATTCCGCCGGTCCAGAGTGGTCGCATAATTTAGAGATAAAAAATTATCTAACTAAATGTAGCACACATTTATTTTGCGATCCGCCACAATCTATGATTATTGATGTATAATGGTAGAAATCCACGTATGGGCAAATATCTAAACAAAATACTTCGTTTTATCGTGCGGAAGTTCAGAACAACTAAAGCCGCATTACTATTTCCTACCTTTAAGACTTACAAAGGTGTCATCCTCAACATTACAGCCTTAGCCGGCTTACTGACTACTATGTTTTTCAATCTTGCACTTATGGTATCCGGCATAATCCGAGGCGATCCCTTTGATAGTGTAGCTCTAGTGATAGCCTTAGTCTTCTTGGTTTTGTGCGTGTTTTTTCTACTGGGGATAAATATAGAAAGATTCCATGTTTTCTGGGCGCATGTCTTTGCCCTAATCATCATTGCAGTCGCTCTCTGGTTTTTCTCTGGCGGGATGGATTTCGCTACATACTCTATCACCTGCATACTAGGAACCTTTGTAACAGGCATATTGGTAGATTATAGGTACGCTCTAATATATGGTACGGTTACTATGTTTATCTATCTATGGTTTGCAGCTTCAGTCTATGACAGTTTACATTTAGCTAGAATTAGCAGTGTCTGGTTTAGCATAACTTTGGCTGTAGTAGCCGCAGCATTTATCATCCGTAGAGTGTTTATTGCTAATCATGAACAATCACAGGCGCGACAGCAAACATATGATAAGCAAAAATCCCTAATGCTGGATATCGCCCATAAATTACGCACCCCACTTACAACTATGTACACGGAAATTGACCTATTAGCCAAAAGCGCCAAAGCGCCTAAGGCTAGCAAAGATCTCCGCAAAGCTTGGCAAGAAATCAATGATGCAGCAACAGAATTAACATCCCTATCTAAAATGAATCTTACAGAAATCCAGATAGACTCGGACTTAACTAATTTATCTACATTACTAAATCACGTCTATCAACAAGCATTGACTGTCACTCAAAATTACGAAAAAGTGCATGATGTTAAACGCAATATTTATTTTTATGAACAGAAATGGCTAATTGAGCCCGTTGCCAGTGTATCTCAAGAACAAATTATGGAAGCACTTTTAAATATCGTTTATAACAGCGTCATTCATAACACAGCTAAACCAACTGTGAATATTTATATTTCTTTAGTTGCCAATTCAAACTATTACCAGATCAAGATAATTGATGATGGGGTAGGTATATCCGATGCTAAATTAAAGAAACTAAAGGAAAATATTTCAGATAAATCTTCAGCAAATTCAATGGGCTTACTGGTCGCCAAATCGATAATTGATGTCAATCATGGAAAGTTTAAAATCTCTTCACAGCCTAATAAAGGCACCCAGGTAGAAATCCTGCTGCCAAAAGCTTAGGCATATTCTTGCGCTTGTCCGTTTTCCATAGTTAGGTTAGAATCCATCATCGAATTTTTTGCGGTAGTCATGCAGGTGTAGTGTCAAGGGTAACACGCTCACGTACGTACCGATGGGAAGGTCGGTTTCTCAATTATGAGAGGAGGCGGTTCAACTCCGCTCACCTGCTCTAGGAGGTGGGTTCAAGCCCTGCTCCTACAATTGTCCATCGAGCTCCGCTCGAAGGGACGCACACTAACCGGCTGCTTATCAGCCGGTTTTTCTTTGTCTGTTATAATCACCATACTCTAGAGGAGGTAGTTATGTCGTTTAACAAAGCGTATCTATTAACAGCATTGCAGACAAGTAAGATCGAGCAGGTGGAAGTAATTCACGCAGAAAGACGCAATCATTTAGAAAGGCTTTATGAAACACTAGCGTCTGAACTGGCACAAAATAGCAACATTCAAAACGTGCCTAGCATCCTTAAAAATGTAATCCACGAATTCCTCAAGCAGCCTTTGACTTGCATGCCGACAGTCGCTGAATTTCAAGCATTGTTATCAGCTAGCCAAAGTTGGTTACCCCATATTGCCATTGCTTACAGTATTCCAATTCAGGATTACTGGCAAAAAGAGTTGGCAAGCCTGCTAAATCTCTTAAGTGGTGTCTGGGAGCGCTCTCCATTCTAGTACTTAGGCGGCCTTCGGCCGCCTATTTATTTATAGAGATTTTTTGCCTGGGAGTGATTGTTTTCTTACTTGGCGCTTACTCATAACTACCGAAACTGCTACAAATATCACGATTACCAATATTCCGACTAGTTTCGGCCAATGCGAGAGTAGATTTTTAGAATCAATCAATGTAGCTGCACTACCATCTTCGCGTTCTACAGCTATCGTTTCTCGCATTTCAAATTCATTAAATGCCCCGGCATCTATGGGTACTCCTTTAATTACTAACTCATAGCTGCCTTTGGCAGGGAATTTAAACTGAAAGCTGGCGCTAAGCGGCGAATTGTCGTTGATCGCTTTTAAGGCAGTGAAATACAACTCTTCACCCTCTCGATTAATGAACGCTTGGCAGCGGCAATCCGCCAATAGGAATTTATTTTCAGTGTCTTTAAATTCGAGGAAAAAAGCAGCAGACTGCCCCACAATCGGATCATCGTCGGGATCGATGTGCAAAGTAGCGCCGATGTTATCAGCAGTCACAAGTATATGGGCCGCCACAGGTGCTGCCCCTAGCGACAGAGTAAGAAAGAATATTGTAATGAGAATGACTTTCTTCATCATAGATCTACACTAAAGTCCGCTAGTAGCACTCCGGTAGCTAAATAAAATTTGGCATAGATTTTATACACACCGGAACTAACCTGCGGGTTTTCTAGAGAAAATGCGAAACTCAAACCTGGTTTACTTGTTTCATCAGCATTTGCATTTAACGTGAGTGTACCATACGTCGCCTGATCAACTAGAACTAGCGTCGCTTGTCCAACAGGGTCAGGATTACTAGTGCCTAAGCGATTTAGGTCAATATGCAATATTCTGTCCGTTCCCGGTTTGCGTAAAGTTACTTGATAATCTTGGAAAACTTTCACGACTTCGTTGGTGGCCGGCGCAGCCGGCATCGCGACATTGATTGTAGTAGTGCTGAGGCCATGGTCGTTGTGTACATTCAGTGAAACCTGCGCCGGCGTTACAAACAGTAGCGTCATGCCGACACTCACAATTACCAGTGCTAGCGCAGTAAGCGGTCCAAAGTGTAAGACGAGAGCATATTTCTGACGGACCAATTTATCCCACCACACTGCATGCACAATCAAAAGCAATGCCAAAGCCGTGAAAAATAGTTGAGGGATAAATTCCAATATATTTGCAAAATGATTTCCTAGCATCAGAGCATGTACCAATATCAAAACCGCGACGATATATCCCACTGAAATCATCTTTGAGATGAACTTCTGAAATTGTCCAGCTAAGATAATCAGAATCAAAATAATGAAACTAAGAAAACCGAAGCTGATTGCTATTAGATAACGATCATTCAGAAAAGCTAGTCCATTAAATCCGCCTAGTTGTCCGAAGAAGCCTAAAACTATATGTAAGGCTGCAAAATATGTCGTCGCCAGAATAAAACCGCGACGCATAATTACGATACGCGAAAACTTTTGCCACTTAGGAAATATTGCTTGCAGAGGCTGAATTGCCACTGACAGGTACAGCAAACCGATAGCGGCTAAAGCAAATATTTGAGTCAGGCGACTCGTGCGCAGCCCGATACTTTCAGTAACAGCCGCGACAGCTAGATATATTAAACCTGAAGCTACAACGGCTACCAAAACGATAATTAATGTAGTATATTTACGGTAGAACAACATTTATTTTTGAGTTTTAGAGTAGATAATTATACCAGTACTATCAAGAAAATATCTGCTAGGTAAAACTCGCAGGCTTACTGGTCTAATAAAGCAAATGCTAATTTATTTATTATTTGTACTCGTATGTCATTTATAGTTTGGATAATCGTAGGCGCGATCGCCGGTTGGATTGCTAGCATCATTGCTGGAAGAAATCGTAATCAAGGGCTATTAGGAAATATCGTCATCGGTATGATCGGTTCGATCGTCGGCGGTGCTCTATACACACTATTTCAAACCGGAACTTTAGATCTTACTTTGGCTTTTACCGGCTTTAATTGGATCAGTATCCTCGTCTCCACGATCGGTGCAATCGTATTCTTATTCATACTGAAGCTATTGAGGATCTAATTTACGCCGATGACTACAGGAAGACGCGAGCTTTCGCGGTAGTTAAATTGATCTAGTTCTTTGGAATACATGGCCGTGGAATTGCCACCATCTAGATTAATTACAGTGATATGCTTGCCGGCAAATATCGGAAACCCGACGATATCTTGAGCTAACTTCGTCAGAGTGTAATTTACCCTTGTGATCAAGATAAACTTATCGCCGGTGTCCGTCACTCCAAATACAGTGCGTAGTGAGCGCGTGTCCCCATTCAACGAGTTGTTTATCAGCTCAACTTGTACTTCATTTGCATCGATAATCAAAGGACCAGTTTGAAATAAGGTATAGTCTTTATTCTCATACCGCTCCTCATTGAAATCCTCCGTCGGAATAAACTCTAAACTATCTTGGGTTTCGTCGTAAGCTACAATGTGCGTCAATTGCTTATCCGGCACCAAATCCCAAAGCTTCTCGCCTTTGATTTGCAATAAACCTGCATGCTCAGACTCTACGAATGAGCCACGATAATATGTCCCATTCACGGCTAAATTATAGTCAGCCAGGAAACTCTGCTCTTTCAATGTCTGTGCGTTGGCAGGGGCAAAAGTAAGCGTGAAAGGTTTACGGAAAATGGCCAGATTAAACTGTTTGTCCGCATCTTGATACCATTGTATGCCATCGGAGAGAATAAATTTGTCACGCGTGACGCTGTCGACGGTACGGTCCTCGACATTCAATTGGTTATTAATCACGAAGTAACCTCCGACAAGCAGAGCTGCAATTAAAATAATGAAAACAAGTAGTTTACGCATGGTTTAATTAATCACCGGGTATTTTAGCAGAGAAGTGTTAGTTTGCCTTATCTCGATGCTCTTTCTACACTACGATGGTCGCCGAATTGTGCCCGTAAAGCAGAGATTATCTTGTATAGCCAAGATTGTTGCGGCTGACGCGAACTGTAGCGGGTAAATACAGCATTGGCGATCGATGTAAATGGCACACCCAGACGTAGAGCCTCAGCCACCGCCCAACTGCCTGTGCCGAGATCACCGACTTCGGCTTCTGCTTGTGTGAGATTCGGATCTTTAGCTAAAGCTAGCTGGAGAAAATTAATTAAGTTTCCTTGGATCACACTGCCATGATTCCAAGTATGCGCCAGTTGGGCAATATCGGTTTTAAATTCAGAATTTTGCACCAGATTTACACCTTCCGCGATAGCTTGCATCATGCCGTATTCGATAGCGTTATGCACCATTTTGAGGTAATGGCCGGCGCCGGAGGCGCCGGAATAGATATACCCTTCAGGCTGCGCGATATCACGCAATAAAGGCTCTATTTGCTCAATGACGGCTTTATCACCACCTGCCATCACACATACTCCTTGGCGCGCAGCCTCGACACCGCCACTAATTCCGAGATCGACAAGCTGAATTCCTTTTTGAGCGAGCATGGCGGCACGGCGCTGAGTATCCGTGTAATGCGAGTTGCCGCCGTCAATAATTATATCGCCGGAAGTCAGCGTATTGATTAAACCATTTTGTCCTAAGATTAACTCTTCGACACCGGGACCGGCAGATATCATTAGCCAGATAATTTTCGGGGTGCCTGCCTGCGCAAGCTGGGTTACTAATTGAGCGATGTCATCGATTACGTTGATTCCATCTTGGCGTGCAGATTCTCTACGCTCGGGTGAACGGTTCCAAGCCAAGACCTCATGCCCGTGCTGCTTCATATTTAACACAAGATTATGTCCCATCCGTCCCAGTCCAAGAAAGCCAATTTGCATAGTCAGATAATAATAACTCTTACTATACTAACAGAATTAATCAGGCGTCTGAATAGCCAGCATTGCTAACCCGTGATAGCATTATCTATGCCCGCATCTTCCCCAAGCACAATCTTAGTCTTATTCGGTGCTACCGGCGATTTGGCGCGCAGTAAGTTATTGCCGGCGCTACGTGAGTTATGGATAGACGGGAAACTTCCACGAAATTTGCAGCTGTTGTCTGTAGGCAGACAGAAAATCAGCACCGCGGAATATGTAACCCAATTAGCCTCTGCAAAGACACATCCTTTCCCACATGATCTTTCGATGTTGCAATTGGAATATTTATCGCTTGATTTTGCAGATGCAGAAGGCTTTAGCAAGCTAATCAAATATATTCGCAGACATCCCGGCACCAAAGTATTGTTCTATATGGCGGTAGCGCCTGAAGTACTGCATACCTGCATCGATCAATTTAGCCAGCCCACATTCCGAGAATTCGTACAGGAATATGAAATCGGCATCGTAGTCGAAAAGCCTTTCGGAATGGACCTAACAGATGCTCAAGATTTAAACCGAAAACTCACGTCAATATTCGGCATACGCAACATTTACCGCAATGATCACTACTTATTCAAAAATGGCGTGCAAGAAATCTTAGCTACCCGCAATACCGATCCACAGTTAGAAGAGCTTTTAAATGGCGCCAAATTATTCCAAATCCAAATTTTAGTTGCCGAGAAAGATGATCTTGTAGACCGCGCGGCATATTTTGACGGCCGCGGGATGACGGTCGATTGGTTGCAAAGTCACATATTGCAAATGTTGGCTGTCGTCTGCGCGGATAAGGATACTGATGACTTTCGGCTTTGCAAAGCTGATTTCATCGATAGTCTGAAGCTGATACCGAAAAGCCTTATCCGCGCGCAATATGCGGGATATGCTGATTTGCCCAACGTTGACCCTGCGCGCAAAAGCGAAACATTCTTGGCGGTGCAGTTCACTTCAGAGCTAAGAAAATGGCAGGATGTGAGCTTTAGTTTGATCGCTGCCAAAGCAGTAGATGAGAAACAGGTGACGATAACCCTGAAGTTTAGACAACCGCATGCAAAATTTGGACTGGAAATTGAATTGACTATAGAGCCTGAACCTCAGGATGCAGCACTGGATGGACATGCGACGACGTTGGTAAAGGCGCTGCATCAAGAATGGGAATCATTCGTGAGCCAGCCCGAAGTCGAAGCTCAATGGCGGGTGACCGCACAGGTTCAGGCAAAACTATCGCAAACACCTTTGGAACATTACACTAAAGGTACATCGTACAGGCATTTCTGCACCGAGAACTGGTGCTTGCAGATTACAGAATAGACAACGCAGGCATTAAGCTAACTTCGTATGCATCAGTTTTTTACTCTCCTCGACTAAAGGCTGATTGAAAGCATCTATTTCTAAAAGTTCACCTAAACAAGTCACGGCTAACATATAAGTCATGAAGAGCATGCCCAATGAATTGGCATCGATGCGTTCGATTTCGAGGGCGGCCGAAGGCCGCCCGATCTGCTTCAGGCTTTCTGCCGTTGTACTCTGCTCTAACGCAATCAATTCCGAAAATTCTTTGTTCTCTAAGTGCGCAAAGCCTGGTACATCCGCTCGCGCAATCGTATAGCTGACGCCATGATCTTCGATGCAAATGAACTGAATAGAAGCCAAGAATTTACCTTCTAAATAAAATTGCAGCTGTGAATGTTGATCGGCTGGCCCCCGAGCCTGAATCGGCAATATTCCTTTTCCATCTTTGCCCAAGGATTCAGCCCAAAGCTGCCGCAACCATCTGCCGAATTCTTCCAACTTGCGCGAATACGGCATAAATACCACGGCATCGACTCCTTGTTGAGTGAGTAAGTATTGTTCCCAAGCTAGCTGCCAAGCGATCGACTTATCACCTAATGATTTCGTTTGCGTAATTGCGGCGGCGGCGCCACGCCACATGTCATGCACATCGACTCCCATCGCCGCCGCCGGCAACATACCGACAGCCGACAATACTGAGAAGCGTCCGCCTACATTTTCCGGAATATTTAAAACGCTAATTTCATGAGTCTGTGCTTCTTGCCACAACGGTCCGGAGTTTCCGGTGGTAAACACGAAGTGTTTGCGCCAATCACTTTCACGATCGAGGTAAAGTTGTTTCAGATAGAGGTAATAGGCGATTGTTTCCATAGTATTGCCGGATTTGGAAACTATGTTGAAAACGGTATTCGGCAACTCGACTTCGCGCAGCAAGCTATCAATATCGTTGGGGTCCGTCGTATCGCCATGAAACAGGACGCGCATCAGCGCGTCCTGTCGCTGTAATGCATTTTGAATTGTCCTGCCCCCCAGGTCCGAACCGCCGATCCCCACAACTACCAAAGTATCCGCCCAACCAAGCTGGTTTAAAGTATTTTCCACGGAAGCTAGATATTCCTCATCTTGTAGAAGTTCGGCATAGCCGTATTCGCCTTGATCTAGTTTAGTTAAAACATTTTGCAGCGATTGTGCACCGTGAGATTTATGCGCTGATTCAGTAGCGGCTTGAATGCCGAGTTTTCCTACCGCTGTTTGCCACATATTTGTAGAGTCCAGCTTAAGCATAGGTTATTTTGGCAAAAGCAAAATGCAAATGCAAACTATTACAGCCTTATATCAAAACGAGAAAACGCACTAAACCCGGGATACTCCCGGGTTTGCGTAATTTACGAACTTTTTCCGACCTTCTCCTTGTGCCAAGCATCCAGCATTTCAAAACTAACGTTAATCGCAGCATTGTAATATGCTCGCAAGCTTTCCTCCATCACAGTTCGGCTAGTTCCAATAGACTCAGCTAAAGCAGAATATTCTTCACCAGTAATATTAATTACTATTACTTGGCACGGGCTACTAGCTGCGTTATAAAGTGCTAGCAGACAACCAAATCTTACGGATAGCCAACCCGCAACCCTTTGTTTATACCGATTCTTCCATTGAGTTACCAAGTCTTCATCTTTCGGTGATAGTGGTGATTCTCCATGCATCATAGGAAGCTCTCCTTCTAATTCGGCAACGAATTATAGCTCAGAACTGCAACTTGGTCAGTTTGTCTAGCTATTGATTTGCATATATACTTAGATGACTTTTATATTTTTATAGAATGGGTGGAATTATCGAGAGTATTATAAATGCGCTTGTCGGTTTTATGGATGGTATCTTACGCGCAATCACAGGTGGTGGAGACGAATAATCATTTATTAAACTATATTCATGGAGCTTTTTATAGATTCAGCTGATCCTGAAGAGATTCGTACTGCTTGGGACTCCGGCATCATCAGTGGTGTAACGACAAATCCGAGTTTAGCTGCCAAGACGGGTCTTTCTTATCGTGATTTAGTCACAAAAATCCTGGAGATCCTCGGCGAAGATGGTGTACTAAATTTGGAAGTGGTAGCTACAGACTACGAGGGAATGGTGAAAGAAGGTACCGCGCTAGCTGCTATTGATGAACGGATTATCGTAAAAGTTCCCTGCACTCAAGAGGGTATCAAAGCCTGCGCAAAGTTAAGTGCGGAAGGGATCCTCGTAAATGTCACACTAATTTTCTCCGCTAATCAAGCGTTACTTGCTGCGAAAGCAG
>Ga0075421_100007497_pt1 | contig 13371 bp, 11 predicted proteins | sample SoiMetdeltSBSDD5_FD_75292 | JGI IMG/M metagenome (GOLD analysis project Ga0075421, IMG submission 75292) | Bulk soil microbial communities from a Populus tree surrounding site in Tennessee, USA - Soil MetaG P. deltoides SBSDD5 | ecosystem: Environmental > Terrestrial > Soil > Tree plantation... | reverse complement strand
CACGTCCTCCCACGAGCGAAACGGAATTGAAAGCGGCCCGATCTGCGCGAGGTAGCCCCTTATCGACACGTTGTAGCGCTCGGCGAGCCACTTGCGCGCGATCGCCCCGGCGGCGACCCGGACGACGGTCTCGCGCGCGGACGCGCGCCCGCCTCCGCGCGCATCGCGGATCCCGTATTTCTGCCAGTAGGTGTAGTCCGCATGGCCCGGGCGGAATTTTTCGGCGATCGCCGAATAGTCCTTCGAGCGCGGGTCTTCGTTGCGGACCAGGAAGCCGATTGCGGTTCCGGTCGTCCTGCCTTCGTAGACGCCGGACAGGATTTCGATCGCGTCGGACTCGCGCCGCTGCGTCACGTGGCGCGACGCGCCCGGCTTGCGGCGATCGAGTTCCTTCTGGATGTCGTCGGCCGACAGCGCGAGCCCGGGCGGGCATCCGTCGACCACGCCGCCGTACGCCGGGCCATGCGATTCGCCGAATGAAGTGACGCAGTACAGCGTGCCGAAACTGTTTCCGGACATGTCGGATCGATTCTACACGGCGCGCTCGAAGAACCCGCGCGTCTCGAAGACGCTGCGCGCGAGCGATTTTCCGCCCGAGCGCAGATGCCGCTTCGTCACGAAATCGAACAGCAGAGGGTTGTGCGCGCGGATCGCTTTCAGCGGCGCCGCCGCGCGCTCCTCGAGCAGGCCGAGCGCAACGAGGTAGTCCACCGAAAAAAGCGGCATCACGCCGGGCAGCGGGTAGTCCGAGCCATTGAGCAGCCGCCCGTGCCAGTCCGTGCGTTCGATCACGCGCGCGAGCGCCGGCCCCGCGCGATTGACCTGCGGCATCGCCGAAAGATCGCCGTACAGGCGGCCGTCGTACCGGGCGTCCTCCATCAGTCGCGTGAACAGCTCGAAGCTGGGCACCAGGGGCCCATCGGCGCCGCGGTCCAGGTCGCGATCGGTTCCCATGGATGCGCAGTGCGCAACCACCACGCGCACGCCGGCTGCGAGCGCACGGCGCAGCCGCAGCGGATTGCCGAGGTCCTGCGAGAAGCCGCTGACGACTGCTCGCTCGAGGCCCGAGTGCGTCACCAGCGGCACGTCGAGCCGCGCGAGCGCCGCATAGAAACGGTCGCAGCGCGGCGACGCCGGGTCGATTCCCATCGCCGCTGGAATCCATTTGACGGCGCGGACCCGGTCGCGCTTGGCCAGCTCAAGCGCCTGGACGCAGTCCGGGCGATACGGGTGGATCGACGCCACCCATTCGAAGTGCCGCGCATGCGCGCGCGCCACATCGCGCGCATAGGCATTCGGAATGTAGAAGTTGGTGTTCTCCCCATCGGTCTTGCCGTCTTCGCCGTATGCCGATTCGAACGCGAACAGCATCAGCTTGACGCCGGGCCGCAACCCGTCGACGAGCTTGAGCATCCGGTCGACGTACGCACGATCGATGTCGTTCGGCGAATCGTGCGCGCAGGCCGCGTTCAGAAAGAACATCCGCCGCGCGTAGCCGCCCGGGTTCAGCATGCTTTCGAGGCGCGGGTTGATCGCAATCCCGCTGCCCGAGTCGCCGGTTCCGATCAGGTGCGCATGCGAATCCCAGACGCGCGCGGTGTCGATGCCCTCCCACGCGGACAGCACGAGGTCATGCTCGGCCAGCTCGCGGGGCAGCAGCGCAAGGCATGGATTCCAGAAGCCCTGCTCGGGCCACAGCATGTGCCAATTGGAGCAGCCGGCGAGCGTTGCCGTCGCGGCGGCTGCGCCGGCGCCGTTGAGGAAGCGACGCCGATTCAAGGACGGCCGCTAGGCGGGCCAGTTCTTGATATAGCCCTTCAGCATCTTGTTCTCGAAGTCCTGCTCTTCCAGCACCGCCTTGGCCACGTCGCGGAAGGAGATGACGCCGATCAGCTTCGAGTCCTGCATGACCGGCAGATAGCGCGCGCCGGTGTCGAGCATCGTGCGCCGCAGGTCGTTCACTTCCATGTCCGGCGTGGCGATCACCGGATTGCGCACCATGATGTCGGCGACGCGGATGTCGTCGAGCGCACCGCCGCGCTTGGCCAGTGTCTGCATCACTTCATGAAACGTCAGCACGCCGACCATCCGGCCCTGGTCAACGACCACGAGCGAGCCGAGGTTCTGGTCGGCCATCGTGAAAACCGCGTCCACCGCGCGGCCCGTGGGCTCGATCGAGAGAAGCCGGTTGCCCTTTACGCGCAGGATTTCCTTGACTTGCATGGTGCGGCCTCCCGGGTCTGGGAATCGCCTACATGCCTACATACTAGTCCAAACCCGTCTGTGCAGAAAGCCCGAGGCGCGCCGGGCCCTATACGCCAAGCGCGTCGGCGACGAGCTTTCTGAGCTCGCGGCGCAGTCGCTCGCGGACGACTGCATGCGCGCGCGAACGGATGCGGTTGTCCAGTTCGTACGGGTCGCGGTCGAGGTCATAGAGCTCGTCCAGCTCGCCGGCGCGGCCGCGGTTGACCCAGTGGATCAGCTTGTAGCGGTCGGTGCGCACCGCCTTGTAGCTCATGCCGACCAGCCACGGATAGGCCTGCTCGGCCCAATACTCGACAAGGATCGACTTGCGCCAGCCTGCGCGCCGCCCGGCGAACAGCGGCATCAGCGAGCGCCCCTGTATCTGCGGCCCGGGCTTTCCTCCCGCCAGCTCGATCAGGGTCGGCGCAATGTCCTGGCAGATCGCGAGGTCGCGCAGCTGGCTCCCGGCCTTGACCTTGCGTGGATAGCGCACCGCGAACGGCGAGCGAATCCCTTCCTCATAGGCAAACCGCCGCTCCGGCCCGAGGCCGTGCTCGCCGAAGAAGTAGCCGTTATCGCCGAGGAAGACGATGAGCGTATCGTCGAGCGCTCCGGAGCGCGCAAGCGCATCGAGCAGCATGCCGACGCCCTCGTCCACCGCGGCCATCATGCGCGCGCGCTCGCGGATCTCGTCTTGCGTTCCGGCGCGGATCGAATCGAGCAGCGCGCGCGAGCCCTCTGCGCCGCGCATCGCGAATACGTCTGTCCATGCGGGCTTTTGCTTGAGCACTTCGGCGTAGCTCAGCATGTTCGGCTTCTTCGGGTAGATCGCGTCCGCATAGAGGTTCTTGTGCCGCTCCGCGGCCACGTACCCACCCGCCTTGCCGAATACGACGGTCCCGTCGGCCGCCTGCTCGGCATCCGGGTGCACCGCCTTGTGCGCGAAAAAGAGCGACCACGGCCGGTCATGCTTGCGCGCCACGAACTCGACCGCAAGCGAGTTCATGATGTCGGTGATGTAGCCCGTGTGCTCGCGGTACTTGCCGTCGTGATTGAGCCGCGGATTGACGATCCGGCCGTGTCCGTCGTAGCTGACCCAATAGTCGTAGCCGGGGCGCGGCATGCCGTCGTTGCCCATGTGCCACTTGCCGACGTGCGCAGTCTCGTAGCCGAGCCTTTGCAGCTCGAGGTGATAGTTCGGCAGGCGATGGCTCATCGCATCGCGCGCAACGTTGTCGATGATGCCGTGCCGGCTCGCGTACTGGCCGGTCATGATCGAAGCGCGGTTCGGCGAGCAGATCGGGGTCGTGTGGAACACGCGCTCGAAGAGCGCGCCCTCGTGCGCGATCCGATCGATGTGCGGCGTCTTCAGGTACGGGTGCCCGCCCGCGCCGAATTCGTCGTAGCGCAAGTCGTCGACCAGGATGACGAGGAAGTTCGGGCGCTTTTTTCTTGGCATCGCAGACCCCGCGGCTGAAAAGGCCGCAGTCTAAACGAGTGCGACGCTGCAGAGGCCGCGCGCGGCCTGCTAGCCGGGACGGCCTGCCAGCGGCTGCAGGTTTCCGAGCAGCGTAGGAATCAACTCCGTAACGGTCGGATGGATGTGCACCGCGCGCTGGATCGTGGTGTACGGTTTCTTCGCGTACATCACGTCGAGCAGTGAATGCACGATTTCATCCGCATTCAGCCCGAGCAGAGCGGCGCCGAGCAGCTCCTTCGAGTCGCCGTCCACCAGCACTTTCATGAATCCTTGCGTTTCGCCCGCCTCGCGCGCGCGGCCGACGCGCGTCATCGGCATCTTGCCGACCAGCACACGCTTGCCGCTCTTGCGCGCTTCCGCCTCGCTCATTCCGATGCGCCCGAGCGGGGGATCGATATACAGCGCGTACGCGGAAATCCGGTCTGATACGCGCCGCCGATCGCGGTCGAAGAGGTTTGCCGCGACGATCTCGTAGTCGTTGTAGGAGGTGTGCGTGAACGCGCCACGTCCGTTTGCGTCACCCAGCGCCCACACGCCTTCGGCGCTGGTGCGCAGCTCATCGTCGACCTTGATGTAGCCGCGCTCATCGGTCTCGATTCCGCCTTCCCTCAACCCAAGGTCGTCCGTGTTGGGCTTGCGGCCCACCGCAAGGAGCAGATGGCTGCCCTCGGCGATCGGCGGGCCGTCCTTGCACGTAACGCCGACCACGACGCGATCGTCCTTTTTTTGCAACCCGATGCATTCCGCGCCGGTGCGAATCGCGATCCCGTCGCGCTCCAGGATTGCGCGGATCTCCTGCGCCACCTCCTCGTCTTCGCGCGCGAGCAGCTTGGGCGCCATTTCGACGACGGTGACCTGCGCGCCGAAGCGCCGGTACATCTGCGCGAACTCGAGGCCGATGTAGCTCCCGCCGACGATCACGAGATGCTCGGGAACGAAATCCACGTCCATCATCGTCGTGTTGGTCAGGAACGGAACGTCCTGGACACCGGGAATGTCGGGCACGGCCGCCCGGCCGCCGACGTTGATGAACACCCGTTCGGCCTCGAGCGTGCGCTCGCCCACGCAGATCGTCCGCGGCGCGGTAAAGCGGGCGTGCCCGCGCAGCAGCGTCACGTTCTTCATTCCCGCGATCCACTTCGCGAGCCCGTCCGACGACTGCTGGACGACGCCATCCTTGCGCCGCTTGACGGCGCCCATGTCGACGCGGACCTCGCCCGTGGTAAAGCCGTATTCCGCGCCGCGGCGGGCGACCTGTATCGCGCGCGCGCTCGCGACGAGGGTCTTGGTCGGAATGCAGCCGGTGTTGACGCAAGTTCCGCCGAGCAGCTTGCGCTCGATGAACGCGGTCTTCAGGTTTTCCTTGTCCAGCCGCGCGGCCAGCGCAGGCCCTGCCTGCCCGGCGCCGATCACGATCGCATCGAACCGTTCGCTCATCGCAACCTCCCCCGCAACCTTACGCCATTCCCGGTGCTCCGTTGGTTTCGCGCCGTGGTACATTTGGATGCATGAGCCAATCGGCGATCGCGCTCCGCCTTGCGGTAGCGCGGGATGCGCACACGATCGCGGTGATGTCGCGGGAGCACATCGAGCAGGGGCTGCCGTGGAAATACGATCCGGCCAGGATCTCCGCCGCGATCCGCAAGCGGGACACCACCGTGCTGACCGCGGTCGATCGCACCGCGCTGGCCGGTTTCGCGATGATGGAGTTCGGGGATGAGCGCGCGCACCTGGTGCTGCTCGCGGTGCGGCCCACGCATCGGCGGCGCGGAATCGGGCGGCGCCTGTTCGAGTGGCTGCTCGAATCGGCGCTGACGGCCGGGATGGAGAGCGTGCACCTCGAGTTGCGCGCCGGCAACGAAGCCGCGCGGCGGTTCTACCGCGCGCTCGGCTTCAGCGAGACGATCATGATTCCGCGCTATTACGGCGGATCGGAGTCGGCGTTGCGAATGATCCGCCTGCTGCGCGTGGCCGCATCCCCGATGCCGGCCTGGCAACCGCCATCGAGCTGGCGGTAATCGCGTTGCGATAGCGCTTCCCATCGGGCGATGGCGGCCCTTCCGGTCCTTTTCATCTCGCACGGTTCGCCGATGCACGCGCTCAATGCCGGCGCAGCGGGCGCGGCATGGTCGGCGCTCGCGCAGCGGTTGCCGCGGCCGAGCGCGATCCTGATCGCCACGGCGCATTGGGAAACCGAAGTGCCCAGCTTCACGGGTGCGGTTCAGCCCGAAACCATCCACGATTTCCACGGGTTTCCGCAGCCGCTGTACCAGATCCGTTACCCGGCCCCGGGCGCGCCGGAACTCGCGGCACGTTCCCGGTCGCTGCTGCAAGGAGCTGGCCTGCGTGCCGAAGTGGATCCGGTTCGAGGGCTCGATCACGGTGCCTGGTCGCCGTTGCTCCATATGTATCCGGCGGCCGACATTCCCGTCGTCCAAGCCTCGGTGCAGCCTGCGCTCGGGACTGCGCAGCACTTGTCCGTCGGACGCGCGCTGGCGCCGTTGGCCGATGAAGGCGTGCTGATCATCGGCTCGGGCCACATGACGCACAATCTGCGCGATCGCCGGCCCGAGGGCTCGCCGCCGCTGCCTTATGCGGCCGAGTTCCAGGGTTGGGTCGATGCGGCGATCCAGGCGCACGATTTCGACGCGCTCATCGACTATCGCAAGCGCTCGGCGCAAGGCGCGCGCGCGCATCCGACCGACGAGCACTTCCTGCCGCTTTTCTTCGCGCTGGGCGCGGCCGCGCCCGGCTACAGGGCCGAGCGCATCCACGACGGGATCGAGTCCGGAGCGCTGGCGATGGATGCGTACTGCCTGAGCCGGCAGTAGCCGCAAACGCAGCGCCGGATGGCTAGAGCTGGTAGCGCCGGCGATGCGTTTCGAGCATCTTCCAGCGCACGACCGGCAGGTTGATGATGCAGCCGAGCGGCACGCGGTACGCCTGCACCGGATCGATGATCCTGACCTCCGTTTCGCCGTCGGCACCGTCGGCGAGCGCAGCAGCGCCGAAATGCGCGCCGGATCCGAGCCGTTCTTCATAGCCGCCGGGAGCGTTCAGCAGAGCCTCCCCCGAGCGCATCACCAGCAGTTCGCTGTCGGGCGGCCGGATCACGCCGTTTTTCTGGAACGCGACCGGCTCGGATTCGCGCACGAGGCGATTGAGCGTCATGCAGGAAACGCCGTCGGCGAAGAGCCAGGTGCCGCGCAGGAAATCCAGCTCGTCGCGCGATTCGACGATCTGCCGGTACATGCCGTTGCGCTTGACGAAATCCATGTACAGGTCGTGCGGCAGGCGCATCGCCTGCACGAAGCTCACTGCGCGATAAGTCTCCTTTGACACGCTGCCAAGGAGCGCCGGCGTCTCGCCGATCATCGATCCGGCCGACAGCAAGTGGCTTCCCGGCATCCCCGGGTGCAGCATTTCGACCGCGCCGCTCAGCACCAGGTACACGTCGGACACCGATTGGCCTTCCTTGAGCAGGATGACCTCGGGATTCAGCACGACGATGCGGTTGTTCATCAGGTGCCGGATGCGGTAGATCGGCACGTCCGGGAAGTAATCGTGCAGGTAGCCGAACGCGCGGCGGCGCAGCTCGTCCGAGACTCCCTCGATCAGCACGTCGACGGTGCCGAATGGCGCGCCCGAGCCGATCGCGCGCTCCTCCTCGCTGAGCCTGCGGGCGGTGTGCGCGAGAATCAGCTTGCCCGAGGCGTCGTCGCGAAAATCGACCGCAGCGCCGTGGATCAGCCCGCCGCCGATGTCGATCTTCTTGACGTCAGTCTTCTCGGCGTAGTCGAGCAGCGTCTTCTCGAAGCGCGCCTGGCTGATTCCCGCGGGCGCATCATCGGGCACGATCATCTTGCGCAGCACTTCGACCGAGGCGATGTCGGCGAGGTGCGCGTAGCTGCGGTAACCGCCCTCCCACATCACGCGGAAGTAGAAGACGGTGGTCTCGACCGGGTGCGGCGAAAGCACCGGCTTCACCTCGAGCCCCTCGATGTCGTTCCAGACCTCGAGGTCGAGGTCGTGCACCTCGAACAGCTCGTTGAACTGGTCCTCGGTCATCTGCATCACGGTCTCGAGCTTGCGGATCACCGACGCGCGCACCATCGGCACCGCGTAGTACGCGATGCGCCGGTCGCCGCGAATCAGCGCGGTCAGCCCGGCGACGTGATCATCGTGGCAATGCGTGTGGAAGATGCCGTCGAGCTCGTTGATGCCGATGCCGAGAGAAGTCAGCGCGAACTCGATGTTCGGCCCGGCGTCGATGAGGTAGACACGCCCCTGAAACAGCACGATGCTGCCCATCGCCGGCCGGTTCACATCCCAGCCGTCGCCATCGCCGGTATGCACCACGGCGAAGTAGTCGCGCTGCAGCAGGTGATTTCCGAGCGTGTACGGGCAGCGGTAGGTCTCGCCGGGCCCCAGGTTCAGATCGACCTCGACCCGCTCGTTCTGGTACGAGATCTCGAAGACGTTCGTGCGCAGCCGCTGGATGAAGACGCCGTTGCGGATTTCGATCCGGCCGCGCTCGACGTATACCGGCTGCACCAGCTCGTCGCTCGGGCGGATGCGGCCGAACGCAAAACCGAGCTTCATCCGCATCATCTCGTCCGCCTGCTCGGCGGAAAGGCCGGTTTCCATCAGCTCTTCGCGCGAGGTCAGCCCGTAGTTGCCGCGAAAAATGTAGGCCATCTGCGCATCGACCTGCCTGCGCGAGCCGATCAGATACGGGCGCTGGCCGGTGTTGCGCGGATGATCGGGAACGATCATGCCCTGGTTGTAGAGCATCTGCAGCACCGGGAATTCCGAGCGGCTGCAGACCCGTCCGTTCTGGATCGCAAGATCGGACAGCAGGATCGCGTTCGGGCCGGTCTCGCAGGCGACGCCTTTAACCTCGATCGGCACGATCAGCCCGGTGCGCAACAGGTGTTTCACCGCGTCTTCCGGGCAGCCGCACAGGATGCGGACGTCGGCGCCCCGCACCTCGACCCAAACCATGCCGGTGCTGATCGTGACTTTGCGGATCGCGGCCATCGTGCGGACACTGTAACGCGACTCCGCACCGTAGGCAAAAGAGCATCCGCGTCGGTGCCGGCGCTACAGGCCGCCGTGGTATCTTTTTGCCAATCGTCCGGAGGTGCCCGATGCCCAAGCGCACGCCGCTGCTGCTGGCCTTGCTCGCTACTGGTCTGCTGACTGGTGAAGGACTTACCGAAACGCGGTCCGGCGACGTATTTGTGCCGGAACTGGCCGCGCTCGAGGGTGCCGTCTGCGGCCGTCCCGCGCTGCTGGGGCCCGGGCCGATCCCGCTCCTTCTCGCGCAAGCGAAGCAGACCGAGGTCAGTCCGGCAGGCAAAGCCGCCGCCAGCGCAAGCAAAGTCGCTGCCGCAGGCGACGCGCCGCTGCTTCCCGGCTTGGGCTCGCGCAGCTACCGGATCAGCACCGCGTCGAAGCTCGCCCAACGCTACTTCGACCAGGGCTTGCGGCTCGCCTGGGGCTTCAATCACGCGGAGGCGCAGCGCGCATTCCAGAAGGCGCAGCAACTCGATCCGCGATGCGCGATGTGCTACTGGGGCGAAGCGTACGTGCTCGGGCCGAACATCAACGTGCCGATGGACGAGAAGGCCGCCGCACCGGCCGCCGCCGCTGCAGCGAAAGCGCGCGAGCTCGCCAGCAAGGCGCGCCCTTCCGAGCAGATGCTGATCGAGGCGATCTCGACACGCTATTCCACCGATCCGAAAGCGGAGCGCGCGAAGCTGGATGCAGCCTATGCCGAGGCGATGAAGCGCGCGACCGCGCGCTTCGCCAACGATCTCGACATCGCGGCGCTCTACGCCGAAGCGCTGATGATCCTTTCACCGTGGGACTACTGGGAGCCCGGCGGGGCGAAGCTGAAGCCGGTCGTCGCGGAACTGGTGCAGACGCTGGAGCGGGTGCTGAACAAGCAGCCCCATCATGTCGGTGCGATCCATCTCTACATTCACGCGGTCGAGGCATCGAACGATGCAAAGCGTGCCGAGCCCTATGCCGACCGCCTGGCGAAGCTCGCGCCAGGCGCGGGGCACCTGGTTCACATGCCCGCGCATATCTATTTTCGTATCGGGCGCTACAAGGATTCGCTCGCCATCAATCGCAGCGCGGTCAAGGTCGACGAGGCCTACATCCAGCGCTACCAGCCGCAGGGCGTATATCCCCTCGCCTACTATCCGCACAACGTCCATTTCGTGCTCGTTTCGGCACAGATGTCCGGTCAGGGTGCCACTGCGGTCGAGGCCGCGCAGAAACTCGGCAGCGTGATCTCAAACGATGCCGCGCGCGCGGTACTGCTGCTCCAGCCGGTCAAGGCGGCGCCTTATTTCGCGCACGCGCAGTTCAGCGAGCCGGCGAGCGTTCTCGCGCTCGCAGACCCCGGCGCGGATTTCCCGTATATCCGTGCCGCGTGGCGCTACGCACGCGGCATCGCGCAAGTGCGACGCGGCGAGCCGGCCGCCGCGCAAGCCGAGCTCGCCGAGATCGAGCGCATCACGAAAGGCACCGACTTCCAGCCGTTCGAATCGTGGAACATCCCCGCGAAGGACGTCACCGTGATCGCCGCGCACGTGCTGCGCGCTCGCATGGCGCAGTCGAAGAAGGATCTCGAGAGCGCGGTGCGCGAGCTCGAGGCCGCGGCTGCGCTCCAGGACAAGCTGCCCTACATGGAGCCGCCGTACTGGTACTACCCGGTACGGCAAACCCTCGGCGCAGTGCTCGCGCTGAAGGGCGAGCACCAGAAGGCGCGCGATGTCTTCCGCGAGAGCCTGCAGAAGACTCCGAACAACGGCTGGGCGCTGTACGGGCTCGCCCAGACCTACGCACGCGAGGGAAAGCAGCGTGAGGCACGCGAAGTGGAAAAGCACCTTGCGCGCGCATGGTCGGGCGATCGCAGGAACCTGGACCTCGCAAAGCTCTAGCACCCAAAGAACCCTGCCGTTGAAAGCTGCTACGCGCGAGGAGCTGGGGTTGTCGCGCGGCGAATTCGCCGTGCTGCGCCGGCTCGACCGCCCGGAACGAATCCAGGCCTTCCTCTACGATCTGAAGCAGAACTTCGAGCCCGACGGCGACACGTGCAATTCCATACGGGTGGTGCTGCGCTCGCGCCGCGCGCATTGCATCGAGGGCGCAATGCTCGCTGCCTGCGCGCTGTGGGTGCACGGCGAGCCGCCGCTGCTGCTCGACTTGCAGGCAGTGCACGATTTCGACCACGTGGTCGCGCTGTTCCGGCGCCGCGGCCGGTGGGGCGCGATCTCGAAAACGAACGGCATTGCATTGCGCTGGCGCGACGCGGTGTATGCGAGCCCGCGTGAGCTCGCGATGTCGTACTTCCACGAGTACTACAACAAGCGCGATCACAAGACTCTGCGGACGTACTCGCGGCCCTTCGACCTGCGGCGCGTGGACCCGAAAATCTGGGCGACTTCCGAGGATGGGGCGTGGGAGCTGATCGACGCGCTGGAAGCAAGCAGGCACTACCGGCTGATCTCCCGTGCCGATGCGCGCGCCCTTACGCGCCGCGATCCGTTCGAGCGCCGCGTCGGGGGGTTGCTGCAATATCGCCGCCCGCGCAAGGCGGGGCGGCGGGCGGCCGCCCGCCGCAAGAAGACCTAGCTACTTCTTTTCCTCTACCTTGCCGATCTTCTCCAGCGCGACCGCGAGGCGCTTCGCATCGCTGTCCCAGAATTTCTGGAACTCCGGCGCATCGAGATAGGAAATCGGCGTCGCGACCTTGTCCATCGCCGCCTTGAAGTCCGCGTCGTTGACCGCGGCGCGCACGGCTTCGCGCAACCGCATCAGGATCGGCTGCGGCGTCGCAGCGGGAGCGAATACGCCAGCCCAGATGTAAAACTCGGCGTCATAGCCGAGCTCCTTGAAGGTGGGGATCTCCGGCATCAGGGCGAGCCGCTTGTCGCTCCATGCGGCGAGCGCTCGCATCTTGCCGCCCTTGATCTGTCCAATCGCCGCAGCCGGGCCTGAAGCGAGCGCCTCGACCTGGCCGCCGAGCAGCGCAGTGACTGCCGGGCCGCCCCCGCCATACGGCACGTGGAACAACTTGATGCCGGCGGCATTCGCAAAGATCTCCATCGAGACGTGCAGCGTCCCGTAGACACCGGAAGACGAGTAGTTGATCTTTCCGGGATTCGCCTTCGCTGCGTCGACGAAGTCCTTCAGCGTCTGGTACGGGCTCTGGGTGCGCACGACGAGCACGGTCGGATCGGAACTGATCAGCGCGATCGGCGCGAAATCCTTCATCTCGTACGCCGGTTGCCGGCCATTGATGCGGTCGGACACCGGGAAGATCGAGATCGAAGACAGGCCCATCAGGATCGTGTAGCCATCAGGCGCCGACTTCGCGACCTGGGACATGCCGACCGCGCCACCGGCGCCGGTTCGATTTACGACGACGACCGGCTGCTTCAGCGTTTTCTCCATCATCGCCGCGAGCGGCCGTCCGGTGATGTCGGCCACCCCGCCCGGCGGAAACGGCACGATCATCGTTACCGGCTTGGATGGATAGGCGTCCTGCGCCTGCGCCACTGCGCTCGCGGCCGCGAGCAGGAAAAGAGCGATCGTTCGGGTCATCCCTGGCCTCCAGTGTGACAAATTGCATGATCGCACCGTCCCGCCGGATCGCCAAATTGCTTTGCTTTCCACCTCTTAACACCGCGTTACACACGTTGCACTTGAGAAATTCACAACGGGGGATCGCTCGCGTTAAATGGGTACCGCATCCAGGAACGAACACAAAGGAGACGACCATGCTTACGAAGAAACTTGCAGTGCTCGCCGGAACGGCGCTTACGCTCACCGCTTCGGCTGCGTTCGCCGGCGACTATCGCTATCGCGACGGCTACCGGCACTACCACCGCCATCACGAGCGCGTCGTCGTGCGTCCGTACTACGCCCCGAGCACCGTCTACTATGCGCCGGCGCCGGTCTACTACGCACCCGCACCGGCTTACTCTTACTACGCGCCGGCGCCGGTCTATTACGGCGGCGCGACCGTGGGCGGCGCAGTCGTGGGCGCGATCATCGGCAACCAACTCGCCGACCGCCATCACAGGGGCGCAGCGACTGCGGCAGGCGCCATCCTCGGCGGTGTGATCGGCAGCTCGATCGACCGCGGCTACTAAGCAAGCAGGATTCTGCCCCTCGCTGCGCGCGGCGCAGCGAGGGTCCGAACTCTCCTCCCGATCTCCCTCGCCGAGGGGAGGTCTTTTGTCAGCGCACCGGCGACGTCGCCGGGTCACATACTGTTACACAGTATGGCGCCACGCCTGCCTCGTTGCGGCGGTCTAACCCACTGCTGCACCTATACAGGAGGAAACTGATGTTCGCGAAGAAGATTGCATTGTTGATTGGATCGGCGTTGACGTTCTCTGCCGCGTCGATCGCGTACGCCGACTACTTTGACTATCGGACAAATACGTATGTCCGCGAGTACCCGGTGTACAACTACACGCCGGCACCCAGGGTTTACGAGGTTCCTGCGCCGACGTACTACTACTCCCCTCCCGCGTATTCGTACTATGAGCCTGCGCCTTCGTATTATGCGCCGGCCCCGTCGTACTCCTACGCGCCGAGCGGCGCAGCAACCGGCGCAATTG
>Ga0075421_100007496_pt1 | contig 13372 bp, 17 predicted proteins | sample SoiMetdeltSBSDD5_FD_75292 | JGI IMG/M metagenome (GOLD analysis project Ga0075421, IMG submission 75292) | Bulk soil microbial communities from a Populus tree surrounding site in Tennessee, USA - Soil MetaG P. deltoides SBSDD5 | ecosystem: Environmental > Terrestrial > Soil > Tree plantation... | reverse complement strand
CTCTTCTGTCGATCCCGATTGAACGAATGATTCCATCGGCCTCAATCTGTTGAATTAGATTGTGGGTAATCTCAACGACATGACTTTGAATTCTTTCTACCCGCTTTACGTTCATAGGCCGAATCGATTCTGATGCTTCGTCATCAAGCACTATGCCTGTTTTGATCGCGCAGACTGCTCATCCTGCGTCGGCATGGACTTTCTACAACAAACGCTTGCCAGTACGGGCAGGACGCTTGTGGCCCGACGCCAGCACTCCGACTAGAAGCCAATCGGATTTCGTTCAAGCTTGGGTCGGAAGCAAACCGTACCACTAATAGAGCGAAATCGGTTTCGGTCTGATTTTCTTGTCAGACCGCGAGGTCACCTTTGGTCGGCATCCGTCCTACACTGTATAGAAAGAAGAGGATTCCCTTAGTGACGAAACCCATTGTCGCTGTGGAAGTGCATTAGGGGAGATGTTGTCTTGAGAACTCGACTGATAATGACTGCGTGAAGACGCTCTGGAACGATGTATGTAAGATCTGCCGCGGCGAATTGAAGATGGGGCATTTCTCGTTTGCGTCAGTCAAGATTTTTGTAGTCAATGGATCAATGTTTCGGACGAAACGATCAGACACGACGGTGGCTAGTATTGAAAAACTGTACGGCATCAACTTGAACGCGCGTGACGACATGCTTTTGAGAACTCTTCTGCAAGAAAGGGGATTCGAGAGCCAGTCGCAGTTACTTGACGGCTATTATGGTCGCCTCACTCATCACCCGCGCAAACGGCGAATTTTTTTGAGCTTTCATGGGGACGACAGGGAACAGGTACAAGGCTTTCGCTTGATGTGCAAAAACCCACGAATGCGGGACCACGACTTCTATGAGAGTAGTCTCAGCTTCCGCATCAATAGTGTGGAGGGAACATATCTTAGGCAAGTGCTTCGAGACAAGATCAAGCACTCTGCTGTTCTGTTGTGCCTGATTGGAAATGGCACAGCTTGGCGCGAGTGGGTTGATTGGGAAATATGCACCGCATACGAACTGCGCAAGGGCGTATGCGGCGTTCGGCTGAAGGGCTCTCATGGCCGTACACCGCCGGAACTTGTGGCGAGAGACGCTCCCGTGGCGTCGTGGGATATCGAACAAATTGTTCGTGTCATTGAATGCGCTGCCGCCCGACGGGGTTAAGGTATGCAGTTTTTCACACCTTCAGACCTAACTTCCAGAGCAACGGCTGCCATTGCGAACAGGAGGCGTTCGTTTGGCGCGATGTACGAGTCTGATGTCGCCATAATGGCAAAAGACGCCAGTGAGTATGGGGTCTTCAAAGCCTACGATATCTTCCTTTCGCACAGTTTTTCAGATGCGCACTTCGTTTATGGATTAAGATCGGCGCTGGAAGAATATGGCTGTTCTGCTTACGTCTATTGGATCGACGAGTCTGCCGCCCAAGCTAAGGTCACCCCCGAAACGGCCGAACAGTTGAGACGCAGGATGAAATCTTGCAAAGCACTTCTGTATGCAACTTCCGAAAATGCTGAAAACTCGAAATGGATGCCGTGGGAGTTGGGATACTTCGACGGTATACAGGGGAAGGTGGCGGTTTGCCCGGTTACTTACGCCTCAACGTTCGATGGCCGTGAATACCTCGGACTTTATCCGATAATGGAAAAGGACTTTTGGCTATGGAAAGACGGGCACCTTTACAAGAAACTGCGCGATTGGCTGAATGAAACATGACGATTGCACGACATCATTCTCTTTCTGATCCATTCCACGGGTCAATTGCCCGTATCAAATCAACCCTTGCTCGACTAACCGACGATAGTGCTCACCCAATACTGTCAGCTTGCACGGCTTTGACTCAATCGCCGCGTGCCACATATGTGGCGCACCCTCGGGGACTACAAGATTGATGCGGTTGAATTTCTGCAGGATCGCGAACTTCGCGGTATTTTGAGGATCTGGAGCCGGAGCGCCGGGAGGTCGTCCGGTAACTTCAGGTTCGAAGGTCGGATCCAATTCGAACTCAAATCCGGGACTAGGAAAGAACTCGCTGAGCCGCTGAAGGTCCGCCAGAGCAATCGGCGGCTGCACCTTACGAAGGGAAACGAAGCTTTTGACGTTAGTCTTGAACACGGGACGCTGCGCCCAAGGACCGAGCGATTGGTCGATATGTGCGTAAACACTCCCGGGCGTTACATCGCCTACAAGATTTCCGGCTGCTCCGCTAAGAGCATCTACCAATAGCGTCGTAAACACACCACTGCCGGCCTCTTCTTTCGCATATTGCTCCGCGGTCGATGCCGTCAAGATTGTCATGCCCTCACGAAGTTCAGACGCCTGCTGCCCGGGCGGTTTCCCCGCTATTCCGGAGTGGCAACTATCGAGAACAATTACCTTGTTCTTTGCTTGGGACCCGTTGGCCAACGTCAGCACCTCCCCTAACGAAAGCCCGTCGTCTCCCCTTCGGCAATCACTACCGCACAGGTATCCCCCCGTGGTCTCGACGTGTCCATGGCCTGCAAAGTACAAAAGGGCGATGTCGCTGTCATCCCCAAACAATTCCTGTATCAAGTCCTTCAGATCCGCCCTGGAGACTGCATCCCCAGGGCCGGTTGCTACGAGTAGCTTCACACCGAAGTTGACACTGCCATCGCTGTGCTTCTCGATAACTGCCTTCACTGAGTGTGCATCGTTAACACACCCGTGAAGTTTGGAGACGTGCTCATAGTAGTCGATGCCAACGATTAGGGCCTTTCTCATAACTAACCTCCTTACGCCGCTATAGGCTATCGATGAAGTGCCGAATGTTGTCCCATGTCCACGCCACCGTGTACACGCCGTCGAGTTCAGTTTTGTCGTCGCTATAGGCCCGAATCCCTCGAACGCTCTTCTTCTCTTCCTTCGCACAGCTCAGTTCCCACTTCTGACCAGTTGAAGTCAGTGAATTCTTGCTGACCAAGGCGATTACTCCGTCGCACCGACGAATGCGGGTGCGGACCTTTTCATTCCAGTCCGATACATAGGCCTCTTTCACTGACAGGTCGACGTATTCGAACGGTGAATTCGTATTGAGGGACTGCCCTTTTAGCAGATCCCGCTGCGCTTCATCTTCGATCGCAAATGCAACAAACACGATCTTTTTAGCCATATTCTTCACTCCTCTGAAAGCGGATCACACGCCGCCACCGAACTTTTGCGGAGAGCGGCTCTTCCCCAGCATGGTTTCCCGGCACTTTGCGCTGCCAGCCCCGACAGGCAAGCATTCTTTTCATGCGCGGCGAGGATGGGGAGCCGCGAACCGCCGGGCCTTCCGCGGAGAGAAGACAGGCACAACAGAATGCAGTCGCCGGAGCAGTGAAGCGGACGGCTTCTCATGCTTCCAGGACGTTATCGTCTTGCGATTTGATGTCGTTTCGGGTATCCGTTGCTCATGAGATCCCCCGCATCTTCCCTTTTTTCACCGTTAATCTGCGTTGCCCTCGTCGGATTCATCTTCTCGTCCAGACTCGCCGCCGATGAAGCGGCGGACCTCAAGGCGCAAGTCGCAAAATTGCAGAGTGCGGTTGAAACCCTCAAGGCCGAGAACGAGACTTTGAAAAAGGAAAACCAGTCCCTGCGGCGAACCATCGCCGAGAGCCAGAAACAAACGACGCCCTCTCCCGGGGCAGTCCAAACTCCAACCACTCAACCGAAGGCTACCAGCGGATACTGGATTACGACATCGAGCGGCGTCCGCCATAACAGTTCTTGCCGATACTACATGAATTCAAAGGGTCGAGCCTGCGGGCCGAGCGAGGGACGGGCTTGTAAGATATGCGGTGGCTAGGTGATGCGAAGAAAGTGCGGGTGACAGTGCCGGTGTTGGAGGAGTGTGACAAGAAAATCGTACCGATGATAAAGGCGTCGCGCTGCGGCGCGACGGTGACTCATTCGGACAAGAAAATGACAAGCCCGTAGTCAGTGGAGAAGCACGGTCTCGAGGTGTTCGCAGGATGAGAATAGCCCTTCCCACAAGTTCGCCAATATGTTCTTGTAGATGCATGGCGGCAGGAGGAATCAAAAAAAGCAGCCGCCCGGTGCTGTAGGCTATACTCGATGGAACCTTAAATGACGGAGGGCCGATATGGGTGAACCGGACAATAAAGAAAAGGAATCCAATATACTCGGTCTCTCGACTTCCCAGTTAGCCGACCTCTCCTCGGATGAGCTGACGAATAATCCTACAGCGATTAAGATGCTCCTGCATTATTACCGTCAATTGTCTGACGATAACAATCGACTCAAGAACGATAATAATACGCTGAAAACCTACGTAGATGCGTACCAACATAAAAAATCTAATTCAGCCACAGGTGCAATCCTACTCGGTATCAGCAACATCAGCGTTGGATTCGGTGTAAACCTCCTAACCGCATCGCAGGCACAGGTGTGGCCCGGCATCAGCTCACTTGTAATTGGCGTCTCGCTTATCGTATCAGGTATTTATTTCACCTTCTTCAAAGAACCAGCTTGATAGATGTCATACCGATACCTGTTCAACACGTCGGGAAGGTTCGTCGCATTTGTGCGGGGCGACAATGTCTTTAATCCACAATCCAACTGGCTTGGTTGGATCGAGAACGGAAACGAGTTCTACGATAAAGCAGGATACTTCAAAGGCTACATTCTGGATGATGACCGAGTTGTTCGGAACGTCCAGGAGATGCCTCGGTTACGTCGCTTGCCTCGGATTCCTCCAATTCCTCCGATACCGCCGATACCACCGTTACCTCGACTGCCGCAATTCCCCTTGCCGCTACCATACGAAGATGTCTTCGATGAACGCAAGAGAGGACCGACGAACCGAGACGCAGTGCGGTGAATCAGCGGCGTAATGAAAACAGTCGAGGTGTCTTCGACTCGACTGAAGTTAATAACGAAATGGAACACGCATTTTAGGAAAGGGATGACTAAGACTCAGATAAAACTGATCGTCACGGTGGCTGCTCTGGGGGTAGCGGTCGTTCACCAGCGCTTCAAAGTTGATACCATCACGCTCGGTCTTCTGATTATGGCCGTTTTGCCGTGGGTTTCCTCGTTCCTTCAAAGTGCAGAACTTCCCGGCGGATGGAAGTTTCAATTCGATCAAGTTAAGGAGGAGCAACAGAAGCAGCGGGAGGATATTGAACGGCTAAAGTTTTTGATCGATGGCTTTGTCACTGAGGACGAACTGAAACACCTCCATCGGCTCGCCTCATCTGAGCCGTTCTCGGTGAAGGTTGACGGCACAAGTAAGTTTTTTGAGAGTGAGTTGCGCCGGTTACGGTCGCTTGGAATGATCGCGAGTCTACCCGACAAGGGCATCCGATCTCTGTTGGTCAATGATGGAAAAGCAAGAGACGTGAAGGACCATTTTTGTATCACTGACAAAGGCAGAGCATATTTGGGCTTTCGCCACGACAACATCGCTGAAGGAGCATGAGAAACTGCAGGCCGATCAGAATGTCATTCCGCGGCGCTCCGCAAGTGGACATATGAAGCAAGGAGAAACGTAATGAGCCCAGAAGCGTGGTCTGCTTTGTTTGCCGCCGTAGGCGTTGTCGTTGCAATCTTCCTGCAGATTGGCGAGTGGCGGAGAGCCAAGTTCTCCCGAGGCATAGAAATAGTTGCCGCCTTGGATGTAAGGTTTGAAGGCCCCGAACTCCGAGAACTTCGACGTCAAGCGGCTGCCTATTTGTCTAAGCCATCGCCCAATGATCAAGCTGGTAGGGAAGCTGCACGAGCCATCATCAATTTCTTTGAGACGCTGGGTTTTCTGCACGCCAAAGGCGTCGTCGACGCAGAGAGTGCGTGGCATTTCTTCGGGTCTTGGCTCTTGCCCTACCACGCGGCGACCAAAACACTCCGTGTCCAGATTTCCGAAGGAGACCCGAACGTATTCTCGGAATTTGGAAAGATCTATTCAGCGGTCGAGGATGTTGAGAAATCTCGCCATCCCAGTAACGACACGTCGCACATCATCGGGCCAGATGCCCTTGAGCGATTCTTACTTCAAGAAGCCGGCCTCGAAATGAAGTCGCTTCCGAGCACTGTCCCCGCCCGAGCTAGGATTTGATCCTATGGAGGAAGCAACATTGATGCGCCAATTACTCGGCTCACCAACTGACCGAGAAAACGGAGACGTTCAAGGAGCACAATCCTTTTGGGCACTGGTTGGACCGATTGTAGGTCACTTCTCTGTTGCTTGTTCCAGCGTCTTCTCGCCAAAGATATCGATTGCATACTCACGATCTGACATTGCCAACGGCCGGATGAACCGGCTCCGTTTCATTTCTGCAGACGCAAAGAACCCGGCACAAAACTCTTGTACGGCACATTTCTGGCACTCATCAAAATAGATATTCTTCCAGTCCGAGATCGATTGCCGCGAGTACCTCCACAAAGGCTTGGGTAAAAGACACAGTGGAAGATTGTAGATCGACACAGGCAGCCCCGCCCAGTTCAGCTCAAACACCGCCGCTTCGAGTTGCTGCTGGAAGTCCAGCGGATCAATCCAGAGAGTCTCAAGATTGCTGCGCGTGTAGCCCATAATCTCCAACCCCATCAATGCGACGTGATCGACGAAAGGTAGATTCCTTGCAACAAATCGCGCGAATTGAGGCAGCCGGTCGACCGTCTGGCGATGAATTACAAATCGAATCTCAATCCTCTGATGTACCCTCGCGAGATTGAGTATCCCGAGAAGTGTTTGTTCGAAGGCCTTTTCTGCCTGAACCACAAAGTCATGGATTGTCGGAACATCTGAGTAGATAGGGATGCCGATCACGAAATCGCGATGGCCAATGGCAGCGATCCTTTGGGCATATTTCAAATAGCAGAACAGCCTTCCATTTGAGAGCATGTGAAGAGCGGTGTTTGGAAGGTGCTCCTTTGTAGCTGCAATCAGGTCCAGAAGTCCTTGGAACCGCAGAGTCGGCTCTCCACCGGTGATTCCAAGCTCCGCTGTTTCTGGCGACATCAGTCTGATAGCTTCGAGCCAGTCTTCGATGAGAAAATCGTCGTTGATGTCCCGTGGAGGCTGAGAGCACATCAAACACTTGCTGTTGCAACGCTCGGTTACCAGCATGGTGTTGAATCTGGAATTCTTGCGGTACAACACCGATAATTCTCCGTTTGTGCTGACTCGAATAATGTCGCCGGTTCGAAGGTAGTTAAGCTCAGGCGGAAGTTGCAGCAGACCGGCACTCGTTGATCGGCTCAGCATCAGTCCAAACCCTTCGGCATTCGTTCTGGTTGATTGTTCCAGTAGGAGAGCCTCCACTGCTTTAACATCGCCGGGCCGATCTGGTTCCTCTGCGATCCTCAGAACCTTTGGTTCAGCAAGCCTCAGCCCGTGGATTTTGGAATACAGCTTCACCTACACCCAGCCTTTGAGCACCCGACTTCGGTCACTCCCTTCCTCCAAGATGCTGAACAGGTATCGAAGGATTTCCATATTCCTCCGGCAAAACGAACTCGTAGGCCGGTGACCAACAACGTCTCGTTGCGTTGCGTAGTTGTAAACCGGGTCAGTTCCACAATAGGGCGAAAAAGCACAATCGGAACAACCGGGCATACCTTCAACAACCGTATCCAGCACCGTCTCCAGTAGGGAACTTTCCAGAAACAACTGCTCGTAGGTATGCCGGTGAACGTTGCCGAGGCAAAACCTCCGATCTCCCATTTCGGCGAGCATCCGCGATTCATCGGATGCATACACATTCCCGTCGTAGTTGTACACCAGGACGCTGAGTCCCAGCCCGGCGGGTGACTGCAAATCAACATAGCCGCTCGCATAAGGGGTCAGAATCTTCCGCAGCATGATGGCCGCGTATTCTTCGCGCAGGCACTTGCCTTGCAGATTCAACTGGAGCGTGTGTTCCAATCCCCGTTTGTAGAAGTCAATAAACCGCTCGGTGTCGTAGCCGATCTTCTTCTCACTTCGGATCGCAAACCCAAAAGGACTGATCCAACGCAGGAAAATGGAATGAAACCCTTGTTCGACATATTCATCGATCACAGCTTCAGCCTGTTCCAGAGTATCAGCTGTTGTCGTCATTAAGGCTGACACGGCATCAGCACCCAGTTTCGTACGAACACGCTTGATTCCTTCAATGGTTTTCTCGTAGCTGTCTGAGTTGGGCCTGGGTCGATTGCGGTTATGTAATGACTTCGGGCCGTCCAACGAACAGGAGAACTTCACGTCGTGCTCGGCACAAAAGCTCAACATTTCGTCAGTGAGAAAAGCCAGATTCGAAGCAATTACGAATTGTACGTTTCGGCCTCCTTTTCTTTGCTGTACCAATTCCACGACATACCGGACGACCTCGAAATTGAGCAAAGATTCCCCTCCTTGAAACTCGACCTTCAAATACTTCGAAGGTGACTGGAACATCAAATCTACGCCTTTCGCCCCGGTTTCTTTCGACATGTCAAAGGTCGCACGGTCTTCGGACACCCGTGAAACCTGGCAGTAATGGCAGGAGTGATCACAACGAAGTGTTGTGACAAAGATGTGCAATCCCGTGAACTCTGAAAGAAGAGACTGCTTGGTGCGATACTGGGCTGCCAGAAGTTCTAGTGAGACCGATGGATCCCCCTCATAAATGAACTGGCGCCCCACTAAGTCATTGTAGATCGGATGATCTCGGCCAATCGAACCTTGAACGAGGCTCTTCAGTTCTTCTTCAGGTATAGTAACGTAATCACCGGCGAGATTCGTCAAGAGATGCATGCTCGTGCTAAGTCGGATGCTCTTGAACGGGAGCAGGCGATACGCGGCATTCCTCTGGAACGAACCGACCGGTCTAAACGCGGGAGCAAGCTTAGCGCCGTTTGAGTTCATCACCGAACCTCTTTTCGACCGAAAGCCGGAACACTTTTGTGATCAATTCCCAGAATTCATCCGACACCTGTACTGCCTCGTCGGCCAGGAGGTCAGGATTGACCTGCTTCCCCAAACAAGAAGTGTTCAACAGGGCGAGATCGTAGAAGGGAGGATCAAGTCTAAGCTTGGTTGGCATGATCTGGCTTTGAAATGCCTTGAGAATCCAGGAAGGGGTCCTGCGTTTCCAATTCAGAGTTGACCAGGCACGTTTTTGAAAGCGCGTGAGCAACGATTAGATTCCGAAATGCCTCGGTCTCTTTAGCCACCTTTTCCCGTAGCGTCTGGTCCAGCAAATCATTCATGAATTGCTCGGGCAAATTGGGTATTCGAACGTCTGGCCTTAACTTAAATCGTATCTCGATTTCATCGGGCGACTTGTGTTGCAGGTGGAGGAAGCACCGATTCGAATACCAGTACGCCGTCTTAAGCAGGGAATCGAGGGAATAGACCTTAAGATCAATGAGCAGCAGAAGAAGGCCATCATCGTTGAGGACAAAATCCTTTTCCATGCCTGACTCGCTTTCGGGCGTTCTAATGATGATTACTCCTGAGGACGTTCCAACGCAAAGAGAATCTTACCACTCCAATAATGTGTTGATTTCAAAATCCTGTTTGTGAGAGGATCTACGTTGAACCGGGGTTTGTCATGAACTTAAGAGAGAAACTCAAAGGAATTTTCTCACTCTCGGCGGCTTCTCTGGCGTTGGTCCAAAGCACGAGTCCCGCGAAAGCAAAGGAAATTGCAAGCGTTTCAGGCGACGTGAGCCAGAAGCTTCAACACCAGCAGGTCCCAACCGCCGATAAACTAATTCTGGCCCCGGGCGCCAATCAAGACGAGATCAACAGATTGTATGCTGCCCACCGGTCGCATTCGTCGCACCGATCCCACTCTTCTCATTCTTCCCACCGATCGCACTACTCCAGTTACGGTGGAGGCGGTGGATCTACGCCGTCGTATCCGAGCTCAGCTGCACCTTCCGCTCCAAGCAAGGTGGCTCCCCCGACGGTTATTCCGTCGGCTGATCCGACACCGAATGTAAACGAAGAGGAACTGACGCGGCGTCTTGTTGCGTGGCAAAAGAAACGAGCTGCTGAGGGCTCGGCCAGTTCTCAGTACGACTTGGGCATTCGACACCTTGGTGGCGACGGTGTGCCTAAGGACGAGGCTCAGGCTCGATACTGGCTGGAGATGTCGGCGAAGCAGGGTGACGCACTGGCGATTCGGAGGCTACAACTGCTTGGACCATCAGCCGCTACCAAGGAAAACAAGATCTCGCCTCCGCAAACACCGGGATTGGTCACGAACGCCGCCACAAAGGCTGCGCCAGTGGTGCTAGAAAAACCACAAACGACGAAGAAGCCACTTAGCCTGCTTTTGAAAGAAGCTGCTGAAGGTTCATCCGCATCACAGTACGAGGCCGCATTGCGATACCTTGCTGGAGATGGAGTTGAAAAGGATGAGCAGAAGGCGAAGCTATTTTTGGAGATGTCAGCGTTGCAAAACAATCGGTCAGCCGCAGCCAAGTTGGAAGAGATCAAAAAATCCGAGAAAAGGAATTAATCATTCAATGGTGAGAGGATGACTATGCCAACCAGGATTTTCAGGATCGCCTGCGTAACAGGATTTCTGCTCATCGAGCTGTCTGCAATCGCAGCCAATACGGAGGAAGGAATACCTGTCCTTGCTCCGCTTCATACGGTCTGGCAACTGTTGCTGCACTGCTCTCTCTTTGGAGGTTTGGGGATTCTTCTGGTGATCGCTGGATTCAAGATTTTCGATTGGGTGATTACCAAGATAGACTTGGAAGCTGAAATTGCTAAAGGCAATGTCGCTGCTGCGATCTTGAGTGCAGCGGCAATCCTCGGGATCAGCTTGATTGTGGCAGCGGCAATCAATTAGTAGCGTTGCGACGAACGATACACGTCGAGGCCAAAAGGGGATGACATGATGCTCAAGGTTGTGCGTGGCTTGGTCGAAGAACCAGACCGCAGGCAGCCAACGCACCTCGATTCTGCAATGCGCAAAGCGCGTCCTGTACTTCGAGCTTGAACGCAAAGCACTCAGCCATCACCTGCTTCACGAGCCAACTCTCCCAGTATGCCTTTCTTACAAGAGCCGGGAACTGATTGAACCAATCTTCGAATTTGAGCTGTCTCTTCATAGCCGTACTCTGCTCGGCCCTTGGATTCGGACTCAAGCGCGAATCCCGTCACTAGAAAAGCATATGTGAAATTGGAATTGAACGCCTTCGCCGTCGTGCGGGTGCACTGAAAGGCATAAGAAGGAGCCCTCCTGCTTTCGTTGGTATCAGCGAGCGATAAGTTCTTAAATCCACGCACCCTTTAGTCGCCATGCGCATAAGGCTGCTAAGGCGATCAGAAACTCGGCAAGCTTCACGACCTGTCCGTCTTAATTATTCCACAAGATATGCGCGGGTCGCACATCGCGAGATCTCCGCAATGTTCAAGAACGATTGTTATCGGCCACGTTACCTAAAAAATCATCCCATCATCGCCACTATAGCGGCGACATCCAGCCGGTCCTCGCCGAGTATTGCTACGACTGTCACGCCGCGGAGTTCTGTGACTGATTCTTGGGTCAAGGGGCCGTTAGCGCACCCCTAAAAGAGGCGCATTTATTGCGCCAAATGCCACAAACAAGGGGTGATTCGTCACCGAAAAAAAACATGCTATAATGTGGGTGAACCCTCTGAGGCAGCATATCCGCATTCAGCAATCCCGTGTCTTCTTAGTGTTCTCAAAGAATTGACGACATTGTGAAGGCACTCGTTTTGATGTGAGAGGATGAAAACGATTAGCGGCGACGCTGACGAGTGGCGTATGATCGAGAGTATGTGAGAGAAAATTGCATCGTCGGTTAAACCATGAATGTCGAAACCCAGAGGTCCTTATGGACGCGAACGTGATCATCCCAGCGGGAACGCTTGTCAGCTTGGCAGGAACACTCTTCTTCGTTTGGTGGAGGAATGTGCGCCGAGTACACGTTGAAGTTGAGAAGAAGGATGGATCTTGGTTCAGCGTGGGCTTCTCAAAGAACAAGCCGTGTGAAAGACCGCCTGTCGCAGACCCACCTCGCGCCCAAGAGAAAGCTTCCGAAGGTCTTCACGCAAGACCATTCGTTTAGTGATGGACCAACGAACCCTCTCCCACAAACGTTCTGATCAAATGGGCGAACAGATGAACTAAAACCCGTTGATCTTACGAATCAACTTGCCTAAGGACAGAACCGCCGCAATCAAGATGGGTATAATTGTTCCACCGAATACCTGCCAAAGAAGAACACATCGAATGAACAATCTGCTTCGGCCTTCCCGGTGCATGACGCGGACATCCCGTTTGAGGTCTGCGATACTGAGATCAATGTCTTCTTTGTGGCTCTTTGAACAGAACCAACGGAACGTTCGCAAAAGCCGCAGGATTCTTGAATCGTCACCGGAGGGAATCATATCCGAGTCCGTTCGCAACGAGCGTTTCTCCGAGCGTTCGATGATTTTGACGAAGATGAACATCCATCCGAGCGCGAGCATGCCAGCAACAATAGCCCCAACCAACTGGGCGCCAAACTTCAGCCGCGGAGATATTGGTGGTAGCGTCTTTTCTATAATGACTTGTATTAATGCGAAGTGAGTGACGAACAACATCACCATAATAGCGAATGCGAGAAGAATGCCGCCTCTTTCTGCAGCCGAGTATGCCGCCCCTTTTTGCTGCCCGAATGTGGCAATTCTTCTGTAGAATTCCCGGCCACGTGCCAGGGCTCGTATACCTGGGCCGTCGATGCGGAAGTAACGAATCCGTCCATCTTCATCCTCGTCGTCGCGGACACTCACCCAGCCCGCATCCTTGAGGCGCCGAAAGGTCGTGTAGAGCGTCCCGTAGGAAATCGCCTTGCCGGTCGATTCCTTAAAGAGTTTGGCAACCTCCCTGCCCGATAGTTCCTCATCGGATACCAAAGCCAAAAGCTGCATTTCCGTCGGTGATGGTGAACTCATGTAGATAGTATGCATTTGTAATCTAAATTTGCAACTTAATTGTTCGCTTTGATGCGGGATCGGAATTCGCAGCTTGGTTTGAAGAGAATATTGAGGACCCAAAGAGACCTGGTTTGTGGACAGCCTTAATCAAAAAGCTAGGTATAGGCCGTAACAGTTGATGAATCACCACAAACTCTTGAACGGGCACCTTGAAAGACAAAAGATACGATCGCTCGACCGCAAAATCAGCAGCGCTGGATCAAATGATCCAACTCTCAAAAACCATTTTCGATCCCGGTAACTTGTAGGTTGCCTCCCAAATGCGGGACAAGTGCGTATTCTGATGAGCTTTGAACGCCCGCCTTTCCAAAATTGTGCGGGCAGTAATTGTTGGCATGCTGCCGCAATTCCTCCCGCGAACAAGATGGGCGTTGAGCGGGTGCGCTGAAAGGCATAAGAAGGAGCCCTCCTGCTTTCG